>ERZ857984.2660-NODE-2660-length-10306-cov-2.640523_pt1 | contig 10306 bp, 10 predicted proteins | sample MGYA00519914_ERZ857984 | MGnify/ENA primary metagenome ERZ857984 (study PRJEB31778, sample SAMEA3449417) | human gut metagenome | biome: human gut; feature: human-associated habitat; material: faeces | place: United Kingdom | collected 2010/2012 ... | reverse complement strand
CTTGAAGTCTGTTCCCGTAGCGGGATGGATGAATTGGACGGATTTTTTGATGGTTTTGCATTGATGGGACGTTTCCGCATGGATGCCGGACAGCCATGTATGAAGGCATGGAGAAAGGAACGGCGGGGGCGTGGGGGAGGGGAGAAGTTCGCGGGTATTCCCGTATTCTGGAAGAGGCTTCTCCTTTCCCCCGCACATCCGCTCAAAAATCACTTGCTCTAATCTAAAGGATTTCCGATGTACGATGATACCGCCCTGCGCCGTCTGCTGATCGAACTGGCCGCATCCCACCCCGAGCACGCCGCCGTGATCCGGGCGTTCACGCCGCTGGCGCTGTCGCGGAAAACCAAGCCGCTGGACGGCTTTCCTATGTTCCGTTTTGAAGAACTGCCCGTATGTTCGGAAAAATCCGGAGCCATTGCGTCGGCTGTGCTCGAAGCCGTTGCCGAGGGCTTCCCCGGCGCGCGGGAACAGGTGGAGGCGGTGCGCGATGCGCTCAAGCCCGGAAGCGTCCGCCGCCTGTGCAAGGCCAGCCTCGCGCATGACCCGGAGCCGCTGGCCCTGTTCGCGGAGAAAAACGGCCTGTCGCCGGATGTGCTGGATATGGTGATCGCGCAGACGGTGAAAATCCTTATGGCCCGCACAGCGAACAGCCTGCCCGAAGCGCCCTTCGATCCGGCCCGGAAGACGTGCCCATACTGTGGAGGAAAACCGGAACTCAGCGTCGTCCATGAGAAGGAAGGCCACCGGAGCTTGTTCTGTACCGACTGTGGGCGGCACTGGCGTTTCCAGCGTACGGCGTGCCCCTCCTGCGAGTGCGACAAACCGGACAATCTACGCCTGCATTTTGCCGAAAACACTCCGGACGAACGCGCCGTTTCCTGTAAGAATTGCGGGCACTACATCCTTGAAGCGGATATCCGCAAGCGGGATCTGGCCTTGGACGGAGCCGCCATCGTGTGCCTCGGCATGGGCTATCTGGACGCGCTCATGCAGGAGCAGGGGATCTTACCCATTGGGGAATCTGTATAGCTCCAAGATGGTTCCATAAAAAAAGGCGGCTAAAGCCGCCTTTTTTTATGGAAGGGAGAACGGGGATCAGCCACCGAGATAGGCTTCTTTGACCTTGGGATCTTTGAGGAGTTCCTGCCCCGGGGCCTCGGCGACGACGCGGCCGACTTCGAGCACGTAGGCGTAGTGCGCGATGGACAGGGCCGCGAGGGCGTTCTGTTCCACGAGCAGCACGGTTTTGCCTTCGGCGTTGATCTTCAGGATGATGTCGAAGATTTCCCTTACCAGCAGCGGGGCGAGGCCGAGCGAGGGTTCGTCGAGCATCACCAGATCCGGGCGGCTCATGAGCGCGCGGCCCACGGCGAGCATCTGCTGTTCGCCGCCGGAGAGCGTGCCGCCTTTCTGCCAGCTGCGTTCCCTGAGCCGCGGGAACAGGTTGTAGACCCAGTCGATGTCCTGCGCGATCCCTTCCTTATCGTTGCGGATGTACGCGCCGAGCATGAGGTTTTCTTCGACCGTGAGGTGGGGGAGGATACGGCGGCCTTCCGGGCTCACCGAGATGCCCCGCCGGATGATGTCCTCGGGGGATTTCCCGAGGAGCTGTTCCGTCCTGGGCTCGCTGCCGTCCCGGGCCGCCGGGGTGAACAGCACTTCGCCTTTCGTATCCTTCACGAGGCCGGAGATGGAGCGGATGACGCTGCTTTTCCCCGCGCCGTTCGCGCCGATGAGCGTGACTATCCGGCCCTGCGGGATGCGCATGCTGACGCCCTGCACCGCATGGATGCCGCCGTAGTGGACGTGGAGATCCTTGATTTCAAGCATGGTTGCTGACGTCCTCTCCGAGGTAGGCTTCGATGACCCTCGGGTTGTTGCGGATGGCGTCCGGATCGCCCTCGGCGATGAGCTGGCCGTATTCCAGCACCCAGATGTACTGGCACACGCCCATGACCACTTTCATGTCGTGCTCGATGAGCAGGATGGTCAGGTCGAACTCGTCGCGGATATGCCGGATGAAGCGCATGAGTTCGGTGCTTTCCTGCGGGTTCATCCCGGCGGCGGGCTCGTCGAGGAGCAGGAAGTCCGGGCTGGTCGCCAGCGCGCGGGCGATTTCAAGGCGCCGCTGCGCCCCGTAGGGCAGGCTCGACGCCTTTTCGTCCATGTAGGAATCGAGCGCGAGGCGGTGGATGAGGCCCTTCGCCTTCTCGCGGATTTCCTCTTCCTCGCGCCGTGCGCTGGGCAGGCTGAAGACGGGCATCCACCACTGGCTCTTGCGGCGGACCTGACAGCCGACCATGACGTTTTCCAGCGCGGTTTCGCTGCCGAAGAGCCGGATGTTCTGGAAGGTCCGGGCCATGCCCGCCCTGCAGATCCGGTGCGGCGGGAAGCCCTTCACGCTGTGGCCCTTGAACAGGATGTCGCCTTCCTGGGGGTTGTAGAAGCCGCTGATGACGTTGAAGGCCGTGGTCTTGCCCGCGCCGTTGGGGCCGATGAGCCCGGTGATGGACCCCGTGGGGATCCGCATGGACAGGTCGTTGACCGCCGTGATCCCGCCGAAGCGCATGGTCACGTGCTGCACGTCGAGCAGCAGTCCGTTCTGAGCGAAGGAGGTCATGCGCGTTTCCTCCGGGAGAAGAAGTCGAAGATGGCGTCCCAGGTGATTTCACGCATTCCCATGATGCCCTCGCGGCGGTACAGGATGATGCACAGGAGGACCAGCGAGAACACGACCATGCGCATGCCGGGGATGCCGGGGATTGCGAATCCGCCGAGGGTGATGGGGTCTTCCACGGCGCGCAGCCATTCGAGCAGGACGGTGATGACCGCGCTGCCGAGGATGCTGCCCGTGAGCGAACCGAGGCCGCCGGCCACGACGATCATGAGCACGTTGAAGGTCAGCAGGAAGGTGAACATTTTCGGGTCGATGGTGGTCAGGAGGTTGCCGAGCAGCGCCCCGCCCACGCCTGCGAAGAACGCGCCGAGGCAGAAGGAGAGCACCTTGGTCCTGAAGGTGTCGATGCCCATGACCTTCGCGGCGATTTCGTCGTCGCGGATAGCCTTGAAGATGTTGCCGAAGTTGCTGCCCAAGAGCTTGACCATGCAGTACAGGGTGATGAGCAGCCACCCGTAGTTGACCAGCAGCGAGGCGTGGAAGGGGATGCCCTTGATGCCGAGGGAGCCGTTGGTGATGGGCGTCAGGTTCACGATGAGCACGCGGATGATCTCCGCGAACCCCAGCGTGGCGATGCCGAGGTAGTCGCCGCCGAGCCGCAGCACGGGGATGGCGATGAACAGCCCGAAGATCGCGGCCACGAAGCCCCCGGCGACGACCGAGAACCAGAACGGCGTATGGATGACCGAGAAGGGCCAGATGATGTCCTCGAGGATCCACATCATTTCCTTCTGGGCGGCGGGGAGCACGCACAGGGCGGAAACGTAGGCCCCGATGGCCATGAACCCAGCGTGCCCGAGCGAGAACATCCCGGTGAAGCCGTAGATGAGGTTCAGGGACAGCGCGAGGATGGCGTTCACGGCGATGAGATTGAGGATCTGGACCTTGTAGCCGTCGAGGTTGGTCTCCGCCCAGACAAGGAACAGGGCCAGCAGGCCGATGGCGGCGAGATTGAGCAGCAGGTTGCGCATGGAGGTCTTCATATCTTTTCCTCCGAACGCTGCCCGAAAAGGCCGGTGGGCCTGACGAGGAGCACGAGCACCAGCACCACGAAGGCGAACGCGTCGCGGTAGCCGGACAGGCTGGGCATGAAGGCCACGGTCATGATCTCGATGAAGCCGAGCAGCAGCCCGCCGATCATGGCGCCCTGGATGGAGCCGATGCCGCCGAGCACCGCCGCGATGAAGGCCTTGAAGCCGGGGAAGATGCCCATGTAGGGGTTGATCTGCGGGTAGCGCAGGGCCCACATGATGCCCGAGGCCGCCGCCAGCGCGGAGCCGAGCCCGAAGGCCAGCGCGATGATGCGGTCGACCCGCACCCCGAGCAGGCGCGTGGTCTCGATGTCCTTGGAGATGGCCCGCATGGCCAGACCCGGTTTGGTGCGGTGGATGATCCACAGAAGCCCGAGCACGAGCACGAAGCTGACCACGGGCACGACCAGCGTGATCGGCAGCAGCTTCAGCTGCCCGAAATTGATGGGCGTCATGAGCCATTCCGGCTGGTACACGGGGCGCGGAAGGCCGGAAAACACCACCACGGAGAGGCTTTCGATGAAGAAGGACACGGCGATGGCACTGATGAGCGCCGAAATGCGCGGGGCGTCGCGCAGGGGCCGGTAGGCGATGCGGTCCACCAGGATGCCGACGGCGCTGGCCGCGAGGATGGCCACCACCACGGCCACCCCCCAGGGCAGGAAGAATGTCGTGGTGCCGTAAAAGACGAAATAGGCCCCCAACATGAGAATGTCGCCGTGGGCGAAGTTGATCAGCCGCAATATCCCGTACACCATCGTGTACCCGATGGCGATGAGGCCATACAGGGAACCCAGTGTCAGGGCATTGAAGAAGTGCTGGAAGAACATGTCCAGACTCATAGTGCCTGCCTTATCCGAAAGTTTCGACAAGACCCGCGGGAACAGCCGCAGGACGGCGACAGCAGCCTGTGCCGCTGTCGCCGAACATCCGCAGGCGGGAGAGGTTTCCCCCTCCCGCATTCTGAGGCAGAGCTATTCAGCGATGGCGTCGCCGATGTACTTACGCTTGCCGTCCATGTACTTGATGATGCCCACGGGCATTTCGGCGTCATGGGTTTCATTGATGCTCAGCACGCCAAGGGCGGTGGGCAGGTTCTTGGTGGCGGCGAGAGCGGCGGTCAGGGCTTCGGTATCGGCCTTGCCCGCGCGGGTGAGGGCGTCCAGAATGATATTGTAGCAGTTATAGCCGAGCGCGGAGTTCACGTTGGGATCCTTGTTGGGGAAGTTCTTCTTCCACGCTTCCGTGAAGGCCTTGGCCTGATCGTTCATGTCCTTCATGGTCATGTCATAGGGGAACGCCGTCTGCATGAAACCTTCGGCGGCCTTGCCGGCGATCTTGACGGTGTCGGGGTTGTCCATGGCGTCGGCACCCATGAGCACGAACGTCGCGCCGAGTTCGCGGGCCTGCTTCATGATGATGGCGCCTTCGGCGAAGTAGGCGGGCATGAACACGATGTCGGGCTTCTTGCTGATGATCTCAGTCAGCTGAGCCGTGAAGTCCTGGTCGCCCTTCTGGTAGTTCATCACGGAGACGATCTTGCCGCCGTTCTTCGTGAAGTTCTGCTTGAAGAAGTTGCCGAGGCCTACGCTGTAGTCTTCGGTGACTTCGATGAGCATCGCGGCGCTCTTCGCCTTCAGCTCCTTAAGCGCGTAGTCCGCGGCGCCGGCGCCCTGGAAGGGGTCGATGAAGCAGACGCGGAAGACGTACTTCTTGCCCTGCGTTACGAGCGGGTTCGTGCAGGAGGTGCCGACCATCGGGATTCCGGCCTTCTCCGCCACTTCGCCGCCGGCCATCGCGAGCGACGAGCCGTAGGTTCCGATTATCGCCCTCACCTTATCCTTCTCGATCAGACGCTTTACGGCGTTCGCCGATTCGACCTTGTCGCTCTTGTTGTCGACGACGACAAGTTCGATCTTTTTGCCGTCCACAGTCGGGTACTGCTGGTGAGCGAGTTTGACTCCGTCAAGTTCAAGCTGGCCGCCGATGGCGTTTCCGCCCGTAATGGGAAGATATACTCCTATCTTCACCGTCTCCGCCGCCATCGCCATTCCGGCCATGACGAGCACCAATGAAAAAGCCACTGCCACACTCTTGGTTAACTTCATTCCACTACACCTCTTCTTTATGACTTTGTTGAAATGAACACTGAATGCATTATATCGTAAAATTAATCAAATATCAGCCGCGAATTCTGACTCCAGGCAATATTTTTTTCGGGGTCGGCAGCCTCTTTTTCAAGGAATTTCCCGTCGAGGCATCCCGACGGCTTAAAACACTGCACCACCCAATGCCGGTCGTCGCCGAGCTGGGCGCGTATCGCCGGCATGTCGTCGGGACCGTGGAGCGCCGGCACGAAGGTCGTGCGGAACTCATATGAGGCGGCGGACTCCTTTATTATCCCGACAGATTCCGTTATCTTCGCGATGTCGACCGGCACTCCCGTGAGCTTCGCGTATGACTCGGCGTCAAGCGGCGCTTTGACATCCATCGCGACGTGTTCCACCAGCCCATCCCGGATAAGGCCACGCAGCAGCTCCGGGTTCGTCCCGTTAGTGTCGAGTTTGACGGATAACCCCAGCGCTTTGAGCTCCTCCAAGAGCGGGCGCAGCCCCGGCCACAGCGTCGGCTCTCCACCGCTTATGACGACTCCGTCAAGGAATTTCGCGCGCCGCTTTATGTCGAAGATTATCTTTTCAATAGACAGCTCGCCGGCGCGCGCCGTCACCAGTTCTCCGTTATGGCACCAGGGGCAGCGGAAGTTGCAGCCGCAGGTGAAGATCACCGCCGCGACATGGCCCTCCCAGTCTAAAAAAGAGGCGGGGAGATATCCCCCCGCCCTCGTATCCGCTGTCTTTTCCATCTCTTACGCGGGCATTTCGACAGGACGGCGCGCGCGGTCTTTAAGTTCGCCGCGTTTTCCGGCGTTCCACGACGAAGTGCGCGTGAAGTATCCCGTGACGCGCGTGATGCCGTCGACATCCTCCGAACCGCACAACTCGCAGTGGTCCGAGAGGCCGCGTTCCATATGGCTGCATTCGTTGCAGATCGTGAACTCCGGGCTGAAGGCGACCTGCGCGTTCTCCGTATGCCGGAATGTTTTCATTACGAAGGAGGCCAGCGCCTTCGGATCGGGCTTGTGCTCGCCCATCCAGACGTGCGTGATCGCGCCCGCCTTGATCATCGGATGGAGCTCTCCCTCGCGCGTCACCTTGTCGATCGGGTCCTGCACGAGCTTGTAATTGAGGTGCGTGCTGTTCGTGTAGTAGATCTCGCCGCTCTCAAAGTTCCCCTTGATGTAGTTCTTCGCGATTTCGGGATAGGCGCGCAGGTCGAGCTTCGCGAAACGCAGCGCCGTGCTCTCGGCCGGCGTCTGCTCGAGCACGATCTTGAGGCCGTACCGCTCGGATAGCTGCTGGCATTTGAGATCCATATACTGGATGACGGCGCGCCCGAGGGTCTCCGCCTCCTCGCTCTCGTGGAGCTGGGCCCCCGTCATCGCCTGCACCATCTCGTTGAGTCCGAGGATGCCGATGAGGTGGCTCGCCTTGCGCATACGCAGATAAGGCTCGTCGTCGTGCGAAACGCAGAGCGCCGCGAGCGGCCCCTTCACTCCGAGGTCAAGGATGTTCTTTATAAAGGCGCGCTTCTGGAGGTGCGCCTTCGCGGCGAGCTCCATCTCTTCGTCGATGATGTCAAAGAGCATGCCGTCGTCCCCGTTCGCCTTATAGGCGGCGCGCGGCAGGTTCAGCGTGATGTTCTGCAGCGCGCAGTAGCGCATCTTCCATGGATGCTTCGCCTCGTTGAGGTCCTCCGGCGTCAGCTCGAAGGAGAGGCGGCAGCACTCGGAGAGCTTCGCGACTCCGCCGCGGTCAAACACGTAATAGGTGTTGCCCTTCTCCGAAGATAGGCGGCAGGCGTGGTCAAGACACTCCTCCCAGCCCTCTTCCTTAAAGAAGTAATCGGTGATGTGCAGCAGCGGTTTCGGGAAGAAGAAGGGCTGGCCGCGGCTGTCGCCCCTCATGTAGACGTCGAAGAGCGCCCGGAGGAACATCTTCGATTCCTTGTCGTATTCGGAGTAGGTTTTGCCGGTAAACTTGCCGCCCGGCCCGATCGCCGGCACGTCGCGGAAGTGGTTCGGTATCTCGTAGTAGAGGTTCACGTCGGTAAAGGCCACCTGGCCGCCCCGGCCGCCCGCAAGCTGGTTGAACTCGAAGATCAGCTGCTGCGCGAGCTGGAGGTATTTGTCGTAATCCCAGCCGACCGTGTAGGGGGCGAAGTACATATTCACGGCGTCCCAGCCGATGGCGCCCGCAAAATGGTTCTGCAACACCGAGGTCATCTTCAGCATGTGCGCGAGGAGGACGTCGGCGTGCTTGGCGGGGTTGGAAACGCTCGTTATTGAAGGAATATTGAGGCCGTAGCGCGCCGTATAGGCGACGCTCTGCCCCGAACAGTAGGGGCGGTTCACCATGCCGAGGTCGTGAAGGTGGATGTCGCCCTTGAGGTGCGCGTCGGCGACGTCCTTTGAAAAGACCTTCGTCAGCGCGTACTCCTTTAGCACCATCTCCGCGATCGAAAGGTTGATCGATTCCGGATTATGGCTCGTATTGCTGTTTTCCTTGTTCTTATTGAACATCATCGTCTCGAGATCGTGCACGGGAAGGCCGATGCGTGAATGGTCGGCGAGCTTGGCTTCGAGGCCGCGCTGGAAAAGCTTGACGTTGACCATTTCGCGGATGATCGAGGTGGTGACGTTCGAGCGTCCGTACTTCAAAAGGTCGTCCTCTACCTCGAGGGCGATCCCCTCAGCGGTGGCGGGGTCCGTTCCCGCCTCTATAATAAGCGCGTCGCGTATCCTGCTCGCGTCCCAGGGGGAACGTTCCTCCTGAGCCAGCGCGTCGACCATAAGGGCAAGATCGGTCGATTCTCCCTTATTTTCAAATAAATGTCCCTGTCTGCCGAAATTATTCATAAGTTCCTCAACCATTGCGGTGTGCCTCCTTGTCATCCAAAAGCCTCGCTATTTCGTTCGTGAAGCTCGATACATCGGTGAACTCTCTGTAAACCGAAGCAAATCGCACGTAGGCGACCTTGTTTATCCCGCGCAGCTCTTCCGCCGCCATCTCTCCAAGCCTCGTCGTCGATACCTCGCCCTGCCCCGAAGCGCGCACCCGCTCCTCGATGCGGGCGGCGGCGGCCTCAAGCACATCCAGCGCCACCGGCAGCTTCTCGCAGGCATGCTGAAAACCGCGGATGAGTTTATCCCTGTCGAAAGCCTCCCGCCTGCCGTCCTTTTTCACTACCCACAGGTAGCTCTTCTCCTCCAGCCGCTCGTACGTCGTGAAGCGGCTCTGGCATTCGGGGCATTCGCGCCGTCTGCGGTTGACGCGTCCCTCATCGGAACTGCGCGTCTCTATCACTCTGGTCTCCGGGGCGCCGCAAACGGGGCATCTCATTATTTATTCCTCCAACCGCTATATATGCTCAGCTAGAAAATTATAACACTATATATGGTGTTTCGGTAGGTATTTTTACTCCTGTCGATGGCAATGAGGCGTAAGATTCATTTTTTACGAGCGGACGCCGCCGCAAAGATCCGCGAAAACCTTGACGCATCAGCACATAGAGTATATCTTTTTAAAATATTATTTAAATTCCTCAAAGGAGGAAGGTATTTTGCAAATTGCAGTACTGGTAAAACAGGTGCCCGCTGTGGACACGGTGAAAATAGACGAGAATACGGGCACAATGATACGCGACGGCGTCGAGGCCGAGCTTAACCCTCTTGACCTGCACGCCGTTGAAGCCGCGGTGAGGATCAAAGAAAGCCGTCCCGGCGTTGAGATAACGGCGGTGACGATGGGACCGCAGGCGGCGCAGAAGGCCGTCAAGTACGCCATCGCGATGGGGTGTGACAGAGGGCTGCTGCTCTCCGACAGGAAGTTTGGCGGCGCCGACACGCTGGCTACGGCGCGCACCCTTTCACGGGCGCTGCTCAAGGCGGGGCCCTTCGACCTTCTCTTCGCGGGCGAGCGCGCCACCGACGGCGAAACGGGACAGGTGGGGCCGGCCTGCGCCGAGCTGATGGGGATCGGCGTCCTCTCATACGTCAGCGCCGTCGAAGAGCTCACCGACGAAAAGATACGCGTCGTGCGCGCCGTCGAGGGCGGGCACGAAACTGTCGAATCGCCGCTCCCCGCGATGGTGATCCCCGTAAAAGAGATGAACATCCCGCGGCTGTGCACTCTGGGCGGCAAGCTCCGCGCCAAAGAGGCCGAGGTCCCGCTGGAGACGGCAGACGGCCTCTCGATGGACGCGGCGGAGACCGGACTCACCGGCTCCGCGACCCAGGTCGTCAACGTGACGTACCCCAAGGTGACACGCCAGGGGCGCAAGGTCATCGCCTCCGAAGATCTCGGCGCGGCGATAAATGAAATCATGACTCTGCTGGAAGAGAAAAACTGTCTGGAAGAGACGGGAGGCGACACGAAATGAAGAAAACCGCAGAGGTCTGGACTCTCGCCGAAGTCCGCGGCGGAAAGATCCACCCCGTATCGCGCGAACTGCTCGCCTGGGGACGCGAACTGGCAGA
>ERZ857984.2647-NODE-2647-length-10387-cov-3.587786_pt1 | contig 10387 bp, 13 predicted proteins | sample MGYA00519914_ERZ857984 | MGnify/ENA primary metagenome ERZ857984 (study PRJEB31778, sample SAMEA3449417) | human gut metagenome | biome: human gut; feature: human-associated habitat; material: faeces | place: United Kingdom | collected 2010/2012 ... | reverse complement strand
CGCATCCCGCCTCGGTGATCGTACAGGATTCGACGCATCGCTTCGTAACCGACACGGAGAAAACGACCTGGAACGGTAAGGCATCGACGACTGTCGCCACCCAATCGGCAAACGGACTGATGTCGGCCGCAGACAAAAAGAAGCTCGATGGTGTAGCCACCGGAGCCAACAACTACCAGCATCCGGCCACGCATCCCGCCTCGGTGATCGTACAGGATTCGACGCATCGCTTCGTAACCGACACTGAAAAATCATCGTGGAACAACAAGGCCGCAAGGGATGTAGCGACCCAGATATCCAAAGGGCTGATGTCTGCGCTTGATAAGGAGAAGCTCGACTGTATTTCGGCGCAATGTCTTATATCGACTTCGACGACGACAGTTAGTGGAACTTTGGATTTAAGTTCCAATGTAAGTTACACCAAAGGGAAAGGGTATATTTCGTCGATACGGTTATTGGCTCAATCCGCCACTTCCCTGACTATCGACAGCACGGTTTTGGCAACTGACGATTTGCCCCTGATTGTCGAATTGGTATTGAGATGCAGAGCGGGGCTGGCAAGTAATCTGAACCTTTCTATTTTGTTGGCAGGCGATGCCAGCAACTCGAGTATCACCATTCCGAAAGGTTCAAAACTGATTACTTTGAGCTTTATGATGTTGAACGGCCATACCGATAAATATTCCTGTTATAGAGTTTCCGTAATATGATGAAAATCGTATATAATCGTTTTATTCCGTTCGGCCGCTTCACGGCATTGACCGTGCTGGTCTGGCTGTTCGTGAAAGAGGGCGTCGCATTGACGGCCCGACTACTCAATCACGAGAAAATCCACATGCGGCAGCAACTGGAGATCGTCGCCGTTTGTCTGCTGGGTACGGTGGCGGCACACCTCCTGTTCGGGGTTTCCGCATGGTGGATGCTGGCGGCCGTTCCGGCGCCCTTATTGATTTACGGCCTTTCGGTCGCAATAGAAGTTCTCCTGCCGCCCTACAACCGCGCCTACGGGAACAGTTGTTTTGAAACCGAGGCGATCTACAACCAGCACGATCCCCTCTATACCCGTCGATGGTGGCGGCATCTGTTCGCGTGGATCACCTACATCCCTAACCGCAAATATCCATACATCCCACCTGAAAAACGACCGCCGATGATGAAAAACTGATCCATAAACATGGGGGCATGAAAAAGCCCCCGGCCGTTAGTGAGTCTCTTACCTCTGCACTAACATAAATGCGCCGATACGCACAACCGAGGGCAATCCTTTGGTCGCGTATCGGCGTTTTCGCATTTGTAGTTCTATGTCCTGCTGGTGTGCAGAGGTAAGAGGCTACAAATATACGAAACAATTCAACACTATTTAACCTTATAAAAAACATTTTTGCTGAATGCAGAAACAGACTGTTTACAATTCTGCCCCGCTTCCGTTCATGGGGCAAAAACGCCGTTTTATTGGAGAGTTCCGAAAAGCCTTATCCCAATTTCCCGATGCGGCTACATTCGTCGATCTGTTCGGCGGCAGCGGCCTCCTGTCGCACGTCGCCAAACGGGAACGCCCCGACGCACGAGTCATCTATAACGACTTCGACGACTTCCATCTGCGGCTGGAAAACATCCCAAGAACCAATGCATTGCTCGCCAAAATTCGAAATTCAGTGGGGGGGGGAATTTCAAAAGGGAAACGAATCCCCCAAGAACAGCGACTGCGTATTCTCGAAGAGATTCGTAAAGAAGAAGAAACAGGGTTCGTCGATTACATCACGCTTTCGGCATCATTACTGTTCTCGGGCCGTTACGTGCTCTCACTCGATGAATTGGGAAAGGAAATCCTGTATAATACTGTCAAACAGACCGATTACATCGCAGACGGGTATCTCGACGGGGTTGAAATCGTAAAGGCCGATTACCGTGAACTGTTCGCCCAATATAAAGACGTGGAAAATACCGTTTTCCTTGTCGATCCGCCATACCTTTCCACTGAGGTAGGTGCTTACAAATGTTATTGGAGATTGGCCGATTACCTTGACGTATTGAAGGTGCTCGAAAGGCATTCATACATCTACTTCACGTCGAACAAATCGCAAATCATTGAACTCATCGACTGGTTCACGCAGACGCAATTCGACACCAATCCATTTGCCGGAGCACAACGGCGCGAAATCAACGAAACCGTCAACAAGCAGGCGAAATATACCGACATTATGATGTTCAAGAACATCACAAAAAACGAAATACCGATTGCTTAAAAGACGAATATTCTACAACACAAAAATACGAATAATTATTCGAAACACAAAAAAAATCAGCGAATAATTTTGCTAAAAATCAAGCGTTTGAAGGCGTTTTAATTTGAGTCCTCTTACAAGATAATTAAACGCTTTTCAAACGCTTTTTGATACCTTCAAAAATTTCACTTTTTTGCACATTTGAATTGGAAAATCAGTACAATTGAATTTCACGATTATATGGAGGACAGAAAAAACTTGATGATATGAAAAATTTATTTTTAATGACAATGTCGCTTCTGTTTTCAATGGCTGCACATGCGCAACAAGACGTTACCCGATTTCTCGGAATCCCGGTCGATGGGAGCAAGAGTGAGATGATCCACAGGCTGAAGGAAAAAGGTTTTCAATATAATCAATCGACAGGTGCTCTAAGAGGAGAATTTAATGGTCTAGAAGTCGATATTTATGTAGTGACAACCAAAAATAAAGTTAGCCGTATTATGGTTGCTGATGTTAATACTGTTGATGAGACGAATATTCGAATAAGATTTAATAACCTTTGTGAACAGTTCGCTGATAATCCTAAATATACATCATTGGCAGATAATTGTATGATTCCTGAAGATGAAGATATTTCTTATGAAATGTTAGTTCATGACAAACGCTATGAGGCTATTTTCCATCAACTCGCATTTGATGAAAAAGGTTGGACGGCAAAATCAGACCCTGAACTGTTATCTAAATATACGGAAGAACAATTGGAGCATCCGACCGCAGAAATTGAAACAGAGATTGCAGCGGTCCGTTTAAGACGTAAGTTGGAAGATTTTTATTCTTGTTCAAAAAGACCTGTGTGGTTTATGATATCAGACTTTTACGGAAAATATTACATAATAATGTATTACGATAACGAATACAATCGTGCTAACGGGGAAGATTTATAACAGATATAACGAATACATTGAATCAAGAAATTTCCGTTAAAGGAGGAAAATGATAGATAGTTTTGGGAAAATAAAAAATGCTACGAAACTCGTAGCATTTTTTATCTGTATAGCGATTCTTTTACTCGCTCAACGGAGTAACGCTTACATACGATTTACCTTCGCGTTTTTTGCAGAAGGAAACCGTGCCGTCAACCAGTGCGAAGAGCGTGTGATCCTTGCCGATACCTACGTTCTCGCCCGGATTGTGGACAGTACCTCTCTGGCGAACGATGATGTTGCCAGCTTTAGCGAACTGACCACCGAAAAGTTTGATGCCGAGTCGCTTGCTTTCCGACTCGCGGCCGTTCTTTGAACTACCTACACCTTTTTTGTGTGCCATGTTTCTCTAAATTTAAGGTTATGCGACAATTTCTTCCACGAGAATCTGGCTCAGGAACTGACGGTGTCCGTTCTGCTTCTGATAGCCTGTTCTGCGTTTCTTCTTGAACACGAGGACTTTGTCGTCCTTTAGGTGCTTAAGAATCTTACATTTCACCGAGGCGCCTTCTACTACAGGTGCACCTACCTTGACCTGACCGTCGTTGTCTGCGAGCAGGACCTTGTCGAAACTCACCGACGAATTTTCTTCGCCGGGAAGACGGTGGACATAGAGTTTCCGACCTTTTTCAGCTTTGAATTGCTGACCTGCAATCTCTACTATAACGTACATTGATTAAATTGTATGTGTTTATACATAAATTTCAACGTGCAAATATAAGGATAATTATTGAATAAACAAGGGCAGGCAATTTTTTCTTGCAGACATTTGTTTTGGCACGTTTTTCGGTGTATCTTTGATCGTGTAAACAGTATGTATATCAAATGTATCGTATCTTAATCGTGTCGGAGGACTTCGTCTTGCGCAAGGCCGTGGCTTTTTCCTTGAATGACCTGGATGCGTGTGTGGAGTGCGCGGATACGGTCGGTGCGATGCTTGTGCTTCACCGGGAGTCGCCTTTCGACCTGGTGATCGTTATGGGTACTGCTGCCGAAATGTGCCGGCAGGAAGTGATGGACACGCTGCGGGCGGATAAAGCCCGGCGTACGCGGGTCTTCGTGATCTCGTGGCCGCAATCCGAACAGATGGTACGGAGTATGTACCGGATGGGCGTGAACCAATACATGACCTTGCCGGTGAGCCTGCACCGGTTGCGGCGGAAAGTCATCAACGAGCTAATCGATCGGGAAAAATGGAAATGACGTTTTGGTGGTGCATCGGGGCCGTTTTGGTTTCAGGAGCTGTTTTGGCCGGAAGTTGGTGCGTGCAACGGTTTGCAGGTCGTTTTTGCCTCAGGCGGGATGCCGAACGCCGTGAAAAGTATTTGAACAGCGTGTTGTGGATGCTCTTCTCCGGAACCGAAGAGTGCGCTCACTGTCCCGAGGCGATGTCTTCGCGGGATAGGCGCCTTATCGCCGAGGATATTGCCGACCTGGTGGATTCTACGTACGGGCTCGATCCGGCGCCGTTGCGTCGGATCGTCGAGCGTCAGAGGCTCGATGTTTTCCTGCTGCGTCGTATTCGCCGCAACGGAGGTTACCGCAGGGCTTATTACCTGCATCTGCTTTCCCGAATGCCCGTCGATGAAAAAACAGTTCGGGCAGTGGAACGTTATACGCATAGCAGGAACCGTTATGTCCGCTTCTGTGCGTTGAGCGTGCAGATGATGGCCGATATGTCGGCGCTTTCCTCGAAAATCGACGCCTATTCCCATCGGCTTTCGTATTTCGAACTGTCCGAGGTGCTCCGTATGTTGCGCCAGAATGTGCAGCCTGTCGATTACGAACCGTTGATCCTGTCGCCGAACCGGAATCTGCGGATGCTGGGACTCAGTGTCGTTTGGCGTTTCGGAATCGAAGATGCGGAGGAGATCCTGCTGCGGATCGTTGCCGAAAACCGGCCCGAGGAGTCCGTCGGTGCGATGTACGTTCTTTGTACGCTGCACAGTGTGATTACGCGTCCCGAAGTGGAAAAATTCGTGGGCGGAATGAATCCCGTTCAGCGCAGGGTACTGCTGCGTTATATTGCCCGGCAGGGATACTCCGCGAACGCTTTGCAGGTATTCATTCCTGAAGAGGAGAAGCGATATTATGTGTCGTTGGTCGATTCGTATAAATTGAATGTCGGATAGTATGTGGTTCATTGAGTTAGGTACGATTTGCGTGACGGTTGCCGTCGTGGTGCGTGTCTGGTGGCTGGTAGTTCAAGTGTTGAGGGCGCGTAACAAGCGTCGTTTGCTGTCCCGTATGTTCGGCGTGGTTTCCGATTCGCCCGATTTTATCGGAATTTCGGCGATTTGCCACGACATAGATTCCGTTTCCCAGGTGGCCGACCTGCTCGATGTGGAGTATGCCAGTTACGAATTGCTGGTGGTGATGGACGCCCGTCTGAAACCGGAGTTGTTTCATGAGATGCTCCGGCATTACCGGATGATGCGGGTGGATTATCATCCGTTCGAAGCCTGTTCTCAGTTGGGTGTACGGGGATTCTACCGCTCTCAGACGCGGGGTGTCAATCGTCTGACGCTGCTCGATCAGATGGAGGCGTTTTCCGCCGTTTCGTCGGATGCGGCCGTGCGAGCCGCGTCGTACGATTATATTTTGCCGATCGGCCGCAACCTGCGCCTCAAACGGGGTGCGATCGACCTTCTGGCGATGGAGTTGGCGGTTCATCCGATCCACTCTATATCGTTCGTGCGGACTGCCGTAGGACCTTCGCTGCGACTTTATGCCCGGGAGTATGTCGGCCGGTTGGGTCGTTTCGACCGGGCCGACGGGTATGAATTGTCCCGCAAGGAGAGGATCACGTTGTACGAACCGTTGTTTTATGACTTGCATCCTTCCCGCTACGCATGGATTTTAACTCTGGGAGGGATGTCGCTCCTGGCCGGATGTGCGGTCGTTGCATGGGTGTTCGGGTGGTTGCCCGTCACGTTGTTGCTATTGGATATATTGTTGCTTTGGGGGCTGTCCCTGTGGCTGAACTCCATTGCTGCGCCCGTCTCCTCCGGGAAACGGGATACTGCGCTCGGGGCCATGTGACGGCAGCCGAGTTTTTTATTGCCGGAAATTTTACGGATCCGGGGATTAATACTATCTTTATCCTGTCTTACCGATCAAAAACACTATTATGCTTGACAACGAGCTGAAATCATATCTTTTGCCCAACCTTTTCAATGCGGCGGTGCGGGCCGGTGCAGCCATTATGCAGGTTTACAAAAACAAGGAGGATTACGACATCAGCATTAAGAGCGACAAGACTCCGATTACCGTCGCGGACCGCCGGGCGCACGAAACGATCAAGACCTATTTGGGACCTACCCGTATCCCGATTCTGAGCGAGGAGGGGCGTGAGATGCGGTACGAGGAGCGCTGCAACTGGGAGCTGTTCTGGTTGGTGGACCCGCTGGACGGAACGGTGGAGTTTATCAAGGGAAACAACGAGTTTACGGTCAATATCGCCCTGATGGAGAATAACCGGAGCGTGGCGTCGGTGGTGTATGTTCCCTATTTGGGCAAGATGTATCTCGCGTGGCGCGGGGGCGGTGCTTTTCTGAAAGAGGGGGTGGCGGCCGATTCCGACGCGGAGTACTCGTACGGGCAGATCGTCGAAAGTATGCGGCGCCTGCCTGTAGAGTCGGCGCGGCATGAACCTCCCCGGGTCGCCGTGTCCCGGTCGCACAAGTCGCCCGAACTCGCGGAGTATATCGAGGAATTGCGAAAGAGCCATCCCGATCTGGAGGTCGTGGAGCAGGGCAGCTCCTATAAGTTTTGTTTGCTGGCGGAAGGCGCGGTGGATTACTATTTTCGGACTACTTCCACGTATGAATGGGATACTGCGGCGGGGGAGTTGATTCTCTCCGAAGCGGGGGGCGAAACGCTTTCGCTGCCGGATTATCGTCCGTTGCGTTACAACAAGACGGATCTGGTCAATCCCTGGTTTTTCTGTCGTGCCCGTAAAATGCCGGGTTGCAGACCGGAGGCGGAGATGATGGTCGGGGAGTGTTCTGCGGCGGACTGACCGCCTCTCGGCATCGTGGGGTTGAAACCGAGAAAATAGAAACACGGGTAATCTGAATTCAGATTGCCCGTGTTTTCGGTTTGCGGAGAATTTGTCGCCGATTATTTTTTTGCGGAGCCGTGTACTGCGGCTGCCGCTTCGGGGGTGCAGGCGGCGCAGTTGCCCGAGCATCCGGGCTCCGATGCGCAATCTTCGAGTCCCGTCATCTGTTCGCGGGTCTCCTGAACGGCGCATTTGATACCCAGTTTGCGCATGTTTTCGTTGGTGGAAATTTCGGAGTCGATGTGGTGTCCCTTGAAGATCAGCGTGAGCGACATGGCCAGGACGAAGAGTCCGACGGCCAGAATCGCCAAAAGAATTATGATTAACCAGGTTGGCATGGTAACTGAAATTTAATAGTGGAAATTTGGGTGTTCCGATGCAAATTTATACATTTGTGTTATTAATTGCAAAAATGCTGCCCGGAATGATCCGGGCGTATGCTGACAGAGTAAATCCGGTATGAAAATCGTTATTGCGGGTGCGGGCGAAATGGGAAGCCATCTGGCGAAAATGCTCAGTGGCAACGGGCACGACATCACGGTCATAGACAGCGATCCGAAGCTGCTGGCCGATGTGGCCAGCCTGGCCGACGTGCTGACGGTCGAGGGCGACTCCACGACCTTTGCCGTGTTGCGGAAGGCTTCGGTGCGAAAGTGCGACCTGTTCATCGCTGTCAATCATGTCGAGAACGACAACGTGGTGGCAGCGGTGTTGGCCAAGCAGCTCGGGGCCAAGAAATCCATCGCCCGGATCGACAACAACGAATACCTGGAGCCCAATAACAAGGAGATTTTTATCAACATGGGTATCGACTACCTGTTCTATCCGGAAAAGGTGGCGGCTCAGGAGGTGATCAATCTGTTGGGGCACACTTCGACGACGGAGTACGTCGATTTTTCGAGCGGACGGCTTTCGCTCGTGGTTTTCCGTCTTGATCCGACCTCGTCGCTCACCGAGATCCTCGCACGCTACGACGCCTTCATCCTCGACATCGGACAGGCCAACATCCACCAGTCGCTGACGCTCGGCATCCTGATCAAGACCACGGCCGACAAGTCGGGAAGCATCATGAAGGAGCTGTTGTTCAAGGCATCGGAAATGGTATCAATATCATTGGTGAAATAACTCATAACATCGCCGTGACGGCGTGTATCAAAAAATCGCAGCGGCAACGTTTGCAAGTGAGAAAAGAGATCACGACGGATGTCAAACAACACTTTTTGCGCAGCTTTGACCATCATCTGCGTATATCCGTAGCATGCAAGAATGCCCAAAACATAAATGGCCGCCGTGAGAAGAACACCTTGTACCAGGTCATGCACATTTCCATGTGCAAGATCGTTGACAATGGGACGAACCATATAATTTCCCAAAAGATTTGCACCGGCACTGACAACGACCAATGCCGCTACAGCGAACAATAAAAATCGATGACGTCCAAGATAAAAGAACAGCTTATGTAACGTATAGGAAAGGTGCTTAGGCTTCTTGTCGGTGAGTTGTCGTGCCGGCATCGCTCTGTCCTCCTTTCACCTGGGAGGCGTAAATCTCCTGATAAATTTTGTCATGCGCAAGCAACGAGGCATGTGTGCCGACAGCGTGAATCTCGCCGTCGTCCATGACAACAATCTGATCCGAGGTCAGTCGCTGTGCAATGATGATCTTCGTCACATGGTCGAGACGCGACAAGGCAGTGCGAATCTCCTGTTCCGTCGCGGTATCCACCGCACTGGTGGAGTCGTCAAAAATTAACACTTTTGGCTTTTTTAGCAACGTACGCGCAATACAAAGCCGCTGTTTTTGTCCGCCCGACAGATTGACGCCGCCCTGCCCCAGATCGGTATCCAGCCCCATCGGCATGCGTTCCAAAAATTCCTCTGCACACGCCATTCGGCACACTTCCCACAACATTTCATCATCGGCATTGGGATTGCCCCACAACAAATTTTCCCGGACTGTACCGGAAAATAAAACATTTTTTTGTAACACAATGCCGATCGCTTCACGCAACGCATACAAGTCATATTCTTTGACATCATATCCGCCGACCATAACCGTCCCGGATGTGGCATCGTATAAACGTGGAATCAGCTGCACAAGCGTACTTTTCGCAGAACCTGTTCCCCCCAAGATCCCCACCGTCTGCCCCGGAGCGATGCAGATGACCGTCTGGTCGTCAAAATCATAACTCGTCTTGCCGTAGTTGATTCGGCATCCCGCCGTCTCCTTGAGGAATACCGAATAGAACCCCATCGTCATCCGGTAGTTTCCCTGGCTCTCGGCCGTATCGAACGAAACGACGCCGACCTGCGGGTGGCGGGTCTCGAACCCGAAGAGTTTGTTATACTGGTCGACCGTGTCGATTTTCAGGATTTCTTCCATATTTTTTTCTTTACCTTTTTGCAAAGATAGTGTTTTTGCAGATTCGGCCCACATGCCGGGCCGCCGAAACAGTAATTGGGGTAATATTATCCGTAATAGGGGTATATTACTGTACATCAGCATATTTCACGACCGCGCAAACCAGTAATCAGGGTAAATATATCCGTAATACGTATACAAAACGAATGCCCCGCAGGATGTAGTTTTGCAGTGTGGAAAAAACATCAAACACCATAGAGCCATGAAAACAAAACTGAATTTCAACATGTGGATCCCGACCCGCATCCTTTTCGGGGCGGACGAACTGAAAAACCTGCACAGCCAGCAGATGCCCGGGAAAAAGGCGCTGCTGGCAATTTCGAACGGCAAGTCGACCCGAGCAAACGGCTATCTGGCCGCCACGGAGGAACAGCTCCGGCTGGCAGGGGTCGAAAGCGTGGTGTTCGACCGGATCGAGGCGAACCCCTTGAAATCCACCGTCATGGCCGGAGCGGCAGCGGCACGGGAGCACGGGTGCGACATGATCGTCGCACTGGGAGGCGGCAGCGTCATGGACGCCGCGAAGGCCATAGCCCTGATGGCATCCAACGACGGCGACCTGTGGGACTATGTATTCGGCGGGACGGGCAAAGAACAGCAGGCCGAACACGCACCGTTGCCGGTCGTCGCCGTAACCACGACGGCAGGAACCGGGTCGGAAGTCGATCCGTGGGGCGTCGTAACCAACGAAC
>ERZ857984.2641-NODE-2641-length-10405-cov-9.942802_pt1 | contig 10405 bp, 4 predicted proteins | sample MGYA00519914_ERZ857984 | MGnify/ENA primary metagenome ERZ857984 (study PRJEB31778, sample SAMEA3449417) | human gut metagenome | biome: human gut; feature: human-associated habitat; material: faeces | place: United Kingdom | collected 2010/2012 ... | reverse complement strand
ACCAATTCGACTGCCACAAATGGTTGAGCAACACGGTGACGATCACCACGCCGAAGCCGTAAATCGGCGAGAACGGCCCCCACAGGAAGCCTGCGCGATCCTGGTATTCGCCGAACAGCACGAAATGGTAGATGGTCTCGATCACCAAACCGAACACACAACCGATGGCGAACAACCAGAACAAATTGAAGAAATCCAGCGAAATATAGCCCTTGCCGGTCAAATCGCGGCCAGCCATACCCTGGGAAGCGGCGTCTTCGTATGCGCTACGGGCATCCATACGTCGCAACGCGAACTGGAGACGACGTTCCTCACGCAGCGACGGATCGGCAGTGACATGCAGGGCTATGAGCACGACAAGCTGGATAGCCGGGCCGATCAAATTCACACCAAGTCCCTGCAATGCCAGCGACAGCAAGCCTTCGGCAAGGGTGAGCGGAATCATCAGATACGTCCATTGCGCGATATGCCGACGCTTGTTCATAATGAGCATCACGCCGAACACCGCCAGACACGCGGTGGCGACCAGCAGCACGGCCGCGTGAACCACCGACAGAATCGCGGTGAGGCTGAGCGCATCGAACGCCACTTTGCCGGAAAACACCGCGCGAATCGAGTACAGGCACGCCAACACAATGAACGGCAGCGTCACCACGCCTTCAATAAGCATGACGATGCCGTAAATGCGAACGATTAACGGCAGACGACGGTCAGCGGGATTGCCGACTTCGCCAGTGCCCTGCTTTCCGCCTTCTTCGATAGCCGCGATTTCGGTTTCGGCGGCAATCGCCTTGATTTCTCCATCCGTCTTGCCCGCGGCGGAATCCTCGGATCGTGATTCAGATTGTGCGGTTTCGCTCATATGCCGCTCCTTCCTTCAGCCCACGCTACCAAACGTAGGCAATATCCGCCGCAAGAAAAGCGGTTCAGGTGCGATTATTGGCGGACGCGAGCAAAAGAGGGGGACGTCAGCTGGCTGCAATCGCCATTCGCACACCACCTTTCGCTCACGTCCGCAAGAAATGGCGATGTATAGCGCATCGTGAGCGAATGGGGGTATAAATACGGACGGAAAATAGCGATTTATTACCACCTTTCGCTCACGGACATACAGAAATGGCGATTTGTCACGGACGTGAGCGGAAGGGGCTACGTCAGCCGGCGATGGTTTTGCCGAGGCTTTGCCGCAGTACTCGACCCGATTTCCGTCATCCATGAAACGCGATGGCGATTGTCCAAGAGCACGGTATACGATACGAACCGCGTAGCGCTACGGAACACGTATCGCCATATAAGGGAATTGATTCGCCAAACCGGAGAGACAATGCACAACGTACTGCAGATCCTGCGCCGTGACTTCAAACGATTGGTCACCGTACCCGCCACGTGGGTGATTATGATCGGCCTGATTCTCATTCCCCCGCTATACGCATGGTTCAACATCTACGGGTTCTGGAATCCCTATGGCAACACGGACAGCATCAAAGTGGCCGTGGCCAACATGGACGAAGGCACAGACAACGCGCTGCTTGGCAAAGTCAATCTCGGCGATCAAATCGAAGGCACGCTGAAGAGCAACGACCAGCTCGGCTGGGAGTTCATGGGCAAAGCCAATGCGATGGAAGCGGTGGAGTCGGGCGACTGCTACGCCGCAATCGTCATCCCTTCCGACTTCAGCGAAGATCTGGCCAACGTCGTCACCAACAGCAAGCATCGCCCCACGCTCGAATATTACGTGAACGAGAAGGCGAGTCCGATTTCGCCGAAAATCACCGACCAAGGCGCGACCGTGGTCGACCGCACCGTCAACAACACCTTCGTCTCCACCGTCAGCGACGTGCTCGTCAAAGCCGTCAACTCGGCCAACGGCACTATCAGCGGCAACACCAACGCCATCGCCAACGAAACCATCGGCGAACTCGACAACACCAAGCGGAACGTAGGCACGATCCGCTCCGCAATCGCGGATCTCGACACCCAGTTAGCCAATGTGCCACAGCAGACAAAAGCAGCACGCAATGCCCTGAACGACGTGCAGCTGGCCGCGGCGAGCGCAGGCAGAGGACTAGCAGGCGCATCCACCGCCATCGGCACAGCGCAAACCCAGCTCAACACGCTTTCGTCCAACGCCAACAGCGCGCTGGAAACCGGATCCGGACTTGTTTCCCAAGCGACGGCGCAATCCACAGCCAGCATCAACCAGATCTCGTCGGCGGTATCCGCGGCAAGTGGATCGGCACAGCAGGCGGTGACCGGCATGCAAAACATCACCGACAGCAATGCGAAACTGCTCGAGAAGCTCAAATCCGCCAGCGACAACGCGCAATACCAGCAAATCATCAGCAAACTGGAGAATACCAACAACACGGCAGCCGGAACACTCGCCGACCTCAAAACCCTGAGCGAGAACACACAGGCCACAGCCGGCAGCGTATCCAAACTGTCCACCGATTTCAACATAGGCACGCAGAACTCGCTCAAAAGCGCAGGCATGGCGCGCAACGCCATCAATTCAGGCGCACTGCCGCGACTGAATTCCGCGCTGGGCTCGCTGGCTGGGACGGCCGGAACACTTGCCGGCACCGTGACCAGCCAGGACAGCGTGGTCAGGCAAACCAACATCGTGCTCGACCAACTCGACCAAGTGGCGTCAGACGCCCGCATCGGCCTTGAGCAAACCGACCAGCAGCTGGCGAAGATGGAGACGAAGCTCACCACCGTCAGCACCGACCTGAAGGCGCTGGGCACTGCGGATCTGCTCGCATCGTTGACCGGCAGCGGTTCGCTTGACGCGGATAAGATCGCCTCGTTCATGGAGTCCCCGACCGTAATCGACACGAAGAACGTGTATCCCGTCAACTCCTACGGCTCCGGCATGGCTCCGCTGATGACCAATCTGGCACTGTGGGTGGGCGCGTTCGCCTTTGTGGTGATCTACAAAGTGGAGGTGGACGACGAGGGGCTTGAGGGTCTCGATCCGACCGCAACCGAAAAGTATCTGGCCCGATACCTGTTGCTCGGCACGATGGGCGTCATTCAAGGCGCGATCTGCACCGTTGGCGATCTGATACTCGGCGTGCAGACGGCTTGCGCGCCACTGTTCATACTGACCGGCATGATCACATCGCTGGTATATCTGAGCATCACGTACGCGCTGTCCACCACGTTCATGCACATCGGCAAGGGCCTGTGCGTGGCGTTGGTGATCGTGCAGATTCCAGGCGCTTCCGGCCTGTATCCGATCGAGATGATGCCGAAGTTCTTCCGCATGGTCTATCCGTTCGTGCCATTCAGCTATTCGATAGACGCATTCCGCGAGACCATCGCCGGCTTCTACGACGGCCATTGGACCAAGGCGATCGGCACGCTGCTGCTGTTTGCCGGCATGGCGTTCGTCATCGGCCTGGTGGTCCGTCCTCTGTTGGTCAACCTCAACCGACTCTTCGCCCGCGAAATCAAGGAAAGCGACATGATTATCGGCGAGGAAGTGGAGCTTCCGGAACGCGGATACAACATGTCCCAAGCCATTCAGGTGCTGGCCGACAAAGGCGGCTACCGCGAGGTGATCGAGGAACGCGCAAGTCGGTTCGCGGAACTGTACCCGAAACTCAAGCGCGGAGCTCTGGTGATCGGATTCGTAGTTCCGGTAACTCTGGCGGCGGTGTTCTCGTTCACCAACGGAGAGAAAGTGGTGGTACTGGCCACGTGGGTCGTCTGGATTCTGCTCATCATGGGCTTCCTCATGGTCATCGAATACATGCGCGATAATCTGAACCGTCAAGTGGAGCTCGGCCATTTGAGCGATGAATCGATCCAATCCATGCTGGTGGAGCGCCAAGCGGCACGCATCCGTCGCAAAAAGCGGGCGCAACAGGAACGGCGGAACAGACTGCTGCGCAAAACGCGGAGACGCACCAGCGGCAAACGCACGACATCCGATAATCGCAATACCAGCGTCATCAAAGAAACGACGGAAAACGTGACGGGCGTCAACCACAATGAAGATGACGGAATCGCCATACTGGTGCAGAAAATGCAGACGACCGGTCCAAGCGCCGCCGCGAACGATGCCGCCACGGACACCACCGAGACTACCGAGACCGCCGAGACAACCGAGACAACCGAAAACACCGAGGAAAGGAGCAACGCATGAAAACCATCTGGAAACTGTTCGTCGGCGACATCCGGCGAATCACCAGCAACGTCGTCTCCATCATCATCGTCATCGGACTCGTTGTGATCCCCGGCATCTTCACATGGTTCAACGTGGCCGCCAGCTGGGACCCGTTCGCCAATACCGGCAATCTGAAATTCGCCGTAGCCAATGAGGACGACGGATACCGGTCCGACCTCATTCCAGTGAAGATCAACATCGGCGACCAAGTGGTTAACACGCTGCGTTCCAACGATCAGCTCGACTGGACCTTCACCACCAAAAAAGAAGCCATCAACGGCACCAAATCCGGCAAATATTACGCAGCTGTGGTGATTCCAAAGAACTTCAGCACCCGTATGATGACGTTCTTCGCATCCGATGGCGACCACGCCGAAATCGCCTACTACAACAATGAAAAGAAGAACGCCTTGGCTCCGAAGATCACAGGCCAAGGCGCCGATACGGTCAGCGCGCAGGTCAACGAGACGTTCTCCGAAACACTGACCAGCACCGCGCTGAGTGTGGCATCGCAGCTCGCCAACCAACTCGACAAGCCAGCCGCGCAGGAACAACTCACGCAGTTCAACGGCAATATCAGCGACTTCGCGGAAACGCTCACCGACGCTTCCGGAACGCTCCGCACGTTCAGCACGCTGACCCAAAGCGCACGGCATCTGCTTGAGTCCTCCGACGGTCTGATCGCCAATGTCAGCGGCAATGCGAAAAGCGTAGGAACAACACTCAAGCAAGCCGGCAGCGGCGTGGAGGATCTGACGGGCGCGTTGAAGACCGGCACCACCGCGCTGGGCACGGCTCTGACTGATTCCGCCAACAGCTTCACAGCCATGGAAGCAGATGTGGACAGCCTATTCGGCAATGCGGGCACGCAGGCCGGCAACACCGCCAACGCATTACGCAACCAGGCCACGAACATCAGCAAGCAGGCGCAAAGCTACCAGCAGATCTATGATTCGCTCGACGCGCTCAGCGCAAACGAAAAGCTGCCGGAAGCGGTGAGGAACGCCATCGACCATCTCAAAACCAACGTCGGCACCACCATCACACAGCTCAACGACCTAGCATCGGCGCTGAATGGCAGCGCCGACAACATCGACGCCAAAGTAAGCGATACCACGGCCGAACGTGCGGAGATCAAGAAACTGGCGCAGCAGGCGGCAACGTCCGTCAGTGGCATCAAAACCGACTATGAGAGCCAACTGAAACCGCAACTTGACGATATCGCCACGTCCATTACCAGCACCACCACCGCGCTCAATGCCACAGCGGCCGATCTGAAAGGCGCGCTGGGCAATCTGAACGGCACCACCAAGACCGCGGATAAGAATCTGACCGCCATCAGCAGCGTGTTGGATTCCACCGCCGATAGTCTGGCCGGCGCGGGCAAAAAACTGGGCGCATTCACAGGAACATTGACCGATGCGCTGAACAGCGGCGATATGAGCGCCGTCAAAGATGTGCTCAGCGATAATACCGACTCGTTGGCCGCCGCGCTTGCAGCCCCTGTAAAAGTGAAACGCAACGCGGTGTTCCCAGTCAAGAATTTCGGTTCGCAGATGGCACCGTTCTACACGATCCTGCCACTGTGGGTCGGTTCGCTGCTCATGGCAGTGACGCTCAAGACCACCGTCTCGCGTAAGGTGCGCAAGGAACTCGGCGACCCGAAACCGCATCAGCTGTTTCTCGGACATTACGGTGTGTTCGGCGTGATCGGACTATTGCAGAGCACGTTCTCCTTGGGAGGCAGTCTGCTGTTCCTCCATGTCCAGGCGGTGCATCCGCTGCTGTTCATGCTGTCCGGCTGGGTGAGCAGCCTAGTGTTCTCGTTCTTCACCTACACGCTCGTGGCCAGCTTCGGCAACGTCGGCAAAGCCATCGGCGTGCTGTTTCTCGTCATGCAGATCTCCGGAGCGAACGGCGCATATCCGCTGGCCGTGCTGCCGAAAATCATCAGCGGCATCAGCCCGTTCCTGCCTGCGACGCATTCAATCACAGCAATGCGCGCGGCGATCGGCGGAATCTACAGTAACGATTACTGGTTTGCGATTGGCGCGCTACTGCTGTTCATTCCGCCGCTGCTGCTGATAGGCCTGTTACTGCGCATTCCACTGGTCAAGTTCAACCATTGGTACGTAAGCAAGCTGGAAAGCACGAAAGTGATTGCGGCATGATGGGCGGAACCACGCAAGAGGGCACGCGAAAGACGGTGCAAAAAACCACGCAGGAAGACGTCGGCACAGTACGTGGCCGACGTGAGCGATTACGGGAGCAAACCGACCGCAAAATCATGAAAGCCACATTGGGGATAGTGATTTCCGATGGTATCGGAGCGGTGACCATCGAAGAGGTCGCACGACGTTCAGGGGTAGCAAAGACCACAATCTACCGACGCTACCGAAACGCCGACGATTTATTGCAACGCATCCAACCGGAAGTTGCCGGACTACCGAATTTCAACGATTTGAAGCCGTCGCGGAGCGGACTGGCCACCATGCTGCGACGCATCCAGGACTGCTTCGACAGCGAACTCGGATTGAAAGCCGTGGGCGTGGTGCTGTCTTCCGACAACGCCACGCTGAAGGCGATCGCAGCACAAGTGCTGGCGCCGGCCGAAGAACGGTTCGTGGGGTTCATGGAACGTGGCATCGCCGACGGAGTGTTTCAAAACCGTTTGGACTACACGTTCCTGTTCAGCACGGTGCTGGGTTCCATGCTGGCTTGCAAAGCGTTGGCGGGACAGGAAGCCGGAGGGGAACGGCAATCCGGCAAGGAACGCAAGTCTGATTCCTGGGCCGAGAACATGGCCACGTTGCTCTGGCCGAACGTATGCGCCGAATCCGCACGGTAACCACAGGAAAACCGTCCGCACCGACGCAAGACGGGCATGCCGTGTCGGTTTCAGAAGGAATGGGCTATTGGATTGACGCTTCCTGACGCGCCACTTCCAACGCCTTGTTGAAGGCTTCGGAGGTCCAGCTGGCGCCGGCGAGCTTGTCTACTTTAAGGTCCTTCAACGGCTTGCCGACCACCGCGTCCGGCACGGCTTTGGCAAAGTCGTTCTGATGCTTTTTGGAGATGGACGTGAACGGATGGCCGACGATCTTCACGGCCGTCACGTTCTGGTCTTTGACGGTCAGTTGCACGTCGATGGTGTCCTCGCCGACCGGGCCGTACTGGCCGTTGACCGAATAATCGCCATCCGCGTAGTTGCCGGTGTCCTGCTTGCTGGACGTCGTGGAATTCGCGTCATCGGCATGGTTTTTGGTGGTGGCGTCGCCGCCGGCCGTATTGTCAGCCGCCTTGCCGTCGGTTTTCGACTTATTTTCCTGCGATTGCACGCTTTCGCCGGAATTGCCGGCGTATTCGTCGTCCATCGGCGTGGCTTTCGGCTCGCCGCATGCCGACAGCAGCGCGATGCTCGCCGCGGATAGCGCGATGACTTTGACTGCGTTCGATTGTGCGGTGCTCATGCCTGCTCCCCTTTCGTGACGTCGGGCTCTACGTCCGTATCGTCGGCAACGCCAGCCGCAACGGCAACGTTGGCCGCGTCCGTATCGCCGGTTTTTGCGGCCTTCGTAGGGTCGGCGAACGAAATCGCAATACCCCCGTTCTGCGCGCCTTCCGCGGCGGAACCGGTGAATGCGGGCTTGCCGCCGGCCGCCTCGTACGCGCGTTTCGCCTCCTCGTCATTCCACTGTTCACCGACGAGCACACCATGGTTGAGCATGATCTCGCGTTGTGCGCAGGAGGCGACGAGCGCGTCATGCGTCACGACGATGATCGTGGTGCCCTGCTCGTGCAGCTGGCGGAACAGGTCGAGCACGATCTTCTCGTTCTTCTCGTCGAGGTTGCCGGTCGGCTCGTCGGCGAGAATCAGCTTCGGGCAGTTGATGAGCGCGCGGGCGATGCACACGCGCTGCTGCTCACCGCCGGACAGCTGGCCGGGCAGGTGATGCGCACGCTCCTTCAATCCCACTCGTTCCAGCGCTTCCATCGCCTGCTTCTCGTCGACCACGGAATGGTAGTATTGCGCCACCATCACGTTCTCCACCGCCGTCAGATGAGGCACGAGGTAGAACTTTTGGAACACTAGTCCTATCATGTTCTTGCGCACGTCGGCGAGCTGGCGGGCGTTCAGATCGGTGGTGTCGATCACGACGTCGGCCGTGGCCCGGAGTTCCGCGAGGCTGGCCCGCTCCCGGCGGATGCCGTCCAGCAGCCGGTCGGCGCCCTGCAGCGGCAACGGCCGGCGGACCGATTCCTGGCGTTGCACGATCGCGTCGTCGGACGCGTCCAGATAGAGGATCCGGGGTGCGACCCCGACCCGCCGGAGTTCGGCGAAGGCCCGTGGCAACTGCTCGAAGGCGGCGCCGGTGCGCACGTCGGCGACCACGGCCACCTTGGTGGCACCCCGGCCCTGCACCACCCTCAGCAGGTCGGGCAGCAGTTCCGGCGGCAGGTTGTCCACCACGTACCAGGAGTGGTCCTCGAGGGTGTGGGCCGCGGTCCTCCGGCCGGCACCCGAGAGCCCCGTGATGATGAGGAACTCAACGGGGTGCTCGACCGTGTTCATGCGCCCATTATCGACCTGCCCCCGGCGCCGCGCGGGCTGACGGACAGCTGCTGGTGTGGGGAGTCAGTCCAGCACCTCGCCGGTGGCGGTGTTCACCGCCTCCGGACGGGGGGCCGCCAGGACCGCGTCGTGGATCGCCTGGGCGGTGCGGGGACCGATCCCGGGCACGGTGGCGATGTCCTCCACCGAGGCGGCCCGCAGCTTGCGCAGCGAGCCGAACTGCCGCAGCAGCGCCTTGCGGCGGATCTCGCCCAGGCCCGGCACGGCGTCCAGCACCGACTCCACCATCGAGGCCGAGCGGCGTCCTCGGTGGTGGGTGATGGCGAACCGGTGAGCCTCATCGCGGACCCGCTGCAGCAGATAGAGCCCTTCACTGGTGCGCGGCAGGATCACCGGGTACTCCTCGCCCGGCAGCCACACCTCCTCCATCCGCTTGGCCAACCCCGCCAGCGGGATGCCCGACAGGCCGAGGTCGGCCAGCGCCCGACCCGCTGCGGCGACCTGCGGGGCGCCGCCGTCCACCACCACCAGACCCGGGGCGTAGGCGAACCGCCTCGGTGCCCCGGTGGTCGGGTCGACGAGCAGCGGGCCGCCGTCGGTGGAGTCGGGCGCCAGTTGCTCGTCGCGCAGCCGGGCGAAGCGCCGGCTGATCACCTCGTACATCGCCGCGACATCGTTGGAACCCTCGACCGAACGGATGATGAACCGGCGGTAGTCGCTCTTGCGGGGCAGGCCGTCCTCGAAGACCACCATCGAGGCGACCACCTCGGTGCCCTGCAGGTGCGAGACGTCGAAGCACTCGATCCGCAGCGGCGCCTCGGGCAGCCCGAGCGCCTGCTGGATCTCCTCCAGCGCGCGGTTGCGGGTCGACAGGTCGCTGGCCCGGCGGGTCTTGTGCTGCACCAGCGCCTCGGCGGCGTTGCGGGCGACGGTCTCCAGCAGCGCCTGCTTCGGCCCGCGCTGCGGCACCCGGACCTTCACCCGGGACCCCCGCTGCTCGCTGAGCAACTCGGCCAGTACTCCCCCGCTGGCCGGCGCGCACGGGACGAGGATCTCCGGCGGGATCGCCGAGGCCACCTCGGACTCCTCGACGGCCTCCCCGTAGTGGTAGAGCAGGAAGGACTCGACCAGCTCGGCAGTACCGGCATCGTCGGTCCGGTCCGCCACCCAGCCGCGCTGGCCGCGCACCCGTCCGGCCCGGACGTGGAAGATCTGGACGGCGACCTCGAGCGGGTCCTCGGCGAGCGCGATCACGTCGGCGTCGGTGCCGTCGGCCAGGACCACGGCGTTCTTCTCGGTCGCGCTGGTCAGGGCGACCAGCCGGTCGCGGAGCACCGCGGCCTTCTCGTACTCCATCGCCGCCGCGGCCTGTTCCATCTGCTGCTTGACCCGCCGGGTGAGGGCGGCCGTCTTGCCGGCCAGGAAGTCGCAGACGTCCTCGACCAGCTCGCGGTGGTCGTCGGCGTCGATCCGACCGACACAGGGTGCCGCGCACTTGCCGATGTAGCCCAGCAGGCAGGGCCGCCCGCTGGCCCGGGCGCTGTTGAAGACGCCGTTGGAGCAGGACCGCATCGGAAAGACGCCCAGCAAGGTGTCGATCGTCTCCCGGATCGCCCAGGCCTGGGCGTATGGCCCGAAGTAGCGGTTGCCCTTCCGCT
>ERZ857984.2635-NODE-2635-length-10426-cov-4.616141_pt1 | contig 10426 bp, 10 predicted proteins | sample MGYA00519914_ERZ857984 | MGnify/ENA primary metagenome ERZ857984 (study PRJEB31778, sample SAMEA3449417) | human gut metagenome | biome: human gut; feature: human-associated habitat; material: faeces | place: United Kingdom | collected 2010/2012 ... | reverse complement strand
TCCTCTGTTTCCGTCTTCTCTTGGTTGTTGTTCAATTTTCAATGTCCTCGCGCCGTCCTCGCTTGGCGCAGCTTTGTTAGTATATCATCTTTTCTTTCGTTTGTCAAGCACTTTTTCAAAAAAAGTGAAAATGTTTTTTGCCCGATCCGCCGATGCCGATAAAACCCCTGCAAAACGGACATAATAACCACAAAACGACCTTTGAAGCGAAAGGAGCGAAAGGCATTGTCCGCCATCCTCATCCGCACGGTTTTATTCTACATCATCCTTTCGGTGCTTGTCCGGCTGATGGGCAAGCGGCAGATCGGGGAGCTGCAATTGCCCGAGTTCACAGCGGCAATTCTGCTGTCCGAACTGGCGGCGCTGCCGATTACCGACCGCGACATCCCGATTCTGCACGGCATCCTTGCCCTGGCGGTGGTGGTCAGTCTGGAAGTGATTGTCTCCTTCATCTGCCGAAAATGCCCCCGGATACGCAAGCTGCTCGACGGCGAGCCGGTCTTCCTTATTTATAAAGGTGAGGTGCTCGAGCACAACCTGACCCGCACGCGCATCTCGCTGGATGAAATTTTTGCACAGGTGCGCAACGACGGCTACCGTGACATTTCGGAGGTGGAATACGTCATCCTCGAGCAGACGGGCAAAATGTCGGTGCTTCCGAAGGCAAACACCGCAACCGTCACGCCCGGAGACCTTGCGCTGAACAAGCCCGAAACGGGAATGGCGCACGCGGTGGTCATCGACGGCAGAATGCACGAAATTTTTCTCCGCAAGGCCAACGCGACGCCCGGCGACGTCACCCGCATTCTCGCCCGTGCGGGCGTGCAGCTTTCAGACGTGCTTTACCTGACGCTGGACGAAAGCGGAAAAGCGACGCTTGTCCTCAAGGAAGACCGCAAAGGAGGCGTATCCAGGCCTTGAAGCATTTTATAATCGCAGTCATCCTATTGCTGGCCGTCGTCGCACTGACGACCATCAACGCATTGACCATCGTCCGCCGGATGGAAGATTTTCAAACCCGGCTCGAGGGGCTGCCGGAAACCGAAGCGGACGCCGCCGCGCTTGACCCTGCGCGGCTGGACGAGCTGTACGACGAATGGAGCAGCCTGCGGCGCTATATCGCCCTCTCCACACACCTGTACGAGGTCGAGCGGCTGGATGAAGCGGTCACCGACATGCGCGCCTATTGGCGAACCGGCTCGTTCGCGGATTACTACACGGCGCGTGAACGGGCAATGGAAGCGGCCTACGATCTGATGGCGGCGGAAAAATTTTCACTGGACAATATAATTTAGTGAGAATGCCGTTTGACTTTTTCCGGCATGTGTTGTACAATAATATCGTTATCCGATGTGACATTGCCGCGAAACGAATACAAAACGGTAAATCCTCCGTATTTTATGCGGGGAGACAAACAGGAAGCCTTCTGAATTTGCCAAACGCAATCTTTTGTCGGTATAAGAAGCGGAAGCGGACGGAGTCTTTTTTGAATCGTGTCTTTTGTTTTGCACGTCGTTTCTCCGCCCGCTCGCCGCGTGACTTATATTATATATAATATGTAGCTGATTAGGGAAAGGGACCGCATATGCGCGAAAAAAAGATTATCCTGTCGCCGTCGCTGCTCTCCTGTGATTTCGCGCAGGCGGGCGTGCAGCTTGAAGCGCTTGAACGCGCGGGAATCCGGCAGATTCACCTTGACGTGATGGATGGCATCTTCGTACCGAACATCTCGTTCGGGCAGGTGGTCATCCGCTCGCTGCGGAAATGCACAAAGCTGTTTTTCGATACGCACCTGATGATTACCGAGCCGGGCCGTTACATAGACGATTTCGTCAAGGCCGGCAGCGACCGCATTACCGTCCATCTCGAAAGCTGCGCGGACGTCGGTCCGGTGCTTGATCACATTGCGGCGGCCGGCGTGCAGCCGGCGCTTTCGGTCAAGCCGGGGACGCCGGCCGAAGCGGCCTTCCCCTACCTCGACCGCTGTGCGGCCGTGCTGGTGATGACGGTGGAGCCGGGCTTCGGCGGACAGGGCTTTATGCACGAAATGCTGCCGAAAATCACACAATTCCGCGACGAGCTTGCGCGGCGGAACCTGTCTGCGGTCGTCCAGGTGGACGGCGGCATCGACTGCGCGACGGCGCCGCTGGCCGTGCGGGCGGGCGCTTCCGACCTCGTGGCGGGCAGTTCGGTGTTCGGCAAGCCCGACCCGGCTCGGGCCGCACGCGAGCTGCTGGCAGCGGCCAACGGATAAACGAACGCATCCGGCAAAGGCACAAATCGGCCTTCGCCAGACTTTTGCGTGCCATACAGACTTTTTGATTCGGAAAGGAATGCACACACCAATGAACATCAGAGAAGAATCCCTGCAAAAGCATTACGAATGGGCGGGCAAGATCGAGATCGTCGCCCGCGCAAAGGTGGAGGACAGCAAGTCGCTTTCTCTCGCGTATACACCGGGCGTCGCAGAGCCATGCCTTGCCATCGAGAAGGATATCAGCAAGAGCTATGAGCTGACGCGCCGGCACAACCTCATTGCGGTCGTGACCGACGGGTCGGCCGTACTGGGGCTGGGCAATATCGGCCCGGAGGCAGGCATGCCGGTCATGGAGGGCAAATGCGTGCTGTTCAAGGAGTTTGCGGGCGTGGACGCATTCCCGCTCTGCATTCGCTCAAACGACGTAGATGAAATCGTGCGTACCGTGTCGCTCATCAGCGGCTCGTTCGGCGGCATCAACTTAGAGGACATCGCCGCACCGCGCTGCTTCGAAATCGAGCGAAAGCTCAAAGAGGTCTGCGACATCCCCGTATTCCACGATGACCAGCACGGCACCGCCATCTGTGTGGCGGCTGCGCTGCTCAACGCGCTCAAAGTCGTGAAAAAGGACGTCACCGCCGTCAAGTGCGTTATCAACGGCGCAGGCGCAGCCGGGACCGCCATTGCCGAGCAGCTCCTGCGTCTCGGCGTGCGCAATCTGATCCTCTGCGACAAATTCGGCGTCCTCTGCGCCGGCGACGGAACGCTTTCCCCCGCGCACGCGGAAATGGCCGCCAAGACCAATCCCGACCGCCTTACCGGCACGCTGGCAGACGCGATGCGCGGCGCCGACGTGTTTATCGGCGTCTCGGCGCCCGGCGTGGTCAGCAAGGAAATGGTTGCGTCGATGAACGATGGCGCGGTGGTGTTCGCGATGGCCAACCCCACGCCCGAGATCTTCCCCGACGAGGCCAAGGCCGCCGGCGCCGCCGTTGTGGGCACGGGGCGTTCGGACTATCCCAACCAGATCAACAACGTACTGGCGTTCCCGGGTATCTTCCGCGGCGCACTGGACGTGCGTGCATCGGACATCAACGACGAGATGAAGCTTGCCGCCTCCTACGCCATTGCTTCGCTCGTCTCGGACGAGGAACTGACTGCCGACTACATCCTGCCCAAGGCCTTCGACAAGCGCATCGCGCCCGCAGTCGCCTCCGTGGTCGCGCAGGCCGCGCGGGACAGCGGCGTAGCACGCATATAAATCGATGAAGTTCGTCTTCGCCTCCGACTCGTTCAAAGGCACGCTCTCCTCGGCGGAAACCGGAGAGCTGCTGTGCGAAGCCGCGCGGGAAGCCTTTCCCGGCTGCGAATGCCGCTGCGTGGTCATGGCCGACGGCGGCGAAGGCAGCACGGCGGCGATTCTGTCCGCTGCGGGCGGCAAACTCGTTTCCGTCCGCGCGCACGACCCGCTCGGCGGCATTACGGACGCGTTTTACGGCGTCACGGACGACGGCCGTGCGGTCGTCGAGACAGCCGCCGCAAGCGGGCTGGCGCTGATTCCCGCAGAATGCCGCGACGTCCGAAGCTCTTCCTCCTTCGGGACCGGCGAGCTGCTCGCACGCGCGCTCGACGACGGGCACACGGACGTTACGCTCGCCCTCGGCGGCAGCGCGACCAACGACGGCGGCACCGGCGCGATGGCCGCGCTCGGCGCGCGCTTCCTCGACGCGGACGGCGGCGTCCTCGAGCCGAACGCCGCAAATCTGATTCGGATTGCGTCGATCGACCTTTCGCGGATGCACCCCAAACTCCCGCAGGCGCGCATCACCGCCATGTGCGATGTGGACAACCCGCTTACCGGCCCGTCGGGTGCAACCATGACCTTCGGTCCGCAGAAGGGCGCGGACACGCCCGCGCTGCTCGCCGAGCTGGAGGCGGGGATGCAGAACTACGCCCGCGTTCTGCGATGCACCTTCCCCGAAAAAAACGCCGAATTCCCCGGAGCGGGTGCGGCGGGCGGGCTGGGTGCGGCCTGCGCGCTGTTCCTCGGCGCGGCACTGCGGCCGGGCGCCGAAGCCGTTCTCGAACTGACGCAATTCGACAAAATGCTGCGCGATACCGACCTCGCAATCACCGGCGAGGGCCGGGCCGACGCGCAGTCGGTCCGCGGAAAAGCGGTCAGCGCCGTCGCCGCGCACTGCAAACGCGCGGGCGTGCCGCTCGTCGCGCTGGTCGGCTCGGCAGGCCCGGGCGCCGAAGCGCTGCTCGGCTGCGGCGTGACGGCGCTCGTCGAGGTTTCGCCCGAAGGCTGCCCGCCGCCCGACGAGGCCCGGGCGCACTACTTTGCCGCCGCGCGGCGGCTTTTCGCCGCCCTTGCGTCAAGGGAATTTTTCCCGGATGACAGGACGCGCGCGATCACTCCGTAAACAGAATTCGCATATATCGCATACGCTGCGCGAACAAAAAGCCCGACCTGACCGGTCGGGCTTTTATAATTTATAAAAGCATTTATTCAGCAGAAAGGGAATCGGCTTGAAACCGATTCCCTTTCTGCCGTCCGCATAAAATGCGGGGATTTTGCCGTTCCATATCTGTTTCCGCCGGCGGGGCGGTTCACCTATGCTCTTCTTTTACGGATCACAACGGCCGCCACAGCGCCCACCAGCAGGAACAGCGCCGTCCAGAGGAAGATATCGCCCGCATCGCCGGTCTCGGGCGTACCGGAAGTCTCGCCCGTCGCCGGAATCTCCACGGCCGCCTTTTCATAACCGCAGACCGTGCATTCCCCGTGCTTGGAGCCCGCCTCGGTTGCGGTGGCTTCCTTATCCGTCACCCACTTGAAGGTGTGGGCGACTTCGTTCAACTTTTCGCCGCACTCGCAGGTATTCCAATGGTTGGTTTCATCGGAATGCCAGCCCGTTCCGTCGGCGGTGTGCTCCGTCAGCTTCGGAACGACCGTATCTTTAAGGGCAATTTCTTTCGTACCAGCTTCATCGCTGAAATACTTATCACAGCCGTCACAGTACCAGTATTCGATATTGCCCACGGTCATATGGGTTGCCGGTTTCGCTTCTGTTTTCACAAGATTTGTGTGGTTGGAAGCATTTACTTCCCCGTATTCCTCGCCGCAGATGCCGCAGACCGCCTTATCTGTGCAGGTGGCAGAGCCGCCGTCGTGCTGACACTCATAGCCGCATTCAGAGCATACGCCGTTTTCCCATTCGTGTGCTTCTTCTGACACGACCGGCGCATTGCAGCAGCTATATGCGCTGGAATGGATAGTCGCTGTCTTTGTCCATACAATTTCGCCGGTGTGGTTGTCAGGATTTTTGTCTGTTATTACCGTATTAAAGGTTTCACCGCCCGTTGCGCTTGCATAGTTTTTGTTGCATTCAGAGCAATGCCAGTATTCCACATTTCCCTGTGTCATACAGGTGGCGGGGACTGTCTCATAATGTTCCATTGTATGAGCATGCATAGAGCCTGTGTTCGTCTCTGTCACTTTTTTACCGCCCCTTGTGCAGAAGCCATATTTCGTGCCGTCTGCCGTGCATGTCTCATCATTGTTGGATGTCCAGCTGTCCACATTGTGCATTTCATGCGCTTCCGTAATGGTTATGCCGCAATCGGGACAGACAACTGCCGTAGTGCAGTCGTCATCATCGGCGGCGTTCAGATGGGAACACGATTCTATATAAGCGTATTTATAATCGTTCCCATATTTGGTGAAGCTTGTTTCCATATCCCAGGCGGCAGCATCAGAACCGTCTTTTTCTCTCCCGACTTTAACGGTATAGCCCTTGGTATCCATTCCGCTGCTAATATTAAACGCCTGCGTCCCGCCTTTCGCAGTGATTTGGGGACTGCCTTCTAAAAGCAGAGGTGTCCCATATATTCCGCCGATACCGGTAGTACCGCCTTCCGCAAGAACAGTTGCATTTCCGCTGATTTCTACTGCACCGGAAATCGCTGTATTCGACGCACTGACAGCCGTTACATCTGCATTATCGGTGATCGTAACAGCCGCACCGCCTATGGCATAGCCTGATTTTGAAGCAACATCTACCTCTGCGTTTCCTTTAATGGTTGTGGCTGATTTCAGGCTAATACCAACCGTAGTCGATGAAACGATAACTTTTCCTCCGTTTATTGCAATGGAGCCTGTACTATCGTCACAGCAAATGGCGCCGGTGTTAGAAGAAGTCGTTTCTTTGTCCATTCTCGCTGTAAGCGATCCGCCTTCTGCAATAAGCGCCGAGTTGCTTTGAATTCTTATTGCTTTGCCAAATCCGTTAGAAGTTGTAAACTCTACATCTCCGCTGTTGACAGTAACTTTACCGCCGCTCATAATATCTAACGCTGTAGTTCCTCTTCCTTCAACCTTTACCTTTCCCGCTCCCGAGAAAATCAGTTCACCGCCCGGATGAACCGTGAAGCCGGAAGAAGTATTTTCCATGGTAAGATTTCCATCACCGCTTACTATGACTTTGCAGCCACCCGTCTGAATTGCTGTTGTTGCAGACCCTGATTTTTGAAATACATTGTCGCCTTCAAGTACAAGATTTATCTCCATTCCATTTCCGTTGGAGGGGAAACTGATTTGCACAGTTGAAGCGGTTACAGTTGCATTCCGAAGAGTCAAAGTCTTTGTATCTGCTTTCCATTCAATTGTACCATCTCCCGCCTCATAGGACAGATCTGTCGCCGAAACGTCTTTACTGTACCAGTTGAAAGTGTTAGTGCTGTTTGAGCCGGAACTAAAGTCTGCCGCAAATGCTGTCGCAGGCATGATGCCAAACATGAGCAAAAGCGACAACAATACCGGAAGCACCTTCTTTTCCATTTTTGTTTTCATTGTCCACTTTCCTTTCTGTTTATAAAATTCTCCAGCATTGATTCCGGCAAGCGCGCTTTTCCGCCGAACGGCATTACACCCCGTCGCCCACCGTAAGAGCCGTTTCTGCTTGCCATTGTGCAACATCTCAATTGCTTCAAATGCCTTTCCGAGTTCCGCTGCCGGTCTCTGCAAAAGGCGCAAAGCAAACGCGCCGATTTCCGGGCGCTTGCTTTCCGCGCCGAAACGGCGGCAGCTTTCCTGCCGAAAGCTTGGCGTTCTCCGGAACCCGCCGCTCAAATTCCAAATCACACGCCGCGGAAGGGCTCGAAAAACGGATTGTCGCGCTTCTCGTCGGACAGCGAGGTCGACTCGCCGTGCCCGGGATAGATCCCGTAGTCGCCGGGATAGCGGTAAAGTGCTTCCAGCGTCTCGTGCATCTCCGCGTCGCTGCCGCCGAACATCGTCGTACCGATGCTTCCGCGGAAGAGCGTGTCGCCGGTGAACAGGCAGTCCTCAAAAATATAGCAGACCGCCCCCGCCGTATGCCCGGGGGTATGGATGACGTAGAACTCGAACGGGTCGACCTTATACTTGCCGTCACGCTCGAACAGGAACTCCGCCGGCCGCATCGGACGCGGGTCGTGGGGAACCATCGAGGTGAACAGGTCACGCTCGACGAGCATATGCGCGTCATTTTTATGAATGCAGACAATGGTATTCGGCGTGCGCAGATCCTCAAGCGCGAGGATATGGTCGATATGCCCATGCGTGAGCAGGATCAGCCGCAGCGAGGCCTCCTGCTCGAACAGCGCGTTCTTGATGACCAGCAGGTCGCCGCCCGGGTCGATGACGGCGGCCGCACGGCTCTGGCGATGCTTAAGGATGTAACAGTTCGTATCCAGCCCGCCGACCACGAGACGGGTCACAATATAGTCAATCATGTGCGGTTTCCTCCTTCTCCGCCGAAGCGGAACACTTCCGGCTTTCACGAAGCCGGAGTCATTTTTTCAGTGCGGCAGGCATCAAAGCCCGTTTCCAACGATCCGCCGATAAGCATGCGGACAAAAGCGGAATAAAATATATAGTTGACTTTCCGGAAAGGGCATATCCCGGATATACCCGATTTTTTGGGATGAATGCCAAATCCCGATTTTGCTTGTTCGACGAATCAACGGGGTGGCTGCGGCAGCGATGCAAAACGTCAAACAGCACAAGCCCTTTGACCGAGATTGCACTTGACCTTTTGCCGAACGGAACCTTCCTGCCCGACGCGACAGCGTTTCAACGGCGTTTTCGGATGCGGCCGGAACGCATTTCGATTGTCCTTTTTCCGGCACTGCGCGCATCGTGCATTGTGCCTTTTTACGCACGAACGTGCGCAGCACCCGTGTGCAGAGTATAACACATTTCACCGAATTTGTAAATATGTGAAAACGCAAAAGGCAACCGCAGTTTGCGACAAAAAACGCCGCTTTGCCTGTTGTACAATAGTCGCAAACGGAAAAATAAAAAGGAAAGGAACCGGGGAAACGAATGTATTTCACGCACACGAAGGACGGCCGGACGCTCACCGCCGCCCTCCACGGCGAGATCGACCACCATTCGGCCAAAACCGCGCGCACGCAGCTCGACCTGCTCATCGAACGCGAAAATCCGAAGGTGCTGCGGATGGAGCTTGCGGACATCGGGTTCTGCGACTCGTCGGGACTGGGCTTCATTATGGGGCGGCTGAAAAAAATGAACGAACTCGGCGGCGAACTGATCGTGGTCGACCCAAGCCCTGCCATCGACAGGCTGCTGGCGCTGTCGGGGCTGGACAAAATGATCAAAATCGAGAGGAAGGTTTAAGGACAATGTACAAAGCAAATCCACAATATGCAGCCGGGGGTGCGCGCGATGGGCGAGCGGGTTAAGCCGGTCAATAAATTCCAGTGCGTGTTCCCGGCCAAATCGGTCAACGAGTCGTTTGCCCGCACGGTGGTCTCGTCGTTCGTCTCCCAGCTCGACCCGCGTATGGACGAGCTGGCCGACCTGAAAACGGCGGTCAGCGAGGCGGTGACCAACTGCATCGTTCACGCCTACCGCGCGCGGACGTCCGACGCGCTCATCACCCTCTCGGGCGAATACTACTCCGGCGGACGCGTGGTCATTACAATCAAGGACCGCGGCTGCGGCATCGAGGACGTCGAGCAGGCAATGCAGCCGCTCTTCACTACCGACGCCGAAAGCGAGCGCAGCGGCATGGGCTTCACGGTGATGGAGAGCTTCTGCGACCGTGTGCGTGTGCGTTCCAAGCCCGGCAAGGGGACGACCGTGCGGCTGGAGAAGCGCATTCTGCTTACATAAGCGAATCCCCATGTACGACGCAAACGACAACATCGCGCTGCTCGAGCGCGTGCAAAGCGGGGACGATCAGGCGCTCGACGAGCTGCTGCGGGCGAATATGGGACTGGTCAAGTCGCTCGCGCTGCGCTTCACCGGCCGCGGCGCGGATTACGAGGACCTCGTCCAGCTCGGGACCATCGGAATGCTTAAAGCCGCGCGGAACTTTGATTTTTCCCAGAATACGCGCTTTTCCACCTACGCCGTCCCGCTTATCCTCGGCGAAATCAAGCGTTTTCTGCGCGACGACGGGCTGATCAAGGTCAGCCGCTCGCTCAAGCGCACCGCTACGCAGATTGCAGTAAAGAAGAATATGTTTCTGCAGGAGCACAAGCGCGAACCCACCGTGTCCGAACTGGCGTCTCTCTGCGGCGTGCCCGAGGAGGAAATCGTCTCCGCGCTGGAGGTTTCCACCGGCGTCGTCTCGCTTTCCGAGCCGCGGCAGGACGGGACGCTTTGTCTGGAAGATATACTCGGCGCGGACAATATTGCCGCGCTGGTCGAAAACGTGTCGCTGCGGCAGGCCGTGTCCCGACTGCCGAAGGACGAAAAGGAGTTGATTTACTACCGGTATTACAAAAATTACCCGCAGACGCAGGTAGCCGAGCTGCTGGGCGTCACGCAGGTAAAGGTCTCGCGCACAGAAAAAAAGATTATGGAAAAGCTGCGCCGCGAGCTGGGCTGAAACAGAGAAAGCAAAGAAAAAGATGAAAACACAAGGCGGAAGCCGCGGGTAAGGAGAAGTACCCGCGGCTTTCGCTTCGCCCGCTCCCGTCGGAAGGCTTCGCAGCGCGGCATGGGAAAGTGCATTGCGTATAAAATATGCCGCAAATGCAGGTCTTTGTTGTTGCCGCCCGGCATTATAGGCATTGTAAATGAAAATGCAAATTTGATATAAGGCAACACCGCATAACAGCGGATGAAGATCGCTGTTAGTCAGTTGCCGAGCA
>ERZ857984.2634-NODE-2634-length-10432-cov-3.672641_pt1 | contig 10432 bp, 7 predicted proteins | sample MGYA00519914_ERZ857984 | MGnify/ENA primary metagenome ERZ857984 (study PRJEB31778, sample SAMEA3449417) | human gut metagenome | biome: human gut; feature: human-associated habitat; material: faeces | place: United Kingdom | collected 2010/2012 ... | reverse complement strand
GCCTTATTATATCACTTCTGGCAGTATCGCGCCTACTTTTCTGTGCGGTATTGCCATAGGAAAAATGGCCGCATCTGTGATGCGGCCAAATGTATGGAGGATTGGGAATTGAACCGAGTTGCTTCATTGCTTTTTAATGCGCGGCGCATTTTAAAGCGCACACAGCTGGAGGGACCCCTGCCGGATGACGGAGACCTGCTGAGGCGGGCGTTCCGCGTCGCATGGCCTTCCACGTTGGAATCCTTTCTGGTGGCGCTTGTCAGCGTGGTGGATACCATTATGGTATCGTCACTGGGAGCCGCGGCCATTGCGGCCATCGGTCTGACCGGGCAGCCGAAATTCATTTGTCTGGCGGTTTTCCTTTCTGTGAATGTGGCGGTCAGTGCCATTGTAGCACGGCGCAAGGGGGAAGGAGACCGCGAAGGCGCAAATCGTGTTCTGGTACAGGCAATTTTGATCACAGTGGTGCTTACTGTCGTTATCACCGCTCTAGCGCTCATTTTTGCAGAGCCGGTGCTTCGGCTCGCGGGAACCAACGAGGACACGCACGAGCTTGCCACGGGTTATTTTCGCATCATTGTGGGCTGCCAGTTTTTCAACGTGCTGAATATGGTCATCAATGCGGCTCAGCGCGGCGTCGGCAACACAAAAATTGCGATGCGTACCAATATTGTTTCAAATCTTGTGAATATTGTGTTCAACTACCTGCTTATCGGCGGAAACTTCGGTTTCCCGGCACTGGGGGTAAACGGCGCTGCCATCGCAACAGTGCTGGGTACTGTCGTAGCCAGCGGAATGGCTTTGCGCTCGGTAATGCATCCCGACAGCTTCCTCTACTTATTTTACAATAAAAGGCCGGTGGGCTTTGACCGCAAGACACTCGGCTCCATCGCCAACATTGGTTCCGCCACCCTGGCGGAACAGCTGTTCCTGCGTTTTGGCTTCCTGATGTACACGATGGTCGTGGCGCGCCTGGGAACGAACGCATTTGCAGCCCATCAGATCGGCATGAATATTATTACCATTTCCTTTGCGTTTGGCGACGGCCTTTCTGTTGCGTCGGTGTCCCTTGTCGGGCAGAGCCTGGGAGAAAAGCGTCCGGACCTGGCCAAGGTGTACGGCGGCTTTTGCCAGCGGCTGGGCTTTTTGTGCTCGGCAGCGGTGGCGTTTGTGTATGTTGTATTTGGCCGCGATGTGTTCCGCCTTTTTTCAGCAGATCCGGAGATCCTTGATTACGGCGCCATGATCATGGATTTCGTCGCGGTCATCGTGTTCCTGCAGATATCTCAGGTGATTTACAGCGGGTGCCTGCGCGGCGGCGGCGATACGCGTTTCGTGGCGCTGGTTTCTCTTATCAGTGTGGCGTGTATCCGTCCGCTGTCCGGCTGGCTGTTTGTTTATCCGCTGGGCAGGGGGCTGTTCGGTGCATGGCTCGGCTTGGCCATCGATCAGCTTCTGCGCCTGTTGCTCACAATGTGGCGCTTCAAACATGACAAGTGGCTCAAAATCAAAATTTGACCCATTCATGGCGGCGTTTCTGCACGGGAGCGCCGCCTTTTTGGTTGCGGATGATACATATTTCCCATATCAAAAAAGGGATAAATGTAGTATAATAACCCCGAAGCCGCAGAGCGATGTTCAGAGGGGCGGGCAAATGGCGGCAGCGCATATGTAAAACATAATGTGGAGGGGTTCCATGAATGTATTTGATATTGTCGGGCCTGTGATGATCGGGCCGTCCAGCTCACATACCGCGGGCGCGGCGCGTATTGGGCTCATCGCACGGGCGCTTTTGGGTGCTCCGGCCGTGACGGCGGACATCCGTTTGCACGGCAGTTTTGCCAAGACATACCGGGGCCACGGGACGGATAAGGCGCTTGTCGCGGGGATACTGGGCATGAAGCCCGAGGACGCGCGCCTGCGCGACAGTTTGACGCTTGCGCAGAAAGCCGGGCTGGCCATCACCATCATGCCGGCTGCTTTGGAAAATGCACACCCCAATACCGCGCTTATCACTTTGACGGATGCGCAGGGACATACGGTGAGCGTGCAGGGAGCTTCAGTGGGCGGAGGAAATATTCTTGTCACACGCGTAAACGGCCTGGCTGTGGAGATCACCGGTCAGTATACGACGCTGATCGTACTGCACCGTGATGCGCCAGGAACGATTGCCGCCGTTACGGAGGAAATGAGCCGGCGCGGCGTCAATATCTGTAATTTCCGCCTTTCCCGCGCACAAAAAGGAGGAACAGCGGTCATGACCATCGAGGTGGACGGCGCGCTGGAGCCTGATGTGAATTCCTGTGTGGAAAAACTTCCGAATGTGTTGTCGTCCACGATGCTTGCACCGATGTAACGGGGGAGAATGAGAATGGATTTAAGATATGATTCAATCGCCGCATTGATCGAAGCAGCGAAACAAAGCGGGAGGAAGCTCTCTGAGCTGGTGCTGGAGCAGCAGGCGGTACAAATGGAACAGAGCGCGGACGAATTGTATGAAATCATGCGCAAAAGCTACGCGGTAATGGCGGCATCTGTGGAGGAGGGGAAAGCGCCCGGCGTACGTTCGGCCAGCGGCCTTTCGGGCGGAGACGCTTACCGTATGGCACGTGCAGAGCGGGAAGGGAACGTGCTGTGCGGAGGGGTGTTCTCCGGCGCGCTCACCCGCGCGCTTGCAGTCAGCGAATGGAACGCGGCAATGGGCCGTATCGTTGCGGCGCCCACGGCAGGCTCCTGCGGAATTCTGCCGGCCGCCATGCTCACGTTGCAGGCAGAGCGTAAGCTGCCGGAGCGCGCTTGCGTGATGTCACTGTTCACGGCGTCAGCGGTTGGTATGGTGATTGCAAACAATGCGTGCATTGCGGGCGCGCAGGGCGGCTGTCAGGCCGAGTGCGGCAGTGCCGCAGCCATGGCTGCGGCGGCTCTTGTGGAATTGTGCGGCGGCACGCCGGATATGCTGGGTGACGCGGTGTCCATCTCTCTGGGCAATGTATTGGGCCTTGTGTGTGACCCTGTGGCCGGTCTTGTGGAAATTCCCTGCATCCACCGCAATGCGGCAGGCGTAGCGGGCGCTCTTGTCGCGGCGCAGCTCGCGCTGGCTGGCATTCGCAGCCCTATCCCCGCCGATGAAGCGATCCTCGCGATGAAGCGCGTAGGCGACGCGATGCCCACGGCATTGAAGGAAACAGCAGAAGGAGGCCTCGCGGCGACGCCGGCAGGCAAGCGGCTGTACGAACAGGTGTTCGGCAAAAATGAAGAGGGCGATGCCTCTCCTGCATGCCCTCAGGGGTGCAGCGCCTGCAGGATGTAACGCAAATCTGCAAATCAAAAAGATACGAATCAATAAGAAAAAGCTCTCCGAAACAGCCCAATTGACTGTTCCGGGGAGCTTTTGTGTGGAAATGGAATTTATGCGCATTCAAGATGGACTCCGCGCTAAAAGCCAAATGCAAGATGTTCTTATTTGCGAAAACGGAGTGGCGGTATACAGGCAGTGCGGCTCCTTGCCGGAGAATGTCCTGTTTGCCGAGCGATAGGGACGGGCTGCTGATGCATAAGTATTACCGGGGCGATCTATATGAAACGGCCAATATTTATTGTAACAGAATCCTTTCAGGCGAAAACAGAGGCTGAAAGGAAGACATCCGTTCAGCAGAAAATGGAGCAATACTTACAATCCCGTACAGAAAATTCTTCCTGTGTGTGACGGCTGTTTTGAAAACGATGTGGCCGTATTGCCGTTGCGGCAGAACACTGTGCAGGAGGTAGTGCCATGACGGCGGCGATTTATTGCAGGCTGAGCCGGGAGGATGAGGAGAAGCAATCGGAGTCCGAGAGCATCCAAAACCAGAAATCCATGCTCATCAAGTACGCGCTGGACAAGGGCTGGGACATTTACAATATTTATTGTGATGAAGATTACTCCGGCATTGACCGGGAACGCCCGGCCTTTCGACAGCTTATCGCGGATGCAGAGGCGCGGCAGTTCGACATTGTGCTGGTGAAAACACAGTCGCGCTTTACGCGCGACATGGAATTGGTCGAAAAATACATCCACGGCTTATTCGCGGAATGGGGCATTCGTTTTGTCGCTACGGTCGACAACGTGGACACGGACATCAAGGGCAACAAAAAAGCGCGGCAGATCAACGGCCTTGTCAACGAGTGGTATCTGGAAGACTTATCGGAAAATATCCGTACTGTGTTCGACTACAAGCGCCGGGCGGGACAATACATCGGAGGGTTCCCGCTTTACGGCTACCGGAAAGACCCGGCGGATAAAAATAAGCTGATCGTGGAGCCGCAGGCGGCCGCCGTGGTGCGGCGCATCTACGCGCTGTATCTGGCGGGGCATGGCACACAGAGCATCGCGGCCATTCTGAACCGGGACGGCGTGCCGAACCCGACGAGGCACAAGCAGGCGATGGGCTATCCGTACCGTAACGGCGCAGCGCACAACGACCATGGGCTGTGGAACCGCACGACAGTAAGCCGTATCCTGCGGGATCAGATGTATACGGGAGACCTTGTACAGGGGCGCACAAAAAAAATCAGCTATAAATCCAAAAAGATGGCTTCTGTACCGCAGCGCGATTGGATCATTGTGCCAGATTCCCATGAGCCGGTCATCAGCCGCAGAACGTTCGAGCGCGTACAGGAAATGCTGCATGCGCGCACACGCTCCACGGGGCTGGGAGAGGTGCATCCACTGGCGGGGAAAGTCCATTGTATGCAGTGCGGCAGCGCGATGCAGCGCTACAGCAACGGCCGGGCCGCCGGCAAATATTCTTATCTCAGGTGCAAGCTGTATGCGACGCACAAGCCTCTGTGCACAAATCATAACATCCGCCTGGACTGGTTGGAGGAGGAGGTGCTGCGCCGGCTGCAATGTCATATAAATCGCTATTTCGATCCGCAGCAGGCGGATGTATGCGCTATGGAAGATCTTGCACAGAGCGACCGGAAACGCCGTACAAAGGAACAATTGCGCCTGAAGATGGAGCTTGAGCAGCGGGTCAAGGCATTGCACGACCTGTATTTGGACAAATCCCGCGGCATTCTGGAAGAAGAACAGTTTCTGGAACTGAACCGGGTTTACCTTGCGGACAAAAAAGAATTGATACACAGGCTCGAAGCATTGGCTCTTGAGGAAAAAGAGGAACAAAAAGCGCCGGGAGGCAGGACGAAACTGGAGACTTACTTACAGGAGATTACGGAAGCATCCGCTCTGACAAGGGAACTGGCGGCTCTTTTTATTCAAGATGTTCAGATAGGAGAAAGAGATGATAAAACAGGTGCGCAGGAAATAAAAATCGACTGGCTGATTTGAGGAAAAATTCGTGGATGCCGTGGAGATTGTGGCATATTCCGTATTTTATTTGTATCTGCCGTTCCGCACAAAAGCTGGGTACTAGGAATTTTTGCTGGATTTTGTTATTATATAGAAGAGCTTTTCTATTGCAGTTCCTGAGCATGAGACAGGGAGAGGTGACTTTTGTGGCGAACCGCATAAGCGGATTTTTCAAGCGGTGCTTTCCCGTATCTGCAGGAGACTGCTTGAAAACGCTGTTCGGTCTGTTTCTGGCGACAGCGTCGTGCATCATTTTGCGGGAACTTAACCCGGGAGATGATTACATGGCGGCTGTACAGGTCATTTATGTGTTGGCGGCGTTCATGATCGCAAGGTTTACCCAGGGCTTTTTGTACGGAACCTTTGCCGCAGTCGCGGGCGTGCTGCTTACCAACTTTATTTTCACCTATCCGTACTGGGCGTTCAATTTCACGCTGCCCGGTTATCCTGTAACGATTTTGTGTGCGCTCATTGTCTCCGTCACAACAAGCACGATGACGGCCCGCATCAAGGAACAGGGACAGCTTCAGCTTGAAGCAGAGCGCGAAAAGATGCGCAGCAATCTGCTGCGAGCCGTGTCGCATGACCTGCGCACGCCGCTTACTTCCATTCTGGGGGCAAGTTCTGCGATTTTGGAAAATGACAGTGTGCTCACAGCAAAAGAACGCCTTACTTTGCTGGGAGAGATACACGAAGATGCCGAATGGCTCGTGGGTATGGTGGAAAATCTGCTTACGGTTACGCGTGTAGACGGGGCAGTGGGAGCGAATTTGAATAAAGTACCGGAGGCGGCTGAGGAAGTTGTTGCAGAAGCTGTTTCAAAATTTCGAAAACGTTTCCCGGAACGCGTGATCTCGGCTTCTGTGCCGGACGATTTGCTGATGGTGCCCATGGATGCGATGCTCATCAAGCAGGTGATCATAAATCTGCTGGAAAACGTGGCTTTTCATACTCCGCCGGATACAAGAGCAAGGCTTACCGTGTCACGGCAGGGGAAAAACGCACAATTTTGCGTTAGTGACAACGGCGCGGGCATTTCTCCGGAACGGCTTGCGCATATTTTTGACGGCATGTTTCAAAGGGACAGAGAGGACCATGCGGACGCCCACCACAGCATGGGAATCGGCCTTTCGGTCTGCAACAGTATTGTAAAAGCGCACGGCGGAACCATGGAGGCGCGCAACGTGCCTGGAGGCGGCGCGGAGTTTACATTTCGGCTTCCGCTGGAGGAGGAATAAAAATGGCAAACAAATATTTGATTTTACTGGTGGAAGATGAAAGCAACATTGCCAGTTTCATCACAACGGTTCTGCGCGCGAACCAGTATGAGGTGAAACGCGCAGCCACGGGGGAGGAGGCGTTGATGATGGCGTCCTCCTACTGTCCGGATCTGATCATTCTGGATTTGGGCCTGCCGGATATCGACGGGCAGAAAGTGCTCAGTACGGTGCGCAGCTGGACACAGACGCCGGTGATCGTTGTATCGGCGCGTTCCCATGAGCGGGATAAGGTGGAATCTTTGGATCTGGGCGCGGATGATTATATCACAAAGCCTTTTGGGACCAGCGAGCTGTTGGCCCGTGTGCGCACAGCGCTGCGCCACAGCCAGAACAGAGCGGATATAAATGCATCGGGCGGCGTGTTCCGTGCGGGCAAAATGCGCATCGATTATGACAAGCGCCGGGTAACGGTAGACGGTGCGGATGTGCATTTGACGCAAACGGAATATAATATCGTCGCGTTGCTGTCGCGCCATGCCGGGCGTGTGCTTACTTACGACTTTGTGATGCGGGAGACCTGGGGCCCCGGCGTTACAGGGGGCAGCAATCAGATTTTGCGCGTGAATATGGCAAATATTCGCCGCAAGCTGGAAAAGAACCCCGCGGAGCCGGAATATATTTTTACGGAGACCGGCGTCGGTTACCGGATGCTGGACGGGGAAAAGGAATAAGTCTTAACGGAAGATTGGCGGCTGCCCGCGGTTTCTTAACGGCAATTAACTCCTTTTTTCAGTATACTGGATTCTGCAATTATTATTTTCGGCGGAAAGGGCGGATTCCAGTTGGAGTATTATTTTGTAACAGCAGGAGCGATAAGAGATGAGCACGGTGTGGTTCATAGGACCTATGGAATCGCACTTTGGAAAGACGGTGGGGTCCGACGGAAAATCGAAGATATCTCCACAAACAAACATCATGTAAAGTTGATGGCGGGGTGCATGAACCGTCGGCGTGTCGCCTCTGTGCATTTCGAAGGTGTGGTTGAGGATATGCTTGCGTGCGGTTCCCCGCGTGTGGCGAAGAATAAAAGCTTTTTCTCTCAGGCTGTACGGCATATACATATTGCTGCTATTTATTAAGGATGATATATTGGGGCTGCGGGCGCTATCGAAGAGAGGGCGTCCGCAGTCTCTTTTGTTTCGATATTTTGCGCGCCGTCTGCATGTGTGCTATAATAATTTCTATGGCTAACGAGAGGGATGGGGAAGATGTTTAAACGAAAAAGCGTATTGTATACCTGGTGTCTTTCCTATGGGCTGCTGCTCTTGATGATGGTGGTCATGTGCATTATGCTGGGGCGCAATGCGCGAAACCAGCTCATCAGTGAATATAAATCTATTACGCAGACGCTGCAAAAGCAGAGCAACAACGCGATCAATGATTATTTCGATGAACTGGAGCGCTGTGCGTATGAGATCAGCAACGATTATCTGGTAAACGATTTTGTTTCTACGCCTGACCCAAGCGGCTCGAAATATTACAATTTGCAGCCCATTCAGCAGTCTCTTTCGGTATACGCGCTCCAGTCCGGCGGAGAGGTGAGCCGATATCTTTACATGGACAATATCGGCAGGGCTCTTTCCAGTGACGCCATTTTCAGGCTGCATGAATTTTATGCTTCGTTGGGGCTGGAAGCCGCCATGTCTGCCGGGGATTTCACCACACTTTTGCAGGACTATCATTACAACGAGCTGTATGTGTTTGAAACAGGTGGAAAATCAGAAGCATTGATGCTGACGAGCGTGCCCCTTGTGGGCGGAACGCCAAAAGGAACATTGGTACAAGTGATGAACCCCGAAACCATTGCGGGAATGATCCAGTCAAACTCCGCTGTTGAGGACAGTACGACAGTGCTGCTGGATTCGGACGGCTCATTGCTGAGCGCAACAGGTGACGCTGCGGTTGCGGAGCTGCTGGAAAATGCCGACGTGTCTTCCGCGGAGGACTCGGAGATCACATTGGGCGGACAACTCTACTGGATACAGCGCGAACGGCTCCCGAAAGCCGGGTGGCATCTTATCACGGTCGTACCGATGTCTTCCATCGGTGCAAAGTCAGATTGGATCATCCGCCGGGCACTCCCGGTCATGCTGGCTATGGTCTGCATGACAGCGGTGCTGTGTCTGTGTTTTTTGTATATCCAATACAAGCCGCTCAACCGGCTTCGCAAGGAACTTGCCGGCACAGCGGGCCACGCGCTGAGCGGAAATGAGTATGACCAGCTGTTGGCTGCGTTTACAGACGCAAAAAGCAGCAGAGATCAGATACAAATGCTGTGGGAGAACCAGAGGAACGAGCTGCGGCAGGAATTTGTGCAGTCCTGCATTGAAGGCGACGTTGTATATGATGAAAAGCATCTGCATCAGGTCCTGGAGCGTCTGGATGCCGGCTTCAGCGGCGATTGGTTCGGTGTGGTCCTGCTGGACGCCGGAGGCGGAGCGGAGACGCTGCTGGACAGCGGCAGTGAGCGTGAAGCGCTGGAGGATCTTTTGAACCATATGGCGCAGGGCGTCCGGGCTTATCTTCTGCCGCGCGGACGCCAGTGGAGCATACTTTTAAACGCGGCCACCGGCAGCGGGATCGAACAAACCGTGGCGGAGCTGGACGCTTTGCTGAAACGCGCGGCGCGGGAGGCGGGCGGGGATTTTCTGTGCGCCTTTTCAAAACCATGGCGGGATTTTAAAAACATCCATCTTGCTTATCTGGCGGCCAACGAAGCGCTGCGCGAACAGCATGAAAAAGCCGCCGGTTGTCAGGAACAATGCGGGCCGACTCTGCAACCGGCGCAGGTGCCGCGGCTTTCCAGTGAGCAGGAAGAGCTTTTGATGCGCTACATCGCGGCAGGAAATGAAGAAGAAGCAGCTTCTGTTCTGCAGATGATCCTGCGGCACAATTGGGAAGAGCAGGAGCTCCCTGTCAGCATGTGCCGCTGTTTGGCGTATGACCTGTTGTGCGGTATTCTGCGCTGCCTGGGAACCATGCCCGAGGTGTGGGAGCAGCAGCGGGAGGCGCTGCGGGCGGACCTGCATCTGCTGCGCCACGCAGGCACGCGGGATGAGATAGCACAGATGCTGATGGCGACGGTGCTTCGCTCATCCGCCGCCTGTGAGGGCTTTCACACTGTGGCGGGCGCAGCGCGGGAACAGCCGATGGAGCGCATCATGCAGTGTGTGAATGAGCATTACAGAGACCTGGATTTCAATGTATCCCGGGCCGCGGAATACCTGGGCATGAGCGTACCGTATCTTTCCAACCTGTTCAAACAGCAAACAGGGATCGGCCTTTTGAATTACATCAGCGGCCTGCGCGTCAAATATGCGAAGCAGTGTATTTTGGAACGGCACATTTCGGTCGCGCAAGCCGCGCATGAGGCCGGGTTCGAAAATATCAATACGTTTATCCGTATCTTCAAAAAATATGAGGGCACGACGCCCGGAAGCATCAACAGCTGAGCTTGAAATATCGTCTCGGCGGGAAGGTTGACAAAACTTTCCCGCTTTTTTTGTGCGGTTTACAAATAGATTTGAAAAAAATAGTGATAGACAAAAAAATAGCAATGGCGAAAAATTGTAAATACAAAACAAAAATACATTGCATTAAAAACTAAAGATAGCAATTTTGACGGATTACTGTTAGGCTGAAAGCGTTGAAACCCCGAATTGTTCGGGATAACAAAAAATGGAGTGAAAAGAGGTACAAACATGAAGAAGATCATTTCCGCATTCCTCGCATGTGCAGTCATGGCGCTCTCGCTGGCCGGCTGCGGTGGAATCGCAAGCTCTCCCGCGCCCGCGGCAGGCTC
>ERZ857984.2627-NODE-2627-length-10447-cov-15.014338_pt1 | contig 10447 bp, 9 predicted proteins | sample MGYA00519914_ERZ857984 | MGnify/ENA primary metagenome ERZ857984 (study PRJEB31778, sample SAMEA3449417) | human gut metagenome | biome: human gut; feature: human-associated habitat; material: faeces | place: United Kingdom | collected 2010/2012 ... | reverse complement strand
GCCACCGGGCGCTTTCCCGTGCGCAGCATACACTGGACGATTTCTTCTTCTCTCTGTGTCACGTGCATATTGATGTACACGCCTTTTCGATCTGCCAGATTCTTGATTTCCTTCAGCAGTTCCACCGAACACATATCAGCCGCCTGGGGCCCGTAGCGGCAGGTAATACGTCCACCATTGCTTTGGTGGTACCGCTCGATCAGCGCCGTATTATCTTCCAGCTTCTGCTGTCCGATCGCTGCGTCCAGCGGATATTCCACGCCGTGTTCAACGACCGATACGTCCACCGGCAGTTCGTTGATCATGTTGCTCAGAACTGCGCGCACCCTGACCCTTTCATAATTGGGCGCCAGCGACAGCATCGGAACGTCGAAATCGCAAAATGTCGTTGTACCCGCTTTCAGAGCTTCTAAAATATTGACCATGGAACCTTTGGCCAAGTCGTCGGGGCTCGCAACGCTCAGCAAGGGAAGGATCCCTTTAAACGTCCAGTCAGAAGCCGGCAGATCCTGCGCCATGCCCCGTACAATTGCATTGGATGTATGCATATGCACATTCACAAAGCCCGGAAGGACCGCTTTTCCCTTCGCGTCAACGTATCGATGCGCTTTGTAGTGACGCAGCACCTCCTCCGCGGAGCCAACGGTTTCGATTTTGTTCCCTTTTATTCCCACCGCACCGTTGTGGATCACGCCCGTGCCTTTTCCCTCCATCGTCACAACATATCCGCCATAAATGATGATATCAAGCATCATCGGTCTCCTTTCTTTCAATCAACGCACACCCATATACGTTTCCTGAATAAACGGATCGTCCAGCATCTCGCTGGCAACCCCTTCTTTTACAATTTTCCCAACGCCTAAAACGTAGGCCCTGTCCGCAGTCTCCAGCGCCAGCTGGGCATTCTGCTCCACGATCAGCAGCGTTGTTCCATGCGTCCGGTTGATCTGTTTGAACTTTTCAAACATTTCGCTGATCACAATTGGCGCCAGCCCCAAGCTGGGCTCGTCCAGCATCATCAGCTTGGGGGCAGCCATCATGGCACGTCCCACCGCCAGCATTTGCTGCTCGCCGCCCGACAGGGTTCCGCCTACTTGTTTGTAGCGTTCCTTGAGCCTGGGGAACAGCTCAAATACCTCTTCCATCCGCTGTGCAATTACGGCCTTCTGCTTTTCTTTATAGGCCCCTACCAGCAGGTTTTCGCGAACTGTCAGGTTTACAAAAATCCGGCGGCCCTCCGGAACGAGACTGATTCCATGCTCCACAAACTGATAAACGTGCTGGGGCAGGTTTTTGCCCTCGAACAGAATCTTGCCCCCACTGTATTCTTTGTCTCCGGCTATAGTGCGAAGCAGCGTGGATTTGCCTGCACCGTTTGAGCCGATGATGGTCACAATTTCTCCGGCATTGATTTTCAGGGAAACCCCCAAAAGCGCCCGTATGCCGCCATAAGCTACCTCCAAATCCTCGACTGTGAGGATCGGCATCGTTTCAGTCTGGCTCATCGTTTTTGCCTCCGTTCTCCCAGGTATGCCTTGATTACCTGCGGATTGTTTTGAATCTCCTGGGGTGTGCCAGTGGCCAGTAGCGCGCCCAGATTGAGAACGGTGATGTTTTTACACACCTCCATCACCACTTCCAGGTGATGTTCAATCAAAACAATTGCAAGGCCCGTCTCTTGGTGAAGCTGCTTGAGAAACTGCACCAGTTCCATGCTTTCTCCCGTATTCATTCCAGCGGCCGGCTCGTCCAAAAAGAGCAGTTTGGGATTTGTGGCCAGCGCGCGAGCAATTTCCAACTTTCTCTGCAGTCCATAGGGCAACGAACCCGCCTCCTGGTCGGCCAAATCCTTAAGTCCTACCATCTCCAGATATCCAATGGCTTTTTCGTACGCTTCACGTTCTTTTCGCCGCACCTTCGGCGTGCGAAGCATGGCCTCCAGCGCGTTGTAAGGCGGTATGCTGTTCAGTCCGATGGTCACATTTTCACACACACTCATTTTCGGATAAATGCGAATGTTCTGGAACGTGCGGGCAATGCCGAGCTTTGTGATCTGGTCGGGCGTCGGGTCGAGAATTTTATCCTTGAGATACATCTCGGCGTTCATGCCCTGATATTCCTTCTGCATCTTCCCCGTCGGATGCGCGGAGACCATGAGGTTATCCTCAAAAAACACCTTGCCGTTTGTCGGCTGGTATACGCCGGTGATGCAGTTGAAGGCCGTCGTTTTGCCCGCGCCGTTGGGGCCGATGAGCGCGACGATCTCGCCCTTATCGACGTTGAGCGAGAGATTGTTCACCGCCACAACGCCGCCGAACTGCATGGTGACGTTTTCCATGCGGAGCATTGATTCACTCATGGTTTTCACCTCCGGAGACCGTAGCCTTTTTCCCGCCGAAGAGCTTTTTGCAGCGCGCCGCGATGCGGTCCCAGCTGAACTCCTTATCGCCCATAATGCCGGTACGGAAGAACAGCACCACGACCATGAGGATCACGGAGAACACGACCATACGGAAGCCGGTCTTGAGCAGGGGCACGCGGAAATCGCCGATGTACGTTGTTTTGTCCAGAAAACGCAGCCACCATTCGCGGCTCGCAATGACGAGAAACGCCGAAATAACGCTGCCCGTCACGCTGCCCATGCCGCCGATGACAACAATGAGCAGAATAAAATACGTCACGGCGATGGTGAACGTTGTAGAAGACACCGCGCCGAGGAACATTGCCATCAGCGCGCCGCCGATGGCCGCGAAGAACGAGCTGATGATAAAGCTCATCTGCTTATGCTTGGCAAGATCAATGCCCATTGCCTCCGCTGCGATCTCATCGTCTCGGATGGCCTTGAACGCGCGGCCGTAGGAAGAGTTGATGATAAGAACGATCAGCGTGATGCAAACGGCGGCAACGATGAAAATGCCGTAGTAGGACGAGAAGCCGGGGATCTTCGTCAGCCCAAGAGAGCCGTTCGTAATGCGGTTGAGCGGCGAGGAGGCGACAACGATGCGGACGACCTCCGCAAAGCCGAGCGTCGCAATGGCGAGATAGTCGCTTTTGAGCTTGAGGACCGGCGCGCCGATGAGCGCGGCAAAGAGCGCGCCGACAACGCCGGCGGCAAGCAGCGCTGCGATGATCGGCAGATGGAGATCGGCAAGCCAGTCGGCAACGCCGTAAAGATAGTACACGCCGGGGCGCGCCGCCGTGGGGATCGTGAAAATGGCGTAGGTATAAGCGCCGAGCGTCATAAAACCCGCCTGACCGAGAGAAAAGAGCCCCGTGAAACCGTTGCAGAGGTTCATGGACACCGCAAGCAGCGCATAGATCGCGCCGAGCTGCAAAACCGTGCGGAACATCGAAGTGCGCGGAACAAGCTCGCCGGCGCAGACGACTTTATCACCCGCCTGCCCGACGGCTACGACACGATGCTCACCGGCAACGGCGCGCAGCTGTCGCAGGGCCAGCGCCAGCTGATTTCGATCGCACGCGCCGCCGTCGCCGATCCGCCGGCAATGATTCTGGACGAGGCCACATCGAGCATCGACACCCGCACCGAGGCTATCGTGCAAGCGGGTATGGACAAGCTCATGGAGGGCCGCACGACGTTTGTCATCGCGCACCGCCTGTCCACCGTGCGCAACTCCGACGCGATCATCTGCCTGGACCACGGCCGCATCATCGAGCGCGGCAACCACGACGAGCTGATCGCCAAGCGCGGGTATTACTACCAGCTCTACACCGGAGCGTTTGAGCTGGAGTAGTTCGGCCCGCCGAGATGGCCGATTTGTCGCTCATTCGTCGGGCATGACCCTAAGGTCAATGCCCTCCTCTTTCGGGGCAAATCGACTCATCTCAGCGACCCAAGCACAATGCACCGCAACGAATAAAGCCTCCGCAGCCACACGAGCTGCAGAGGCTTTTTTCATGCCGGCCGGAAACCGTATCCCACTTTTCGGGCCCAGAATGGGATGCCGTTTCCCGCTGGGTCCCCTCCGGGAAACGGCATCCCATTTCAAGGGCATAAACCGGGATGTGGTTTCCCCTAACGGCACCTTTGGGAAGCCGCATCCCACTCTGTACGCACAAAACGGGATGAGCTTTCCCATGGTGATCCAAGACCAGAAGCATGTCCGATAGCGCGGCCAGGTCAAGAACAACAAGGCAAGCGTCACGCCAATTTGGACGAGCGTCTGCTGCAGTTTAAGGCTGCTGGCCCATATGGTAGAGTTAACCACCCATGAATTTCAGCACACTGCGTGCTACCTGTTCTTTTGTCATTTAGGGAAGTGAACTTGTGAATACTTCTGTCGCCAAGAAGGCCAGCCAGGCGGTGCGCCTGCTCATGATGGTGCTCACGGCAGTTCTCATCTTCTTCTTCATCAATGTCATGCTGCTCGTCTCCGATATCCAGGGCACGGCGCGCGTGGTCAACTACGCCGGTCTGGTGCGCGGTACCACGCAGCGAATCGTTAAGCTCGAGGATGCGGGCCAGCCTCAAGATGACCTGCTCAAAGCCGTGGATTCATACATCAACGGTTTGCGTTACGGAAGTGACGACCTCAACCTCGTCCGTCTCGACGACGATGAGTATCAGGCAAAAATGACCGAGCTTGCAAATTATTTTGATGAGCTTTGCACCGAGATTGCCCGTGTGCGTGAAGTCGGCTACGAGAACACCGATATCATCGCGATGAGCGAGGAGTTCTTTGGTATTTGTGACGATGCTACACGACTCGCGGAGGACTACTCTCAGGAGAAGGCGTCGGCGCTCAACTATCTCGAGGGCCTGGTGATCATCGACATCATGGGCTTGGTGGCGACCTTTGCGGTCGAACTTGTTCGCGCGGTGCGAACTGCCGCGCTCAATCGCGAACTGCAGAACAAAGTCTATCTCGACGAAGCCACGGGACTGCCCAACAAGAACAAGTGCGAGGAGATCTTGGGGCAGGAGCAGCCCGTTTCCGCTGAAGCGCCCGTTGCGCTGTGCGTCTTCGATCTTAACAATCTGCATACGGTCAATAACAACTTCGGTCATGAGAAGGGCGATGAATACATTCGCTCTTTTGCCCAACAACTGGGAAGTGTGGCATCCGAGACGTGCTTTGTGGGCCGCGACGGCGGCGATGAGTTTATCGCGGTGCTGCGGGATTCCGATCGGGCTGCCGTGGAGTCCTGTCTCGCTCGGGTCCGTGCGAACGTGAACGAGTATTCCGAGGCTCACCCCGACATGCCCATCAGCTATGCGGTGGGCTTCGCGCTTTCCAGTGATTTTGATGAACCGCCTACGATGCGCGAGCTCTTTTCCCAGGCCGACAAAAACATGTACATCGACAAGAACCGCGTAAAGACAGCCGAGGCAGCCGGGCCGCAACGCGAGGACCGCTAAACCCGTAGCAAAGGGTAGCTAATTTGGGACGGGACTCTTTTGGCTACTTGAGGAGTTGGGCCATGGCGTTGACGAATTTTTGTACTTGGAGGGTGGGCTCGAGCGGATAGTGCAAAAAGACCGGCACCTCTCGCCCGCACAGGAACGGCACGCCCACAAAGGCCGGGTGTACCCCCGACCATGCGCCGCAGGTGAGCACCGCGTCGCCCTTTTCCTCGGCTTCGTTAAAGAGCGCAAAGTCAAAACTGTCCACGTCGATCACGTCCACGCCGCCATCGGCCAAAAGATCGATGCGCAGGCTGTCCATGGCGTCGTTGCCGTGGCGCAGTACGCGCAGACGCATACCCTCCAAGTCGGCAACCGTAATGCGATTCTTGCGCGCCAGCGGGCTCGTGCGCGGCAGATCGATATAAAACGGCACGTTGACAATGCGGAGCTTTTGGCAGGCATCACCCCAGCGTGGGGTAGAAAAACTCGATTGCACCACATCGACCTCGCGGCCCAAGCTGCGCATGACGGTCTCGCGCTCGTCGTAGAGATCGCTTACCGGCACGATCTCAAATCGCAGCGACGGTTCCAGATCGTGGATGCCCGACCACATCGACAGCGTTTGGCGCCCCGGGCACATCATCGACACGCCCAGGCGCACGGCACCGCCATCGCCCGCCGCGCGTCGGGCACGGCGCAGCGCGTCCTCGGACTGCCGCATGATCGAGCGCGCGTCGTCCACCAGCAGTGCGCCGGCCGGCGTCACTTTGACGCCCGAGTGCGAGCGTTCGAACAGCGTGATGCCGAACTCGGCCTCGAAGCCCGACACCTGCTTGACGAGCGCCGGAGTCGACACGCGCAATTGTGCCGCCGCACGCGAGAAGCTTCCCAGCTCCGCAGCGGCCGATATGGCCTCAAGTCGTCGATCGTACACGTCAATCTCCCGTTTTCGCGCCTGTGACCGCATGGTGCCACAGGGGGTTGTTTTCGCAGGTCACACACTCAATTAAGGACACATCGTCTTGCGAGCTATAAACCTACGGTTAACGCCATTCTAACAAATATGCAATTCACCTGCGCAAATGCAAAGCATACGATAACCAGCGAAAACCACGTGGGTCGGTTAATGGGAGCGACCCACCGGGAGGCATAAGAAGGGAAGTTCCTATGAGCAATTGGCTTAAGCTCGAGGGCGATGTTTGCGCTGTGACTGGAGCGCTCGGCGGCATGGGCGTCGAGATTTGCCGCGAGTTCGCCCGCAATGGCGCTAACGTCGTCCTGCTCGACCTGGACGAGGAGAAGGTCAAGGCCGCTGCCGCCGACCTCGCTGCCGAGTTTGGCATCCACGCCGAGGGCTACAAGATGAACGCCACCGACGAGGCCGAGGTTCAGGCCGCCGTCGACGCCACCATCGCCAACTTCGGCCGCGTCGACGTTCTCGTCAACACCGCCGGCATCCTGCGCTTCGCCGCCATGGAAGACCTGCCGCTGAGCGACTGGGAGCAGGTGCTCAACGTCAACCTCACCGGCTACTTCATCACCTCGCAGCGCTTTGGTCGCGAGATGATCAAGGCCGGCCAGGGCCGCCTGGTTCACATCTCCACCGTCGCCAGTCACTCCCCCGAAACGTTCTCGGGCGTGTACAGCTCCACCAAGGCGGGCGTCAACATGATGTCCAAGATGCTGGCTGCCGAGTGGGGTCCCTACGGCGTGCGCTCCAACTGCGTCGAGCCCTGCTTCGTCAAGACCCCCATGTCGGCAAGCTTTTACGCCGATCCCGAGGTCGAGAAGAGCCGCAGCCGCCTCATCGCCACGCGTCGCATCGGCGAGGTCAGCGATATCGCCAACGCCGTCATGTTCCTGGCGTCCACGCGCTCGGACTTTACCACCGGCGACGCCATCAAGGTCGACGGCGGCTTCTCCAACATGATGGGCGACCTCACCGCCAAGCCCGGCGGCCGTCGCGCCTATGCCGACAACTACCTTAAGAACAGGGGTGTCGAGCTCTGGTCCGATGAGTCAGGCGTCGCCAAGCCGACCGACCAGTAAACCAACCTGACAGGGAGGACCCGCGGACACGACCGCTCCTCCCCCGTATCGATTAGAAAGAGTCCAATGGCTTCCACCAACTCCAACAAGGGTCGCGCCGTCGTGCTTTCCGCCGCGTGCGTCACCATGTTCTTCATCAGCTCCATCGCGCTGTATTCCGTCGTGAGCAAGAACCTGCTCGCCGTCTACCCCGAGTGGTCGAGCGCCCTTACCTGGGCTTTCCCCGTCTTCCAGACCATCATGGCCGTGACGGGCATCTTCGCCGGCCGCATCTCCGATAAGATCGGCCCGCGCAACGTCGTGATCGCTGCCGCCGTGTGCTACGGCGTGGGCTGGTTCATGTCCGGCACCGTCACCGAGCCGTGGCAGTTCTACCTGTGGTTCTCGCTCGTCGCCGCCGTTGGCAACGGCCTGGGCTACAACCCGGCGCTCACCACCGGCCAAAAGTGGTTCATCGACAAAAAGGGCCTCGCCTCCGGCATCACCCTGGCCGCTTCGACCGCCGGCCCCGCCGTGCTGTCCCCGGTGCTCGCCTCGCTGCTCATCCCGAGCCTGGGCATCTTTGGCGCCCTCAAGGCACTCGGCGTCATCTTCTTTGTGACGATCGCCGCCTCCGCCCTGTTCCTGAAGGCCCCCGAGGCCGGTTGGCTGCCCGAGGGCTTCGAGGCCCCCAAGGGCGGCGCGCACGCCGGCACCTTCGGTGACCTCACCCCGGGCGAGATGGTCAAGACCCCGCGCTTCTGGGTCCTCATCGTCACCTTCGCCTTTGCCGCCACCGCGGGCACCCTGCTCGTGGGCAAGGTTGCCTCCATCGCCGCCGTCCAGCTCTTCGCCGACCCCACGAGCGCCGCGGCCGTCGCCCTCGGCGGTGTGGTGGTCTCCGTCAACACCTGCGCCAACTTGGTTGGCCGCCTGTCCTTTGGCCAGATCATCGACAAGCTCGGCGCCTACAAGTCGCTGCTCATCAGCCTTGTCGTCACCATCGTCGCCCTCGTCATCATGTCGATGAGCTTTACGCAGAGCATGTTCTTTGTGGCGCTCGCCCTGCTCGGCTTTAGCTTTGGCGCCCTGCTCGTCATCTACCCGCCGCTCACCGGTGGCGCCTTTGGCACCAGCAACATCGGCGTCAACTACGGCATCATGTTTTTGGGCTATGCCGCTTCCACCTGGATCAGCCAGCCCATCACCGCCGTGCTGTATCACGCCGAGGCCGGCAGCGCCGCCTATCAGCAGTCCTTCTACGGCGCCATTGTGATCGCCGCCATCGCCGTCGTGCTCACCGTCTACATGATGGTCTCCGACAGCAAGAAGAAGTCCGCCTAGTTTTACCGATGCGACAAAGGGACAGCCCCTTTGTCGCATTCCACCGGTCACCAGTATTAAGGAGTCGAAATGTCTGAGCTCAACCCCGTCCGCATTGCCGTTATCGGCGCCGGCGCCATGGGCCGCAACCACATCCGCTTTGTCACCGAGGAGCCCGAGGCCGAGCTCGTCGCCATCGCCGACGCCTTTGAGGGCGCCCGCGCCACGGCCGAGGCCGCCGGCGTGCCGTTCTTTACCGATCCCGCCCAGATGATGGACGAGGTCAAGCCCGAGGCCGTCATCATCGCCACCCCCAACGACCTGCACCTGGGCGTTGCCCGCGAGGCCGTGAAGCGCAATATCGTGCCGTTGGTCGAAAAGCCGATCTCCAACGACCTCGAGGATGCCCAGGCCTTTGCCGCCGAGGCCGAGACCGCCGGCGTGCCCGTACTCGTGGGTCAGCACCGTCGCCACAATCCCTTCGTCAACAAGGCCAAGGAGATCATCGAGTCCGGCGAGCTGGGCAAGCTCACCGTGTCGAGCTTCCACTACATGATCTATAAGAATGACGAGTATTTCGATGTCGAGTGGCGCCGCAAGAAGGGTGCCGGCCCGATCCTGGTCAACCTGGTTCACGACGTCGACCTGCTCCGCTACCTGCTGGGCGAGCCCGTTGCCGTCCAGGGTATGCAGTCCAGCGCCGCCCGCGGTTTTGAGACCGAGGACTCCGCCGTGGTCAACGTCCGTTTTGCCGATGGCGCGCTCGCAAGCATGACCATCTCCGACGCCACCGCCAGCCCCTGGAACTGGGAGGCAACCGCTCGCGAGGATCCGCAGTACCGCCCCTTCGACGCCGACGCCTACTTTATCGGCGGCACTAAGGGCGCCCTGTCGCTGCCCCGCCTGCACCAGTTCTCCTACGACGGCGCCTCCAACTGGCACAAGCCGCTGCAGATGGAGATTCCGGCTGTCGACCCGGCACTGCCACACAAGATGCAGCTCAAGCACTTTGTGAAGGTTGTCCGCCGCGAGGTCGAGCCCGTCGTGACCCCCGCCGATAACGTCAAGACGCTCACGCTGCTTAACGCCATCAAGGAGGCCGCCGAGACCGGCCAGCTCGTCGAGCTGTAATGCCTTAAGAGCGGGCCGCGGCAAACTCCCCGCTGAGCGCCTTGGTCCGCCACAAATAAGCCCCTCTTCTTCGCCCCGCGAGCAGCCTCCTGCCCGCGGGGCCTTTTGCTACCTTGCCGACGATTTTTCTGAGGCAGGGGCCATTTTGCACCTCAGCCCGATTCGTTCGCCACGAAATGGGCCTATCTACTACGTTTAGCCAATCACCCTCAAACATACCATATTTCCTAAAATCAAAAGCGCAGGTAGACGGCTTGCGTATTTTCTGAAAACCGGGGGATGGTCGACCCATACGGTTCAAACGTAGTAGATAGGTCGTTTTCGTGGCGAGGGCCCAAAACAGTCTTTTGAAACGGGTGGTATCCTTGGTAGCCCTGTGCTGCAAACGCACCTTAAACGCAAGGAGTCCCATGGATCTTATCGCCCAGCTCGCCCGCGAGCTCAACCTTAAGGCCGCCAACATCGAGGCGGCCGTCAAGCTCATCGACGAGGGCAACACCATCCCCTTTATTTCGCGCTACCGTAAGGAAGCCACAGGCGGAATGGACGACGTCGCCCTGCGCGCACTCGACGAGCGCCTGTCCTACCTGCGCAATC
>ERZ857984.2626-NODE-2626-length-10467-cov-3.717057_pt1 | contig 10467 bp, 7 predicted proteins | sample MGYA00519914_ERZ857984 | MGnify/ENA primary metagenome ERZ857984 (study PRJEB31778, sample SAMEA3449417) | human gut metagenome | biome: human gut; feature: human-associated habitat; material: faeces | place: United Kingdom | collected 2010/2012 ... | reverse complement strand
ACGTCGAGCGTAGTAATGCGTTCGGCAGACATACTGAAAGTGTTTTCGCACTGTCTTTACAACGAAATCTGACAGTTTCAAAAAGAGAAAAGACAACGAATGACACTCATTTCTTGTTTAGATTATGGCAAGGGATACGTTCAGTGTTCCCATACCCCATATCTACTCAAGTGTGGGGTATTGCATCGTTTATTTTCTCTTGGGTTTTGTCAGAACCTCGTTGTAGATAAGCGAAATCAGCTCCACACTTTCTTTTTGATTATTCACCATTGAGGGGCCGGATGGTAATTACAATTTGAATATTCAATCAATTCAAATAATAATTACTATGAAAAAAATTCTATCGGTGTTGTATATTGCTACATTGCTGTTTGCAAGTTGTAGCGATGAGTATGACGATTCGGCATTGACCGGGCGCGTAGATAATTTGGAAAATCGGGTGGCCAAATTGGAAGAGCTCTGCAAACAGATGAACACCAACATTTCATCGTTACAAACTATTGTAACGGCATTACAAAAGAACGACTATGTTACGAACGTGACCCCCATCATGCAGAATGGGAAAGAGGTTGGCTATACGATAACGTTCAGTAAAAGTAATCCGATCACCATTTATCATGGTAAGGATGGACAAAACGGAACTGACGGAGAGGATGGGAAACCCGGAGTTGACGGTGAAGACGGAAAGAACGGACATACTCCCGTTATCGGAGTAAAGCAAGATACTGACGGGAGCTATTATTGGACACTCGACGGTGACTGGCTGACGGACGATAGCGGCAATAAAATCAAAGCAGAGGGAACCGATGGCAAGGATGGTACGGACGGGTCGAATGGAGAAGACGGGAATGATGGGCAGGACGGAAAGCCCGGCATGGACGGCAAAGATGGTATTACCCCTAAATTCAAAATCGAAAACGATTATTGGTACATTTCCTATGACAACGAGTCCACGTGGACACAACTCGGTAAAGCCACCGGTGAAGACGGTAAAGATGGAGAGGACGGTATTAGCGGTGATCCGATGTTTACGGATATTGACTATGAAACCAATACCGACTATGTAATTTTTACGTTGTCTAACGGTACGCAGATCAAATTGCCCACGTGGTCGGCATTCGAGGCTCTGAAAACACTCTGTAATCAGATGAATACCAACATTTCGTCTTTACAAACGATTGTTACTGCTCTGCAAAATAATGATTATATTACAGAGATTACCCCTGTTATGCAAGATGGGATAGAAATAGGCTATACGATCAGATTCAATAAAAGTAATCCAATTACTATTTATCATGGTAAAGATGGCCAAAACGGGACAGATGGTTCGGATGGCAAGCCCGGGGCTGACGGACAAGACGGGCATACTCCTGTTATCAGCGTAAAGCAGGATACTGACGGCGTTTATTACTGGACGCTTGACGGCAAGTGGCTGACGGATGATAGTGGTAATAAAATCAAAGCCGAGGGGACAGACGGAAAAGATGGTGCAGACGGTTCAGATGGAGAAGATGGAACGGACGGAGCGAACGGTAAAGACGGCATTACTCCCAAACTCGAAATCAGAGAGGGATATTGGTACATTTCCTATGACAATGGAACAAACTGGACACAGTTGGGCAAAGCCACAGGTGAAGATGGGACTGACGGAACTGATGCCGTTTCGATTTTCAAGGAAATTACCCAAGATGAAGATTATATCCATTTCAAATTGCAGGATGATTCGGTTATTTCCGTGCCCAAACATCATCCGCTGTCTATCACATTCTCCGAAACCGAGGATATTCGGGTATTGGCGGATAAAACATACTCGATCGGTTATACCATTACAGGAGCTGATGAAAATACCGTTATCAAGGCTTTGGCACAAGACGGGTTTCGGGCTGTGGTAAAAAAGACGGACAATGCAACTGGAACCATCGAAATCACTACTCCGAGTACGATTCTGCCGAGCGAGGTGCTGATATTCGTCACCGACGGTAAGGAACGGACGATTATGCGTTCGATCAACTTTGTCGAAGGAGTTATCGTTGTAACGACCAAATCCTATACGGTCGGTTACAATGGCGGTACGGTTACTGTCGATCTCTCGACCAATATCGACTATACGGTCGAAATACCCGAAGCCGATAAATCGTGGATTTCCGTAGCTGATACACGTACCCGTGCCGCTATGCGTGATGAAACCCTGACATTTACCGTAGCCTCCAATTCGGCTCTTACAGTTCGTTATTCGACAATCCGGTTGGTCGATAACCTCGGTATAACATCAGAAACGATTCTTATCACCCAAAAATCTGGAACCTCACAAACCGTTCATGTTACAACGGCCGGAACCCTCGATCAACTTATCAATTCTGAGGATAAGGACATCATCGAGGAATTGACCCTTACTGGCAAGATCAACACATTCGACTTCGACTTTATCAGAACGATGAAAAATCTTAAAGCCCTTGATCTTTCAAAGACCGACAATACGACTATTCCGGCAAGTTGCTTAGCTAATACTAATATTTCGACAGTTTTATTGCCTCTTGGTCTTACTGCGATTCCAAATCGTGCATTTTATCAAGCAGCAATCACTTCGATATACATTCCCGAAACAGTGCAGACTATCGGAGAATATGCATTTTATCAGTGTAAATCTATTACAGGGAACCTTGTAATTCCTGATGCCACTACCTCAATTGGCAACTACTGTTTCACATCATGTACTTTTAACGGCACCTTGACACTCGGCAATGGATTACAAACTATTGGTGAGTCTGCTTTTGGAGGGAACCAATCATTGGTAGGGGATCTAACAATACCTGTAACAGTTACGTCATTAGGCGCTTCTGCATTTAGTGGGAATGTAGGCTTCAATAGACATCTCACGATTGATAGTGGTATAAATATACCGTTTGCCTGTTTTTATGATTGCCGTAATTTTTCTAAACTCACTATAGCTGAAGGGGTTAATATTATTGGCGAGTCTGCCTTTGAAAATCTTTCAAGCATTACAGGTAATCTTAAGTTGCCTAATTCCATAACATCAATTGGGGCTCGTGCATTTTTCGGTTGCTCTAAAATTGATGGGTATTTATCTCTTGGTCCAAACATTACATCAATTGGAGATTGTGCATTTGTAAAAAGCATTGATTCTGAAGAAATAATACAAGAAAAAGAAAAGCTCTCCACCGATCCCGATATGGACTACTATGATCGTATTATATACGACGATACTTATTATTCTGCTATTTTTTCCAAAATATATATCCAATCTTCACTACCGCCGACGATTACTATTAAATCATTTGGGCTGAAAGAAACGACGATTTCAGATAAGAGATTTATTAAAAGAGAAATCGTCGAAAGACAACCGGGATGGAGCAGGAAAAGACAGTATGACATCTATAATGCTTACAGATATAGAGGCTCGTATCCAAATCATTTGATTGTTCCAACCGGATGTACAGCAAATTATTCTGATTGGGAAGTTGATTTAATTGAAGAAGTTGATTTTTAGCTTTTTAACATCAATAATTATGTGTACAAATTCCAACACTCAACCATCGAATGGACAGCAACTGTCACCCGATGCATTTATTGAGAACTCCCAAAACGATACTCAAAAGATGAATACATTTACAGCTTATGAAAAAGCAATTGAAGGCTATCAGTTTCAGGTAGGCCGCTACAACATCTGGATGAACTATTATGCCATCTTCGTCGGCGCTTTATTCGTCGCTCTTTACTCGATCTGGCCGAAAAGCGAAATCGAAACGCTATGTTGCGCATGCAAACCGGTTTGCGGCAAAGCTCCTGCGGCAGTTGCAGAATCGCAGGAGTGGTTCTTGCCCCTGATTATATCCGTTCTCGGTTGGATCGCCTCCCTTTGTTGGTACGGAGCCTTGCTCGGGTACCGTAAGTGGAACGAGCACTGGATTAAAGTGGTACAGGGTATAGAAATGGTACTTAATAAAGATGTATATCCTAATGTTTACACTGCCCAACCGGAACGTCCTCAGAAAGAGAGTTTGTGGAAACGTATTAAGAATATTTTTCGATGCAATAAATCAAAATGTTATGCGCCAGGCTTTGTCTCTACTCAGAAAATTACCGGAATTTTTATTTTTTTCGCAGCATTGGCTTGGGGCGGTTTGATAACCTACATTTTATATCAATGGTGCTGCGGATGGAACCTTTGGAGCATTATCCTTAGTGTCCTGTGTGGCTTTCTTACTGTTGTATTGCTGTGTCGTTTACATTGGGGAAAATCAAGATTTTATTCGTCAACTATTATTGATAGATAGCTACCGGCGATGAATCGTTGAAAAGAAACTATATTTACTTACGAATCATTGCAAGCTACGAATATTATTTTAGTGGAACAATCCCATTTGACGTAAAAAACGGAGGCTCATCGGCCTCCGTTTTGTTTAAAATCCAATATTCAATAAACAAAAATTTTCAACTTTACAAAAAAATGCGGACAAAATGCGGACATATCAGCCAAAATAAAAACCTCAAATGATTGTTTATAAGTCATTTGAGGTTTTTTGAATAGTACCCGGAGCCGGGATCGAACCGGCACAACATTGCTGTCATTGGTGTTTGAGACCAACGCGTCTACCAATTCCGCCATCCGGGCTGCTAAATCGGTGATTTGCTCTGCAAAAGTAATGATTTATCGAGGAACTCCAAATTTTTTTCGCATTTTTCTGCGTCCTTACTGTCTGCCGAAGTGGACGAGGAGTCTGGCGGCCTTGGCCGGTCCGATGAGGGCCGAGAGTTCTTCGGCGGGGGCCGTGCGGATTTTCTCCACCGTACGGAAATGGCGCAACAGGAGCTCTATGGTCTTCGGGCCGACTCCTTCGATATTTTCCAGTTCACTGTGAATGAAACCTTTGCTTCGCTTCTGCCGGTGGAAGGTGATGCCGAAGCGATGGGCTTCGTCGCGGATGTGACACACCACTTTGAGCGGTTCACCCGTACGGCTCAAGTAGTAGGGCATCGGGTCCCCGGGGAAGAAGATCTCTTCGATCCGCTTGGCCAGGCCTACGATGGGGACTTGTTTTTCGATTCCCAGTTCGCACAGCACGGCATAGGCGCTGGAGAGCTGTCCTTTGCCGCCGTCCACGATAATCAGGTCGGGCAGTTCGGCTCCTTCGGCGATCAGGCGGCTGTAACGGCGGATCTCGCGCATCGAGGCGAAGTCGTCTGCACCGATGACGGTTTTGATGTTGAAATGGCGGTACTCCTTGCGTGAAGGCTTGCCGTCCCGGAATACCACGCATGAAGCTACCGGGTTGGTCCCCTGTAGGTTGGAGTTGTCGAAACATTCGATGTGGCGGGGCGGACGGTCCAAGTGCAGCTCCTTTTGCATGGCGGCCATCAGCCGTTCGGTATGCCGTTCGGGATTCTTGATCTCGAGGTTCTTGAGCTGTTCGGCGCGGTAGATACGGGCACTCTTGAGCGAGAACTCCAGCAGATCGAGTTTTTCGCCCCGCTTGGGAACGGTGAAGGTCACCCCGTCGAAAAGTTGCGCGGCCGAGGGGAGGTAGGGAACGATGACCTCTTTGGCCAGCGTCCCGGCGATCGTTTCGGCGATGTGCTGGATGGCCAGGGTCAGCATTTGAGCGGGGTCGGTGTCGATGCCCGTGGTGAGCCGTATCGTATAGACGCCCACGACCGAACCGTGGCGGATGCGCAGGAAATTGCAGTAGGCCACGTCGTCGTCCACCAGTAGGGAGAAGACGTCCACGTTCACGATGCGTGCGCTGACGATCACCGATTTGCTCGAATAGTTGTCCAGGGCGTCGAGGCGTGTCTTGTAGCGTTGTGCGACTTCGAATTTCAGGTTTTGGGCGGCAGCCTCCATCTCTTTTTCAAGATAGGTACGCACGGGGCGCAGGTCGCCTTTGAGAATCGAAACCGTCATATCGACCAGTGCGTCGTATTCTTCTTCGCTTTGCGCTCCCACGCAAGGTCCCTTGCAGTTGCCCAGGTGGTATTGCAGGCAGACCGAATAGCGCCCTTTGGCGATAGCCGTCGGCGAAAGGTTGAGCGAGCAGGTTCGCAGGGGAATCACCTCGCGGATAAACTCCAGGATACTGCGCTGCATCATTACCGAGCCGTAGGGACCGAAATATTGGGAGCCGTCGCGGTTGAGGACGCGGGTGGACTGTACGCGCGGGAACGGTTCGCGGCGCACGACGATCCAGGGATAGGTCTTGTCGTCCTTGAGCAGGATGTTGTAGCGCGGTTGGAGGGTCTTGATTAACGAATTTTCGAGCAGCAGGGCGTCCGTTTCGGTATCGACGACGATGTGCCGGATCGCAGCGATCTGCCTCACGAGTACCTGTACCTTGGCGCTGTGTTCCTTGTTCTGCATGAAATACGAGCTGACCCGCTTGCGCAAGCTTTTGGCTTTGCCGACGTAGATGATCGTCCCGTTCTTGTCCAGAAACTGATATACGCCCGGTGACAGAGGCAGCAGGGCCACCTGTTCTTTTAACCCGTATTTTTTTACGTTGTCCATCTGTCGCAAAAGTAGCAAAATTTTAACAAAGACCTCTGCCGTGCGCTGAATCGGAGAATGAGCCGGAGTTTTTCGGCAGAAGTCGTCGATTGAACAGATTGTTCGTGGTTGAAAAGTATTTATATTTTGATTATTTGTCGAAAACATTATACCTTTGGGCCGTTTTATTGAGCAAAATCTGCCTATGAAAAATTTTTTATCCCTGTTATGTATTTTTTCGCTCTGCGTCGGTTGCGACAAGGCGTATGATCTGAACAAGATCGAATCCGGCGATGTAACCATCGGCAACGACCAGAGCGAATGGATTATGCCGTTGGCGCAGATCACGGTCGGAATGGACGAGTTGCAGGACGGCAGTGCGGATATCCGCGCTATTTTCGACGAGGTCGATATCTGGTTGCCGACGACGCTCCCGGGCAATGCGGAGTGGGTCGATATCGTCCGTCTTTCGAGTGATGGAACTTATCTGGACGGAATGCTGGAGGCTCTTATCGACGAGATGCTCGTTCCCGGATCGAAAAAAATGGACGAAGTGGTCGATCTGATTTGGTCCAACGAAGGTTACCGCGAGCGTTTTACGGCGTTGATTCCGGCCGATAGCGAGGAGCTTTTCAAGGCGGAATTCAAGAAGTTTTTCGGCGAGGACAACGAGGCTGGCGAAGCGTTGCGCGATACGATGGGCGAGCTGGCGCGGGAATTTCTTTCCCAGATTAAAATCAATACGATTACTTATAATGCGACGTTGGATGTCGACGATGATTTGATCGATATGCTTGCCGACAACCTCGATCCCGAGGGTACCGTCGATCCGGTCAATACGCTCGATCTGTACGGCGAGGTGCGGAGCAGTCTGCCGGTGAGCTTCGAAGTAGCTGCGGATTTTTCCGAAACGAACGTGGCTATCGCGCCTTTCCTGGTCGAACCCGACGAAGAGAATGACATCGCTCCCGTGCGGCTTTACAAGGATGATATCCGGAGTTTGTTCTCTTTCTTCGAACTGAATGTCGATTTTATGCCGCAGAAATATTATCCGCGCATCGGATTCAGCGACAGCCAGTCGATTCGTATGATGCTGCATTTGAAGAAACGCGGCGGTCTTAATCTGAACCTTTAATCCGGATTCCTCATATGAAAAAGATCATATATACTTTGATTGCGGCATTTGTCGCATGTACGGCCGTGGCACAGACGCCGAGTGCCTACTTTATGGAGGGTTCGACTTTCCGCAGCCAGCTTAACCCGGCTTTCGCTCCGCTGCGCGGCTATGTGAATATTCCCGTATTGGGCGGTGTGCAGGTCAACGTTTCCGGTAACCTCTCCGTCAGCGATATTTTTTATCCGGTGAACGGAAGTTTGGTAACGCTGTTCGACAAGAATGTTTCTGCGGCCGAGGCGTTGGGAAATCTGCGCTCGAAAAATATGCTCGGAACCGATGCCCGGATCAATATCGTCGGTTTCGGTGCATTCCGCAAGGATCATAAGACATTCTGGTCGTTCGATCTGAATATGCGTGTGGAGGCGGAGGCCAATATGCCCTATTCGTTGTTCGACTTTCTCAAGAACGGACGGAACGAGGCCGTTATCAACGATATCAAAGCCTCGACACAGGCTTATCTCGAGGCCGCTTTCAGTTACTCTTTTCCGCTGACGGATCAGATTTATCTCGGTGCTCGGGGTAAGTTTCTCGTCGGCGCGGGCCGTGCGCGGACGTCGATCGACCGGCTCGATATAAAATTGCAGGAGAATAGTTGGAATATCGACGCGGACGGTTCGTTCGAAATGTCGGGCCTTGAGATGAGCTCTATGCAGCGTCCCGACGGGTCGGAATATTATTCGTTCAACGATTTCGACGTCTCTTCCTACAAAGGGCCTGCGGGTTACGGTTTTGCCGTCGATCTGGGTGTGACGTACGACGTGATTCCCGATTTGCAGCTCTCTTTCGCCGTGAACGACCTGGGCTTCATTTCGTGGGGAAAGAAATACTTGGAGCGTGGGCAGATGACCAAATCCCAATCTTTTACCGGCGTGGAGATCATCGACGGTGAGGTTCATGATCCGGAGTTTGATTTCGGCGAGCTGGAGTTCGACCGGGTGCAGGCTTCCAAAGGCAAGACCGAGATGCTGCGCACCTCGATCAATCTGGGAGCCGAGTACGAGGTTTGGCGTCATAAGATTGGCCTGGGTCTGCTTTACAACGTACGTGTCTGGGATGTGAAGACGTTCCACAACCTGACCGCCTCGGTGAATTTCCACCCGATTCCTTGGTTTACGCTGACGACCAGCTATTCGTTTCTCAACGGTCAGGGGCATGCCCTCGGTGTGGCGATCAATGCCTGCCCCAGTTGGATCAACTTCTTCCTGGCGACCGATATGTTGATTTGCAGCCATACGCCGCAATTCCTGCCCGTCACTTCTACATCGATGAACGTGACGCTCGGCATCGGCGTTCCGATCGGGCGGCGCAGTCACCGCATCCCGGAGTATCTTTACCGATAATAATTGATATTAGTTAAGAAGCCTGCATCGGTAGATGCAGGCTTCTTTGATGCGGTGTTTTCTTTTTTTACGATTCTTTGCTGTAACCGGTGTTTGCCGGTTTCGATGGCGGAATCCCGAAGGGGTGCGTCTTCGGTCCGGAGAACACCTGGGAACGGTCGGATTTGACTATGTGACCAAAGTCGGCACTCGTTTTACCGTCCGCAGCAAAGGTGATCGACCGGAACGTCGAACGGATCGGCGGGCAGCTCCTCCACGACCTGATGCGGATAGCACACGCCTGCCTTGAAAGCCCGGAAGCCCGGCTGCGACAGGTATTTGTCGTAGAATCCCTTGCCGCGTCCCAGGCGCATGCCTGCGGCGGTGAACGCCACGCCCGGCACGATGATGAAATCGATCTCTTCGGGGCGGCACAGCGCTGTGGACTCCGGTTCCGAAATGCCGAACGAGCCGGAATCGTTCATCGAGGCGGGATCGTAATCGTAGAATCGCATTATGTCGCCTTCCACACGGGGCAGCACGATCCGTTTGGAGCGGCTCCAGCGTTCGAGTGCCGGGGCGGTGAGGGGTTCGTCTTTGAGCGAAGCGAAAAGGGCCACCACTTTGGCGCGTGCGAAGGCCGGAAGCCTCTCCGCTTCGTGGAAAATACGCGCGGAAAGCTCTTCGCGCTGTTCCGAAGAAAGGGCCGTATTGAGCCCTTTCATCTGTTTCCGGATTTCCGTTTTGGTCATAAAATGCCTGATTTTAAGCGTAAATTTCGAATTGTTTTGTGTTGTTATTATGCAAACAATGACTATCTTTGCCGAAGCGCAAACAAATTTTTAACAAAAATAAACAAATTTCAAACATTATGGGCTGTTTTCTAACTAATTCTTCTCTTGGCAAGAAGTTGGTAATGAGCATTACCGGTTGTTTCCTCGTGCTCTTTATCCTCTTCCACATGTCGATGAACATCGTGGCGATCTTCTCGCCCGAGGCGTACAACACGGTCTGCGCATTCCTGGGTGCCAACTGGTATGCGTTGGTCGGAACGCTGGTGCTGGTCGCCGGTATCCTGATCCACTTCATTTATGCGCTGGTGCTGACCGTGAACAACTACAAGGCGCGCGGTTCGCAGCGTTATGCCGTTACCGTGAAGGAAAAGGGTGTGCAGTGGGCATCGAAAAACATGCTTGCGCTGGGATGGATCATCCTCGGCGGTCTGTTGCTCCATCTGTTCAACTTCTGGTCGAAGATGCAGCTGGTCGAGGTGCTGGGACACCATGAAAATTCGCTCGGCTTCTCGCCGCAGGACGGCGCTGCGCTGATTCAGTACACCTTCTCGCAGTGGTACTACGTGGTGATCTACCTCGTATGGTTCGCCGCCCTGTGGTTCCACCTCACGCACGGCGTATGGTCGATGTTCCAGACCGTGGGCTGGGCCAACGACACGTGGTATCCCCGCCTGA
>ERZ857984.2613-NODE-2613-length-10516-cov-4.556639_pt1 | contig 10516 bp, 9 predicted proteins | sample MGYA00519914_ERZ857984 | MGnify/ENA primary metagenome ERZ857984 (study PRJEB31778, sample SAMEA3449417) | human gut metagenome | biome: human gut; feature: human-associated habitat; material: faeces | place: United Kingdom | collected 2010/2012 ... | reverse complement strand
TTCCGTCAGGCCCTGACCGAACTCCTGCGGCAGAAGCCTTTGCAAAGCATCACCGTAAAGGAACTCTGCCAGAAGGCTGGCGTCAACCGGGGAACTTTCTATTCTCATTACACTGATATTTTCGCTTTGATGGAGCAAATCGAGGGCGAGGTATCAAGAGAGCTTTCTGACACGCTGGAAGATTTTACATCCCGCAATCCACAGAGCTCTCCATTTTCCGTCTATACCTCTATCCTGCAATTTTTCCGCAAGAATTCCGATATATGCACGGTTCTCCTCAGCGGTTACGGAGACCGCAGCTTTTTGGAAAAGCTCTTTCAGACCGGCCGGGAATCCTGCACATCCGTTTATGGGGAAATGTTTCCCAGCGCTTCCCAGGAGCAACTGGAAATGTTTTATACCTTCGTCTCTTCCGGGTGCGTAGGTCTGCTGCGCTACTGGATTGATACTGGAATGGCCCTTCCGGAGGAGTCTTTGGCAAAATGCTTAGAGTATATGGTGACCGGCTCCCTTCAGTATCTGCAGGCATCCCAATCCTGAGCATCAAAGTTCCGGGGTCACGGGATTCCGGAAATCCGAACGCCTTAAACCGGGCTGGCAGCCGATTTTGCATACAGCATATGGACCATGCAGCCTACAATGCCTCTTGCCCATCCCATCTCCCTCATATCTTGGGCTCCAGCCGAAATTACCGCTATAAGTTCTAAAAATAGGTATACATGAAAAGCGCCGGGAGTATGGATTTTTCAACTCCCGGCGCTTTTTACAGCCACAATTTAAAGTTCTTCTTTGTTTTCAGTGCTTTTCTCCCGCCTGCGCTTTTCTCTGAGGCAGGAAAAAAACGACTTCAGAATTCCGGAGCATTCCTCTTCCAAAATGCCGGCTTCCACCTGAGGCCGGTGGTTATAGGGGAGGGAAAAAAGATCTACCACCGATTCGCAAGAGCCAGCCTTGGGATCTCTCGCACCGTAAACCAGCCGGGGAATCCGGGCATTGATCACCGCCCCGGCACACATGGGGCAGGGCTCCAGCGTCACATACAGCGTGCACTGCCAGAGCCGCCATCCGCCCAAAGCGCGGCATGCCCCGGCAATAGCCTCCAGCTCAGCATGGGAAAGAGCATTCTTATCCTTTTCTCTGCGGTTCCTTCCCCGAGCTATCACACGCCCCTCATATACCACCACGGCGCCTACAGGCACTTCTCCCTCCGCGGCCGCCTCCTGAGCCAGCAGAAGAGCCTCCCTCATGAAAGCCTCGTCTCCGGCTTGAAGCCCATTTGCAGTTCTCTCTGCTTCCATACTCTTGAGCTCCCTTCCTCTTTCATAGGGATAGTCACAATGCCGCTTAGCAACTTTAATACAGAACCATTACGGTTAGAAAACTGAAAGCTGTATAGACCAAGAAAACGATGCAGCCCGGGTTCAAAAGAAAATCCAGAATCTTCTGCCCTCCGGAGAGAATCCCCCGGCGCCCCATCGAAGAAAAGAACCCCTTTTTCAGGAATACCAACAGAATCAAGGAAAGCAATCCCAGCGCCAGAATAGCCAATGTCGCACAGTTTGAAAAGGCATTTGCCGCCGCAGTCCCCACGCTTACGGCCAGCATGCTCCAGGCGCAGGAAAGCCCATTGTTAATAAAATGCACCGCAACAGGAACCCAGATGCAGTTGGTCCTCACCAATAAAAACCCCAGCACCAGGCCGCAAATGAGTGCAAAAACAGATTGAGCCAGATTCCCATGAAAGAGAGAAAAAAGCACAGCAGAGGCCACAACCGCAAATCCGTCCCCAAACCGCCGGAACATGCGCAGGACAGCACCGCGGAAGAAGAATTCCTCCACCAACGCAGGAAGAACAGCTACAGAGAAAAAATAGAGGAGCTGCACGGCAGGCTCGGCGCTGACCTCATAAGAGGGAATCACTCCGCTGTAACCCATGGACTGCTGCCACTGAATCACCCATTCCGCCGGGTAATTGGCCAGTGTGCAAACAAAAGCTCCTAAGCAGACGGCCAGGAATGCCGTGGAAAAAGGCGTTTTTTCCATGGGGACGGCCTCCTGCAAGCAGATACCGTGCATTTTCAAAAGCAAAAATGGCGGCAGCACAAGCCCTGTTAGATACGCAAGGCTTTCCGCCAGAAAGAAAAACTCCAGGGGAAGGTAGAATGCAGAGGACCCTGTGCCGGCTTGGATACCAAAAGCATGGAGCATCTGGGCCAAAAGCGTCATTGTGCAGCTCATGAGGAACGCCGCGGCCAGCATAGTCCAGCAAACCCGGTTGGAAGTCTTTCGCAGAAGCTTCCCTTCCCATTTCTGCAGTAGCCTGTTTGGCGGCTGAGGACAGAATGCTCCTCTTCCCTCATATTCGGCATCCGATCTATATTCCCAGCCATTGGGGCTTTGAGGCACGGTTCCTTCTCCATATGAAACAACCGGCTCACGAGCTTCGTACGCTCCCCAAGGGATAGGGCCGGGGGCCACTGGCCGCCTTTCATTTTCATTACAGGTCTGGGAGGGCGGGTCCCAAGACGCATTAGACTTCTGGGGATTGGTATAAGGTTCCATCCTGTATTCCTCTTTTCCATGAAAATCAGGGGTCAAAGAGAGTGGCTTTTCCACCCGCTGCAATATGCAGAATATAGCTAAATTGTAGCACATAAGCGGTAAGACCCGCAAGAGAAGGAAAAATTCATAAAAATTCTATGGTCAACGCCCAATTTTTGCAGTATAATAAGAGAATCCGGACTTAGTTGCTTTTCCCACAAAGTCGCCGGAACATTACTAATGAAAGAGACAGGATGTTTACGTATGAAACGATTTGCTTCCCTCTGCGCTGTCCTCCTTCTTGTGGTTTTCTCCGCTCTGCCGGTTTTTGCGGCGGCCGAAACTTCGGAAGCAGGCAGTTCCTCTCAGGCCTCCTCCACAACAGAGGAAGGCACGGAATACACTATTCCCGATCTGAACATAACCGTGCGGATCCCGGATTCCATGTATGTCTTTGAAAAAGATACATTTACTCTCAACGACCCCAATCTTTCCAAGGCAGGCATAACCGATCTGAACGAATTTGCTGCAAAATTTACCGATTACAACCTTTTTCTGGATGCCATTTCGGAGGATGCCTCCCTGGAAATAGGCTTTTATAAAAAGGAAACGGATGAAACCCGCTCGTATTACAATCTGAAAGATCTTTCTGAAGAGGAATACGATGAATTTCTGAAAAAGATGCAGCCGGATGAAGCCTATCAAGAGGAAAACAATCTGAGCATGCAGGTGGAAAGCTATGACGATCACCCCGAGACCCGCTTTTTCATCACCCGCATTGAAATGGATAAAAGCGAATCCTATAACCACTCTATCTCAGAGATATGCTACGCCACCATCATAAATGGCTATACGCTCACTGTGGATGCCGTGGTGCTCGACAGCAAAATCAGCCCCGAGCAGGAGGCTCTTATAAAGCAGATTGTGGATAGTATCCACATTACCAAACTTATAGATAAATCGGAGGCTCAGCTTTCTTCCTCGCTTACTCCGCAGGATTACTTCACAGCTATCGGCTCCTTGGTTCTAATCGTAGGCGTTATTATAGCCCTGATCGTTACCCATATCAGACGTAAGAGAGCGGAACGGGAAAGACGTCTTCTGGCGGATAAACTGGCTCAGTATCGTTTTGAGGAGCAGGAAAAGCAGGAACAGGCAGAAAAGGAAGGCCGTACCCTCCCCGAACCCGAGACGATCTGCAGCAACCATACGGAGTATTCGGAGACTGCCGTGCGCAGCTTTATAGCCTATCATATGTCTCATAGAAGGCTCTCTACCATCCTGATCTATACGGTCGTTTCCATTGCATTTCTTCTCTTCGCAGCCCTCTCCAATATGGATACAGTCATGCGGATTCTTATGGCGGCTTTGGCCATTATCATTCTAATTTGGGAATTCCTCATTCCCAGTAAACTGAAAAAGGCGCAGATGGCTCTCCTTAAGAGTTCTCCCAACAAATATAATGATTATTATTTCCATAAGAGAGATTTTCGCGTAACGGGCATGCAGTCCTCTTCTCTGTATCCCTACTTCCAAATTACTCATCTTGGCGAAAACAAAGAGTATTTCTTCCTCTATTTTGGGGAAGAAACCGCCTATTATGTTTCAAAGAAAGGCTTTACCGACACCGACGCAAACGCTTTCCGCGACTTTATCCGGGAACGCATCAAACAGGCCTGATTGATCTGAAAGCAGGCATCGCGATTCACCATCCTGCTTTCCGACCTCACTTTCTGCCCGGTTGAAGAACTTTCATAATCCTGTATCCGAATTCATTCCAACAAACAGCCCCGCAAGAGCTTCGAAAAAGCTCTGCGGGGCGTTTTTCTTGCACCAAAAGGCCATATTTTCCAGCAATATGCCCACACCAGGGAAAAATTTCTGAAAAATGGCGCAAACTATTTCTACACCCGATCCACCCGGTTTCATCTTGACGGTATACATGAAAAGCCTTATAATCAAGTTATAATTATTATATTATGTAGTTTTAAATATTGTATTTTTAAATTCAAAATTTCTTGTTTGATCATATAGTAAGCAAGAAGTCAGAGCTCTGTTATGAAAAACAAAGCACAGGGTATCAGATCCGGCAACAGGGCCTATTGGTGTAAATACAAAACTTGAAAAGAAAATGGAGAATAACCTATGAATCGAGAAAAAGCCGTCATCCTTGCGGACTCTGGGTGTGATGTGCCCCAAAACCTGCGGGAAAGATATGATATCCGGGTGCTGCCCTTAAAAATCATTTACCCCGAGGATGAATATCTGGATCAAGTGACTATCACGGCTCAACAGGTCTACGACCGCTTCCCGGAAACACCCAAGACCTCTCTTCCCGATGGAGAGACGGTTCTAAGTGCGTTGGAAAAGGCCCGGGCGGACGGTTACGAAAAAGCCCTGATCGTCTGTATTTCCTCCGGGCTTTCCGGAACATATTCCATGATCCGCAATTTGTGCGAGGAATACGACGGCATGGAAACCTTCGTGTTGGATACCCGGAATATCTCTATCGGCAGCGGGATGCTGGCCCTCTTGGCCGCCCGCTGGCTGGAGCAGGGCATCAGCTGGCTCGCTCTTTTGGATGAACTTCCAAAGCAGATTCCCAATTCCAAGGTTTTTTTCTGTGTGGATACCCTGGAATACCTTCGCAGGGGCGGCCGTCTGGGCCTTGTGGCCGCCGTTATGGGAACAGCTCTGAAGCTCAAACCCATTATCTCCTGTAACGAAGACGGCGTATATTATATTGCCGGAAAAACCCTGGGCAGAAAACAATCCATAGACCGGCTGCTGAAAATGGCCGCCGCCTTCGCAGGGGATACGGATCCTTGTGGGCTGGCCGTTATGAACGGAGCGGCTCCTGAGGAAGCGGAAGCTCTGTGCGCCCCCCTGTTGGAAAAGGTGCCTCTGGGCCGCATCCTCGCTAAGGGGCAGATCAGCCCGGCGCTCGTGGTCCACACAGGCCCCGGCCTTCTGGGCATCGGGGTTCTCAAACGGTAATTCCTTGACACCTATTTATATTCTAGCTATAATATCAACTATAGATAGAGAAAGGCAGGTGAAGCAATATGATGCATCCAAAAAGAAAAATCAGAATCCATATTGCTTTACCGTGAGAAGAAAACCGGAGGATTTCTTTCCTTTATACTGCCGCCCTCTCTCACAAATCCATAGATGATACAGCAGTGAAAGTGTTTCTGATTTTTCAGAAGCACTTTTTTATTGGCGTTTGCACCCTCATACGAACAACAGGCAGGCGGCTGGAAAAGGAGATAAACAGATATGAATATGCAAATTATCCGGTATTCATCTTCACAAGAAGTGGTCTTTCGCAGCCAATTTCTTTCCTATTTTTTGGAAGATCTCAAAATACCTCTTACTCCCCGGCAAGTAAATGAAAAAATTTGCACCTTTCTGCTTAGGCAGGTAGAAAAAGGGATCGTTTTCCTAGATCTCTTATACAGGGATGAAACCCCCATCGGTTTTTGTCTTTATCAAATCGACAAAAAGGAAAGCGACTGGTGTAAGCGGGAAGGCTGGGGCTTCATACGGGAGTTCTATATAGAGCAGTCGGAACGCAGACAAAGCTGTGGAACGTATTTGTGCAGGGCTGTAGAAAAGCGGCTCTATGAAATGGGGGCAAACGATCTTTATCTTACCGCAGACAGCGCCGTTCCTTTCTGGGAAGCCAACGGCTATAGTAAGGAGGGCCCTGCAGATATGGAAGGAATCTTTACTTTAAGCAAACGAGCCGGAAAGAGACGTTAAAAAAGTAACCTTACATATTTTGAGACCTAAAAAGGGGCTATACAATGTTTTTTCTGGACTATTTATTCCTCATAGCTTACAATTATAAAAAAGCCCCGGAGTTTCTTCTCGCTTTATGCGAGCGAGCCGATTCTGAAAAAATGCTTGGAGGTCCTCTTTCTTCATGGAAAATCTTGTTTTCAGCCTGAACGCCACCATGCCCATCTTTCTAACCATGCTCATCGGGCTGGCACTGAAAAAGCTGGGCCTTTTCAGCGAGAGCTTTGTGAATGTTCTGAATAAATTCGTATTTACGGCAGCTCTGCCCGCTCTTCTTTTCCAGGATATCAGCTCAGCAGATTTTTACGACGTATGGGATGGAAAATTTGTCCTTTTCTGCTTCTGCGCCACACTGATCTGCATCTTTGCGGCCATGGGGCTTTCCTTCCTGCTGAAAAACAAAGCTCTCCAAGGGGAATTCATCCAGGCCTCCTACCGGAGCTCCGCCGCTATTTTGGGTATCGCCTTTATTCAGAACATTTACGGAAACTCCGGCATGGCCCCCCTTATGATTATCGCTACCGTTCCTCTTTACAATGTAATGGCCGTGGTTACTCTCAGCTTCTTCAGACCCGACCGCGGGAAATTCAGCAAAGGGTTGCTTCTTTCCACCCTGAGGGGGATTGTCACCAATCCCATCATTCTGGGGATCCTGGCAGGCATGCTTTGGTCCGTTCTGCGCATCCCCAAACCCGTGATCCTGGATAAAACCGTAGAAAACATGGGCTGCCTGGCCACGCCTTTAGGGCTCATGGCCATGGGCGCCAGCTTTGAGTATAAAAAAGCCTTTTCCAACATAAAGCCCGCTCTTTGCTGCAGTGTGCTGAAGCTTTTTGTCTTCTGCACCGTTTTTCTCCCTCTGGCTGTCTTTTTAGGTTTCCGGCAGGAAGCCTTGATCGCCATATTAGTGATGCTGGGCTCTTCCACCACCGTAAGCTGCTTTATCATGGCCAAAAATATGGGCTATGAAGGAACCCTCACCTCCAGCGCCATTATGATTACCACCTTTTTTAGCTCCTTTACTCTTACAGGATGGCTCTACCTTTTAAAAACACTGGCCCTGATCTAACCGCCCCCCTCTCGGCGGTATCAACCAAGGGCAAAAGGAGGCTTTAGTGTGAAAGATGGTACTGGTTCGTCACAGAGGGAAAAGAGCGCACGAAAACGCCCCTGCAAACAAGAGTTTTTGCAAGGAGGAAATCCTATTTAACCAACATTAAGCAAGAGATAATCCTTGTTTTTCGAGGAAGCGAGTAGCCTGCTTAATTGCTTTGGCAAGCTGCTGCTGCTTCAAATGTTCGGGCATATCAATTTTGAAAAGGTCAACCGGGTTCCAAACTTCGCCGGTGCAAAACATGGAGTAGATTGCAGTCAGAATCATTCTGGCAATAGCAATAATGGCCCGTTTCTTGCCACGACGCTTGGCGATGCGCTCGTACTTTAGTGCGTAGTATGGATTATTCTTGTCCTTTACCGCGGCGTGGGCAACCTGCACCAGCGCAGGCTTAAGGTAAACACCAGCCCGAGAGATACGCACAGACTTCTTTTTTCCGGCGGATTCGTTGTTGCCAGGAGTCAATCCAGCCCAGCAGCAAAGCCGCTTGGAAGAACCAAACTGGCTGATATCGGTACCAATCTCAGAGATGATGGTGATAGCAGAATTGCGGTCAATACCCGGAATGGTACAAAGAAGATTGATCTCATCTCCATATTTTGCGACCATCTCATTGACACAGGTATCTACCTTGGCAATCAGTTTTTCAATGAAATCGTAGTGTTCACGAACAATTTTGATACGAGCCTTTTGCTCATCAGCAATAGAGAATCCTTCAATGGATTCCAACACTTGCTCCGCCTTCTTTTTAAGGGTACGCTGTAACAGGGAAACACAATGTGCCGGGTCAAAGGATTCGTCGGATGTGAGGTAATCCGTAATAGCGGTTGCGGATTTACCAAACATATCGGACACAACGCAATCCAATGCCACATTGCAAACAGTAAACGCATTTTGGAAACGGTTTTTCTCGCTACTTTTCATAGAAATCAGCTTGTAGCGGTAGCGGGTAAATTCACGCAGGATGCGAATATCCAAATCTGGGATGAAGCTACTTTTCACAAGGCCAATACGAAACAGATCGCCAATCCACTTGGAATCCTTCGTATCGTCCTTATTTCCCTTTATAGCCTTTACCCATTTGGGATTGGCAATAACAACCCGGATACCGCGTTTTTCAAGAATGTTGAATACCGGAACCCAATACTTCCCCGTGGATTCCATACAGACATCCAGACAGTCGTGCTTCAGAAGCCAGTCTGCAAAACGATTCAAATCTGAATTAAAGGTACTGAAACGCTTTTTCTGATAATGGGGCTGCAAGCTGTCTACGGGTGTGGTGATAATGGTAGCAACCACAAATGTTTTGTGAACATCTACACCGCAACAGGTTGGAAATACGACTTTCACGACAAAACCTCCTCGTAAAAAATGGTGAGCAGAACGCAGGGACTGAACCACCAAGCAAATTAACAGGTGTTAAAACAATCCTTAGTGTACGGGTTCAAGACACCACTTATTTGTGCTTGAAAAGGTGGTTCTATCACTGATTGCCATACTGTTTTAAGTTTGGAATGCAGTCTACGACTCCTCCTACCGTGTGTTGTAGTGTGCATTCTCCTCAAATCTATTTTATAAGAAAGGCGGTCGCTTGTCTGCTCTCTTTCATTCCTATTTGTGCGGACGCAAAGCGACCGAATGGTTGATTGCCATGAAGGCAAAAACAGCTCTCGTCACCGGAGGGGGGCGGGGTATCGGCGCGGCTGTCTGCCGCCGGCTTGCTGAGGAAGGTTTCCGGGTGATCGTCCATTACAATAGCAGTCGGGAAAAGGCAGAGGCTTTGGCAGAAGAGCTCTCAGCAGAAACGGGGCTCCCTCACGCGGCAGTGAGGGCCGATCTGCGCCGGGAAGAAGAGATTGAGGCTTTGTTCCGGCAAGCGGGCGATGTGGATGTATTGGTGAACAATGCAGGCGTGGCTCGTCAGTGCCTGTTTACGGATATGTCCGCTTTGGAATGGGACGAGTTATTTTCCGTGGATGTGCGCGCTGCATTTTTATGCGCAAAGCAGGTTATGCCGCATATGCTGCATGAAAAAGCGGGGAGCATTATCTTTATTTCCTCCATGTGGGGGCAGGTGGGCGCTTCCTGTGAGGTGGCGTATTCCGCCGCCAAGGCGGCCCTTATCGGCATGACAAAAGCCTTGGCCAAGGAACTGGGGCCTTCAGGTATCCGGGTGAACTGCATCGCGCCCGGGGTGATCCACACGGAAATGAACAGCCATCTGCGCCCGGAGGATCTGGAGGCCCTGCGGGAGGAAACTCCTTTGGAGCGGATTGGTATTCCGGAGGATATAGCCGGAGCTGTATCATTTTTGGCAGGAGAGGATGCCTCTTTTATCACTGGCCAGGTGCTGGGCGTGAACGGCGGCTTTGTGATCTGACTAGAGGTGTATCAGAAAATGGGAAAATCACGATATAGGGAGGAACGGATATGATACAGAAAAGAGAAGACTGGGTGCGCATGCTGAAAGAAATTGCGGATCCCGTCTTGAAAAATGCGGCGGAAGGGAAGCTTCACGCCAGAATGCCGGTGGAGCAGAGGCCCGGGGCCGGACGGGAGGCGTTTACCCATCTGGAGGCTGTGGGAAGGCTGCTGTGCGGAATGGCGCCCTGGCTGGAAACTGCGGATCCCAAGACCCGGAAGCGGGAGGATATCGACGCCTATGCAGAGTTGGCCCGCAGGGCTGTGGAACAGATTACCGACTCCGCTTCCGCCGATGCATGCCCTTTTGAGTGGAAGGTGGGTGAGCCGGGGCAGCCTCTGGTGGACGCGGCCTTTTTGGCCCACGCTTTTCTGCGGGCCCCCGGGGAGCTTTGGGAAAGGCTTTCTCCGGCAGTAAAGGTGAATGTGGTGTCTGCTTTGAAGAGTAGCCGGTGCATTCGTCCTCTGCGCACAAACTGGCTCTTGTTTTCCGCCATGGTGGAAGCGGCCCTTTATCATATGACGGGAGAATGTGACGCCATGCGGGTGGATTACGCGCTTACTTCCTTCCGGAATTGGTACAAAGGGGATGGCGTCTATGGAGATGGGGACTATTTCCACTGGGACTACTACAAC
>ERZ857984.2605-NODE-2605-length-10580-cov-2.763420_pt1 | contig 10580 bp, 9 predicted proteins | sample MGYA00519914_ERZ857984 | MGnify/ENA primary metagenome ERZ857984 (study PRJEB31778, sample SAMEA3449417) | human gut metagenome | biome: human gut; feature: human-associated habitat; material: faeces | place: United Kingdom | collected 2010/2012 ... | reverse complement strand
CCAGAAGATATTTGAGCCGGGCTGTATCCAGCACAGTGCCGGAACCAAACACCCTGCCTGCCGGAAAACCGGAAAGCTTTGCCGCTACATAGGTAAGAATGTCCACCGGATTGGAAACCACAAGCAAGATTCCTTCGCAATTCTGCTTCTTCAGCTCCGGAAGGATGCTCTTCATCACCCTGACATTTTTGTGTACCAGATCAATCCTGGTCTCATCCGGCTGCTGGTTTGCCCCGGCCGTCAGGATCACAAGGCCGCAGTCCGCCGTATCTTTGTAATCCCCGGCCCATATTTTCATAGGCTGTGCAAAGGGCACGCCGTGGTTCAGATCCATAGCCTCCCCTTCAGCCTTTTTTCGGTTTATATCGATCAAGACAAGTTCAGTAAACAATCCGCTTTCCACCAGACTAAACGCAATCGAAGCGCCCACAAAACCGCAGCCTATAACAGCGCATTTTCTGATATCCAAAATAATCGCTCCTTTCTCAACTATCACAAATTTATTTCTGACATATGTCTATATTATACTCTTAAAGGCCTCCATAGTGTACCCCCAAAAGGAAAAATGTACACATTGTTTTCAAAGACAAAAAATCATTTGCAAATTTTGCCGTTCTCCTGTATACTGAGCAATACCTTAATTCTGAAGGAGGCCATACGCATGTGTAAGATCGGTATCCTTTGCGCAGGAGATCAGGAAGCCGAGCCTTTTTTCAGGCTGCTGCAATCCCCCAGAATATCGCAGAAAGCTATGCTCAGCATCCACGAGGGAACCATAGAAAAAATGAAAATCGCCGTCCTCTACAGCGGAGTGTGCAAGGTAAACGCAGCTGTTGCCGCCCAGATCCTCATAGATACCTATGGCTGTGCTACCATAATTAACGCCGGAACCGCTGGAGGAATCGATCCCTCTCTTTCTGTTTTTGATACGGTCGTTTCCACCGAAACCGCTTATTGGGATGTGGAGCAGGATATTCTGACCGACTTTCACCCCTGGATGAAATCGGTATTTTTTCCGGCAGATGAAAGCCTTCTCCTTGTATTATAAAGTAGTAGTTATTAGAGCCCCTCTCCAAGGGCTGTGCTACACTGAAAGGGATGCTGTGGATTGGTGGCATTCTCCTACCACAAGATGGTTCTGGAAAGGTTCCAACCACAGCCCCTTACACTTTTGTTAATCAGTTAAATACCGCCAGACGGTTTATGTGGAACAAGGCTACAAAAGTAAGGTGTACTGTGGATGCAGCATCACATATTTTCAGCCGGAGGTATTTGTTATGGTAGTCTCTGTTGGTATTGATGTTTCAAAAGACAAGCACGATTGCTTCATTCTCAGCTCCGAGGGTGAAGTTCTGGCAGATGTATTTACCATTCCAAACACGATGGATGGATTCAACCTTTTGTTGCAGAAAATCCGGGAGTGCACCACACCACAGGGCAAAATAAAGGTAGGGCTTGAGGCGACCGGACATTACAGCTACAATTTGCTTGGGTTCCTTCTTGACAATGGTCTGGCCACCTATGTCTTGAACCCCTTGCGTACAAACCTTTACCGGAAGAGCCTCAGCCTTAGAAAGACCAAAACCGACCGGGTGGATGCGCGCACGATTGCGGCTATGCTTTTGTCCGATGTAGGCCTCAAGCCCTACACAGATACAGCATACCACAACGGGGAGTTAAAGTCACTCACCAGATACCGTTTTGACAAGGTAAAAGAACGGGCAAAACTGAAAAGTTCTATTTCTCGACTGGTCTGTATCCTGTTCCCGGAACTGGAAAAGCTGGTTCCCACGCTTCACATGGCCTCTGTTTACGCACTTCTGGAGGAGTTCCCCGGCGCCAAACAGATTGCCGCAGCCCATTTGACAAGGCTGAAAGCACTACTTGAAACCACCTCTAAGGGACGCTACAAACGGGACATGGCTCTTGAAATTCGAGATGCCGCCAGAATTTCTATTGGCTCTTGGATGCCTGCCAAGTCCCTTGAATTGCAGCATACCATCCGCCTCATCCGTGAACTGAATGCCGAAATCACTGAGATCGAACAACAAATCCAATCCATTATGGATGAGCTCCATTCTCCCATTACCACGATTCCCGGATTGGGTTTCCGCATGGCTGCTATGATCCTGGCCGAGGTGGGCGACTTCACCCGGTTTGACTCCCCGGACAAGCTGTTGGCTTATGCCGGGATGTCGCCATCCACAGTCTGGGCAACTCAAAAACTGTTACCCTCACATGGAAAAACGTGGCTCCAGATACTTACGCTATGCCCTTTACAATGCAACCAAGTATGTCTGTCATTGGGATCCAACCTTTGCCGATTACCTTGCCAAAAAACGGGCTGAGGGTAAGCACTACAATGTTGCACTTTCCCATGCTGCCAAGAAATTAGTGCGTTTGATTTTCGCTATGGAGAAATCCAGAGCGACATACCGTTTGGCAGCTTAATCCTTGTTTAATAGTTAGCCGGGGCCTCTCCGGCCTCTGCTTTGCTATACCTTTTTTGAGCCATCTTTTTTCACCACCAACAGTCATTTTTCGGGTTGACTTTTAATAGTTAATCTTTCCTTCCACAAACCAGCGGGGGGCTTCATAGAACAGAAATGTCCTATGGCTGCCGATACGAATGGTATACCGTATCCCCTGCCCTCCGGCTTTCAGGCTGGCGGCCTGGCGGACGTCCAATACCCGGTCAATTTCAAACAGGGTACCGCCTTCCCACCGGATGGACAGCGGCACTATGGTCCCATCCACGTCAAAACGGGCGGTTACTTCTACAAACACCTTCCGCACGGCAGTTACCCCCTTCCTTTGCCTATAGTTTCCGCCGTTGGGGGCAACACTATACTTAAATGCGAATGCGAGAAGGAAAGAAGGTTTTACCTGTATGACGGAAGAATTTGATTCGGAATTATACAGCTATACCGGAGAGTATCTGGGATGGTGGAGAATTGGATATCTTGTAGAAATGGATGAATATATCATATTATTTTCATTGGAAAAAACACCTCTACCCTAAAGTCCTAAAAATTTACTACTTTTTCCCCGTAAAAATGAATCGCTAAGATGATTTCAAATCCACCAGCAAATCGGATGAGGATTTCTTCTTTGGAGAGTGCAGTTACTGTTCAATCACCCGATACGCTAGGGTGCCAGAATACTATAGTCCTATTAAAAATGGGACTTCTTTTGTTATTTAACCTCGAATTAACAAACACCTGATGCGCCTATTACATCTCTCATTTATAATATTTTAGCGTACTGATCTATTGAAAAGGAGATGGCTATTGAATGCAGAAAAGGAGAATAATTGGGGTGGTGCTGTCCCTGTGTATAGCGGCCTCAATGTGGACGCCCCCTCTGACGGCTGCGGCGGCTGAACCCGATACGGGCATATATGTGGATTATGAAGCGGAATATACGCCTGAAGACGATATTGAGATTACCGCCCAGGTGGAAAGGGCGGATACGGAGCAGGTGCTGCTGTGGTACCGCCCCTGCGAGGAATTTCTCTGGAAGTCGATGGCCATGACGGGGGATGCGGAAAATGGCTACAGCGCCGTGGTTGCCCGCAATTCCGCATGGAACACCACCTTGGAATTCTATGTGACGGCGGAATATGCGGACGGCAGCTCTGAGAGCAGCAGCGTTTCCCTCTGCAATGTGGACAACGGCTTGGATTACCAGAACCTCCCCTGCCTGCTGATTACGGAAGTCGTCCCGGACACGGCGGATGTGGACGGCCTGGGCAAAGGCAAAGACGCCTATGAATACATTGAACTCTTCAACAACTATGAGGAGGATCTCGATCTGAGCAATTACCGCATTGTCCATGAGGACAAGGAAAACAGCGGCGAAACCGAAACTATCGGAGCTGAACTGGATGGGTTTGTCCTGAAATCCGGACAGGCGGCGGTTCTTTGGATCCAGACCCCAGAGATGGAGGCGGCCGGCGGATACACGGTCGAGCAGTTCAACGACTACTACGGCTCCGCTCTGGTTGAAGGGGAAAACCTAGTGCGGGTCAAGGCAAATGGGATCAACAATTCTGGCAAGCAAGTACTGCATGTCCGCCCCGTGATCGGGACGGCCGACATCAGCTACGGGGATATCGGCACGGGAAGCGGTACCAATGACTTCGTGGAAGGGGAGTGCGTCCAGTACCGCACCCCGAACCGCGCCAGCGACAATTATACCAAGTCGGTGAAAATTGGCAAGCCCAATATCGTGGAAGCGGCGAAATCCCCTTCGCCTGGCTCTGTCTACACCTGGCAGGTTCCCAGCGTGCGGACGGAAAATTCGCCCTTCACCAATGCCGACGACAAGACGGCGCCAGTCGTGATCCTGGTGGATCTCCCGCAGAACCATAAAGAGGGAACCGACCTGGAACTGAAAGCCTCCATTGAGGATGAGAGCAGCATTATTGATTTCCAGATCCTACTCAAAAAGGACACTGGGACAGACTATGTTTCCTTTAAAGGCAAGAATCCTTCCAGCGACGGCCTGTATTATGTGACCATTCCCGGCAGCGAACTGCTCAACTGCGCTTCGATTGAACTGTATGCGACGGCGACGGACTCGACTGTTTCGATGAACAAGGGGGAATCAGCGAAAAGCACGATCCAGATCGAGCATATCCAGCCGGAGGATGTACGGCTTCTTCCCGGCGAGGGGTCGCTGGTCAGCGGACAGGTGACGGTCAGCGCGGCCGTGCCTGCTCCGCCCTCCGCGGCCACGATCCGGGTGGATGGCCTGCCTTTGGAAACGGCCGGGGCGATGGAAAGCGGCGTGTATTTTACCGCCAAGATCACCGGCCTGAGCAGCTACTATAAAAACGGGATCGCCGTGGGTGACGATATTCTGGGCCTAGCGGTCAAGGGCGACCCCGATACCCGCACGGTGTTTGTGGACAAAAAGTACCTGGAATACCAGGAGGACGGCAGCGCGAAGCTGACCGTCACCATCTGGGCTGGCTCCACCTTGGCGACGATCCGCCCGGATTCCCCGGAAAACAACGACGACATCAAGGCCAAGAATTTTTACCTGACGCTGGCGGACGGCACCGTCCTGCAGCCGGATAACTTGGATCCGGACAAAAACTACAACATTGGCGATGCGGAAGGCATGCAGGAGTGGCTGGACGTTGTCTTCACCATCCCGGCGGAAAAGCTCAACGCTCAGGCTGCTGTGTGGGATACGACAAAATTCAGCGACGGGGAACACACCCTGATGGCGGAAGCAGACGGAAAAACCGTGACCAGCACGGTGACGGTGGACAACACCGCCCCTGTGGTGGAGCTCAGCCCGGCGGACGGTGAAAACGTGAAGGGCGCCTTCACCATCGACGCGTCGGTCAGCGGCGAGGACGGGGAGGTATCCCTGACAGCAGAACTGGATGGCGAAGAAATCTCCCTGCCGTATACCGCTTCCACAACGGCGCTGCCCATGGGAGATCATGAACTTACGGTGACAGCCGCCGATGCGGCGGGCAATGTCACGGAAAAATCCATCGTCTTCCACACACCGGAAGAAAACCCGGTTTTCAGCAATCTCCAGGCACAGGTTGACGGCACGAATGCGACGCTTAGCGCCGTTGTTACCGATCCCAACGGGGATCATACCGATCTGTCCTTTAAAGTCGGCGCTTCCTACACGCCGGGCGACGGATCTACGGCGGTGTACACCGGCAGCGGCGATTACCCGATCAGCGGCGGGCAGGCCGCGGACTGGGCAGACGGGCTGACCACACAGGTTTCCTATGATGCGCCTTACCATCGTTTTGAGGTGGAGACCGGGGAACTGGCTGACGGCGATACGGTGGAGCTGACCTGGAACGGATCGGCGGACGGCCGCACCGTCCAGATGTACGCGCTGAATCATGCCGACGGGACATGGACGCGCCTCGCCTCCGGCCAGACGGAGCTGCGTGCCGAAATCCCGGCCGCGGGTTATGTACAGGACGGGAAGATTACGGTTATGGTGCAGAACCGCCCCGAAGGCAACGGCCCCTCCGCTCAACCGGCTCCTGTGCTGAACACGGAAGGCACGACGGTTGGTGCAGACGGGCGCTTCCCGATGAACGGCTTCCCCTCTACCGACGCCTATGACTTCAGCTTTGCCTGGATCACCGACACTCAGTATTACGCGCAGAATTTCCCTGAAAATTTCCACGGGATGAACGAATGGATCGTGGAAAACAGCGAGCAGTTAAAGACCAAATACTTAATCCACACCGGCGATATTGTCAATCAGTATAACAAGCAGTTCCAATGGGAGGAAGCGGACGCCGCTATGCAGATACTCGATGACGCGGGGCTTCCTTATGGGGTGCTGGCTGGCAACCATGACGTCCAGTACGGCCGGGAATGGTACGACCAGTATTACAAATATTTTGGCGAGGAACGCTATGCCGGCCGCGATTATTACGGCGGAAGCTACGAGAACAACAAAGGGCATTACGACCTGATTTCCGAAAGCGGGCAGGATTTCATCATCCTGTATATGAGCTGGGATACCTTTGAGGACGAAGCCGACTGGATGAACCAGGTTCTTGACCAGTACAACGACCGCAAGGCTATCCTTTGCTTCCACCGGTTTATCAACAAAGACGGTAAGCTGGATCAGACGGGGGAATATGTTCTGGAGGAAGTTGTCTCTAAGCACAGCAACATCTTCGCCGTCCTCAACGGCCACTATCACGGCGCGGCCATCAATGTACAGCGGTATGACGACGATGGAGACGGCACAGCCGAACGCCCAGTTTATCTGATCTGTACCGACTACCAGGCGGATCCCCAGGGCGGAAGCCAGTATATCAAATTCCTGTATTTTGATTTGGAAAATGATTACGTGTTTATGAACGCCTATTCGCCGCTTCTAGATGACTTCAATTTCTACGACGATACCGACACCTACGACGGCGGCGACCAAGACCACGACGTGTATCACCTGAGCGTCGATTTTGACGGGACGCCGCGTACCTTGACCACCGATTCCTTTACCCTGAATGTGTATACCGAGCAGGCGGTCGGACAGACCGAAAATGTCGTCAGTGGCGAAAAAGCACAGGTGACACTGGAAGGGCTGAAGCCGGAAACCGAATATTTCTGGTATGTGCAGGCATCCTCGGAGGAAACCGGCATGCAACGCTCCGCCTTGTCTCACTTTGTTACCGGAACGGCGCACGATGGAGAGTCTGGTAATCCTGACGAAACCGATCCGGTGGCACCTCCCACCGACGAAACTGATTCAGAGCCAGATACTCCTTCTATCGGTGGAGATACAGACAAACCCGGGAATGAAAACGACACGTTTTCCCCTGAAACCGGCGAGCCTGTTAACACCTTATGGATACCCTGTACTTTAGCGACTGTAAGCCTGACAGCAGTAACTTACTTGCTATATTTGCGTAAACGACGCGCTCGCTAATTGAAAGAGACCGGAATTTTGGAACTCAGAAATGAGGTGTTTTGATTCCGGTTTCTTTTCTATAACTATAAGCCCATAAGTGACAAAAAAGATGTGCGGGTTTGCGGGTTTTTTTCCGTTTCAAAAAAGGATTGGTGTCCCATTACTGTCATCCCCGTTTTCAGAGATATCTGCAAAGCTGAGCGGAGTTTTCACCTGATTTTTCAGGCTGGGAACTCCGCTTTTTTGCGTTTACCACTCTTTTTTCCCGTTGTCGGAACTGTAAAAGTTTTCGGCAGATATATAGATAGATTGACGAAAGCCCCAAATGGGCCAATTTCAAGCCCTCAAGATACAAGGGGGTAGTGCGCCCTTTTTTAGAACCGCTCCGGCTGAATGGCCGGGGCGGTTTTCCGCTTTTCCCCCCTCTCACACTCTCCCCCCTAATACTTTACCAGCTGGGAAAGAACAAGATAACTCTAAGCTCTAACTCAGCAAAAACCTCAAGTTTTCAACAACCAACAAGAAAGGATGAGCAAAACCATGAACATTGGCATCGACCATGGCTATTACGCCATCAAAACCCGGCATTTTTCTTTCCCAGCCGGTATCTCGGAATATTCTCACGAACCCTACACCCTGCAGAACACGCTGGAATACGGCGGCCGTTTTTTTGTGTGCGGCACCGGCAGGCAGCCGCTCCTGCGCAGCAAGACAGCCAACGACAACTACTATCGGCTGACCCTGGCGGCCATTGCCAAGGAAATCCAAAGGCGGGGCGAAAAACCGGCGTGTTCGGTTACCCTGGCCGCCGGCCTGCCTTTAGCCGGGTTTGGCCGGGAAAAGAAGGCGTTCCGGGACTACCTTCTGCGTCCTTCCCAGCCGGTGCAATTCCGGTTCGAGGGGATTTCGTACCGGGTCGCCATCGAGGACGTCAAGCTGTTCCCGCAGGGCTACTCCGCCGTCGCCGTCCACCCGGAACTCATCCGGGACGAACCATCGGTGCTGCTGATGGATATCGGCGGCTGGACAGTCGATCTCATGCGGCTGGATAACGGAGTCCCGAACGCCGCCACCTGCCGCAGCCTGGAACTGGGCATGCTCCGGTGCATCGACGAAACCAAGGAGCAGATCCGCCGGGACACGGGACTGTCTGTGACCGACGCCCAGGTGGAGCGTGTGCTGGAGGGAAAGGGGTGCAGCCTGGATGGGCAGGCCCGCGCCATCATCCGCAGGCAAGGCCGCCTGTATACCGAGCGCCTGCTGTCCGCCGCCATGGAAGCCGGGTTTGACCTCAAGGCCATCCCGGTGGTGATGCTGGGCGGGGGCGCGGCGGTGGTCAAGGGCAGCGTAAGCCCCCAGGACGGCCTGTGCCGGGTTTTCGCCCTGCCGGACGACAAGGTGAACGCCGAAGGATACGAGCGGATTTTGGGGCAGCTGTCTGGCGGTGTGGGCAAGGGATGACAAGGCCGCGTTTTTCCTTCCGCCCGAACCTGCGCAGTGAAGAGCACCGCCGGGCGTGGGACGCCCTGCAGGCTGTTCCCGAAGGGCAGAGAAGCGCCTTTTTGGTGCAGGCGATCCTCCAGAGTGTCCGGCAGGAGGCGCTGGAGGACGCCCTGCGCCGGGTGCTGCGGGAGGAACGGCAGGCTGCTCCCTCCCAGCCTGAACAGGCTGTCCCGCAGGAGATGCTGGGCTTCCTTGATTCCCTGCTGGGAGAGGATTAAGCCGGATTGCAAGCCGAAAGCCCCGGCTTCCCGGCCTTATTGCTTGTGCCGTTTCGTAGGCGTTTTGTCCCTGTAACCTCGTTCATCCTGGTGATAGCTTTCCCGGCGGCTTTCGAGTATGCTTTGGTTGCCCGAAAGGGAAAGACAGCAGAAAGGGGCCGGGCGGAATGGAAACCAAGGGCATCACCTGTAAAATCCCATTGGAGCTGCACGGGCGCATCAGTGAGGAAATCCAGGAAACCGACAGCACGATAAGCCAATTCATCGAGATGGTTATCCGGGAGCATGTGGAGAAGGAGGCAAACAAGGGCATGGAAAAAGGACGGACACTGGCATTCCAGGTAAGCGAGGAACTGTTCCAGAGGGTAAAGGATTATCTCGAACGGTACGAACAAACCTACGGCAGACGGCTGACGCAGAGGGAATTCGTCATCGGGCTCATCGAGCAGGCGCTGGAGGAGGCGGAGGAAGAATTCGAGGCCGCCGGCGCCGCCGAGCAGGAGGAACGGGGCGAAGGAGGCCGGGAACCCCCGGAAGAAGCCGAATACAGCGCGGATGAGGAAGATCCCCAAGAGGAACCACAGGACGAAGGCCCCGCCGCCAGGGACGCCGGAGACGGCGAGGACGCTGAAATCGATGGGGAACCGGATGAAGCTGACGAAGAACCTGGAGACAGCCAGGAGGACGCCCTTTAATACACGAGGACACAAGCCCCGCAGGAGACTGCGGGGCCTTTTCGTACCCGTGGATAAAGGCGGGGCGCCTATTGCTGGCCACATAGAAAGCGGATAGACAGAAATACGAAAAGAAGGTGATGCAGAAAACGATACGGTATATCGACCTGTTTTCCGGTATAGGAGGATTCCGGGAGGGGCTGAACCGGGCTGGCGGTTTCGCCTGCGTAGGGCACTGCGAGATAGATAAAAATGCCGACCGGAGCTATACGAGGAGGTTATGATATGTCAGAATGTACGAATTGCAATGGCGCATTCCTTGAGGCTGCGTTATCGGAACCGGTGGACAGAACTTGTCCGGCTGTCGGTTATCAAAAAATATCCATTTGTGTTCCTGTGAGCGTTACGCCCTTTGCCAAGACTGGCAACACCAAAACGAAATGTTGTGGAGACGCGGTTGTCGTTCCGGGCGAAAAGCCCTGTCCGGGAAAGAAAAACGGCGTGTGCGCTTTCACAATCAGTCAGACCATCTGTGTGGAAGTACCGGTAGAGTTTGGCGCCGTGTCGACGGTGGGTGACACCTATGTAGATTGTCTGGCCACATCCGCTGATGATATTTGCATGAATTGCGGGGAGGATCTTGAGCAATAATGGATCACAATGCATCGTGCGTACCGGAGCCTGGACCTATGGGCCAGCCGTGTGAATGCTCCCAGGATAAGTGTACAAAAATTGGATGCCAATACGTGGATATAAGCGTGCCTATCCAGCT
>ERZ857984.2598-NODE-2598-length-10601-cov-2.518490_pt1 | contig 10601 bp, 6 predicted proteins | sample MGYA00519914_ERZ857984 | MGnify/ENA primary metagenome ERZ857984 (study PRJEB31778, sample SAMEA3449417) | human gut metagenome | biome: human gut; feature: human-associated habitat; material: faeces | place: United Kingdom | collected 2010/2012 ... | reverse complement strand
AAGCCTACCGAGCCGACATCGAAGTCGTAGCCGTCGAACCGGACGGCTCGCCGGTACTCTCGGGCGGAAAGCCCGGCCCGCACGGCCTGCAAGGGATCGGCGCCGGATTCATCCCGGACAACTACGATGCCCGCGTGGTCGATCGCATCGTGCGGGTCAAGGATCAGGATGCCATACGTACCTCCCGCGAACTGGCCACCTGCGAAGGACTTCTGGTGGGTATTTCCTCGGGAGCGGCTGCCTATGCGGCTTCCCTACTGGCACAGGAAGAAGCCTATGCCGGCAAGAATATCGTAGTGCTGCTGCCCGATACGGGCGAACGTTACCTCTCGACCGCCCTGTACGACTTCGAGGGGTATCCACTCTGAACGGCTCCCTTCACCTCCCCAAACACCGTGCGGGCATTCCTCGGAGAGGAATGCCCGCACGGTGTTTGGGGAGACCGTATCTCGAACCCGTTCCCGGATGCACTACCGGTCTTTTGCCGACAAGTATTCTTCCACCTTTCCCGGATAGAGGCCTATGGTCTTGAACACCAGGCGGCCGCGGCTATCCAGCAGGAAACAGGTCGGGGTCGCCTGCGCCTGGCAACGGATCTTCACGGGAGTGGTGTCGCCCTTGAAATCGGACACTTGAAGGTATCCCGACGGGAATTCCTCAGCAAGAGCCGCCAATTCGTCCGGGGAGGAAACCGGCCAAAACACAACGATCCGGAGCTCCTCCCGGGAGGTTTTCGCATACAGCGCATTGAGGTATTCCCGTCCCGAAGCGCCCATGCAGCCCAAGCCGCCGTAGAGCAGCAGCACCGGTGTCCCTCGCCATTGACGCAACCGAAAAGGCCTCCCCTGCGCATCCCACGCACGAAGATTGTACATCTTTCCGCCCGGGCGCAGTTCCTTGGCCCGACCATGAAGAGCCATCGCCCGGCCGTACAGGCTGCCACGCAGCTCCTTCGGCAGACGCTTCCATACGATGCGAAGGGTATCCTTGGACAGGCCGAGCCGCATCGCAAAACACCGTTGCAGGCCGCTGGGGGTCGCTGCGTATTGCACACTCAAGGCCTCCATGGCGTGAAGATACTGCTGGAAAAGAGCGTTGTAGGCTACCGTCAGGCTGTCTCTTTCCGCCTGGCTCTGCGCAGCGGCAAATTGCCCGGAGAAGTGCTCGCTCTGCGCCTCGAAACGCGCCGTCAGTGCGCTTTCTTCCTTCAGAAAATTCTCTTCGGTGATCTCCTGCCCCCACAGCGCCCCGCACGCTGACAGGAGCATCGCGATCCATGCAATTCTTCTCATCTTTGAACGAATTTTGGTCCCGCTTCCGGTGCAATTTACATCTTTTTTCCCGTCCTTTCTTCACAAACCACCTCCGCCCGCCCCGATCTCCTTCCTGCAAAAGAGTCCTGTGCGGACAAAAAAACACGGGGGCGCTTCCAGCGCCCCCGTGCCCGAAATCGGAACGGATCCGACGGATCAGTGATGGCTGCACCCTCCGCAGAGCTGCTCGAAGAAATCGTTGCCCTTGTCATCGCAGATGATAAAGGCCGGGAAATCTTCCACGCGGATCTTGCGGACAGCCTCCATGCCCAGCTCTTCGAAATCGACCACTTCGACCGACTTGATGTTCTCGGCAGCCAGGATAGCGGCCGGGCCGCCAATGGAACCGAGGTAGAAGCCGCCGTTGGCCTTGCACGCATCGCGGACGATGGGCGAACGGTTGCCCTTGGCCACCATAATCATCGAACCGCCGTGCTTCTGGAATTCGTCCACATAGGGGTCCATGCGGCCGGCCGTGGTCGGACCGAAGCTACCGGAAGGCATTCCGGCAGGCGTTTTGGCCGGGCCAGCGTAATAGATGGGGTGGTTCTTGAAGTACTCGGGCATCGGTTTTCCTTCGTCCAGCATGGCTTTGATGCGGGCATGGGCGATGTCGCGCGCCACGATAAGCGTACCGGAGAGGCTCAAACGCGTCTTGATGGGGTACTTGGTCAGTTCGGCCAGGACTTCCTTCATCGGGCGATCCAGGTCGATCTTCACGGCCGGAGCCAGTTTGGGTTCCTGGGCGGGAAAGTATTTTTCAGGATGTTTTTCGAGCTGTTCGAGGAAGATACCCTCCTCGGTGATCTTGGCCTTGATGTTCCGGTCGGCCGAGCAGCTTACCCCGATGCCCACCGGGCACGAAGCCGCGTGACGCGGCATTCGGATGACCCGAACGTCGTGCACGTAGTATTTTCCGCCGAACTGCGCGCCGAGGCCGTATTCCTGACAGATCTTCAAAGCCTTGGCTTCCCATTCGAGGTCACGGAAAGCCTGACCACCGTCGTTGCCGTGCGTGGGCAGCGAGTCGAGATAACCGGTCGATGCTTCCTTGACGGTCTTGAGGTTGGTTTCGGCCGAGGTGCCTCCGATGACGATAGCCAGGTGATACGGCGGGCAGGCTGCCGTGCCGAGGGTCTGGATCTTTTCGCGGAGGAAATTTTCTAGGTTGGCTTCCGTGAGCAGGGCCTTGGTCTGCTGGAAAAGGAACGTCTTGTTGGCCGAACCGCCGCCTTTGGTAACGAACAGGAAGTCGTAATGGTTGCCCGGCTTGGAATAGATGTCCACCTGGGCGGGCATGTTGGTGCCGGAGTTCTTTTCCTCGAGCATGGTGTAGGGCACTACCTGGGAATAGCGCAGGTTGCGTTCCTGGTAGGTGTCGTACGCACCGTGGGAGAGCCATTCGGCATCGTCCACCCCGGTATAGACATCCTCGCCTTTCTTGGCCATGACGATGGCGGTACCGGTGTCCTGGCAGGTGGGGAGTTTGCCTTGTGCAGCTACGACTTGGTTGCGCAGCATGGTGTAAGCGACGAACTTGTCATTGTCCGAGGCTTCGGGGTCGTCCAGGATGGAGGCCAGTTTTTTCAGGTGCGCGGAGCGCAGGTAGAACGATACGTCGGCAAAGGCTTCACGTGCCAGCAGGCGAAGTCCTTCGGGTTCTACTTTGAGGATCTTTCTTCCGCCGCATTCGACGACCGATACGTAATCTTTGGTCAGCAGGCGATACTCGGTGGTGTCTTCGCCCAGCGGCTTTGGTGTTTGATACTTGAATTCAGCCATTTGCTTGTTCAAATTGTTGTATATTCCTTAATCTTAAAAATCTCTTCGCATGCTCTCCCGGTTGGCTGTCCGCTTCGTACCTGCGGGTATTTGACGGGAATTTGATCCAACGGGACATTCCGCGACTGCCACTCCAGCCCCCTCTATCCACTCAGTCGTTCCTCTGTCGTCCCGGGTGCTTTTACACTTGCAAAGCTACTAAAAACTATCCACCCCTCCATCTCCCCGGTGCGATTTTTCGCTTTGCACAAGCTGCCGCACCGGGGAGAGAAAGGGGTGGATCTAAAGGAAAAGGATCAATTCAGGTAATCGATGTCCAGACCCCACGACCACTTGTCGTAGAACAGGTTGCCGTCGGAAGTCTCGACCTCGCCCGCCTGGAAATCGACCGTATCGCTGGCCGGATATTTCTTGGGCGGATAGAAACCGCACGAATAGTCGCTGTTGGCTACCATCCGGTAGGAGTCGATACCGCTGTCGAAGAACTGCGCACCGCCTTCGTTGGTCAAGGTCTGGTTGCGGCCGAAGGAAACGTCCACCGGCGTCCAACCGATGCCTTCGTAATATACCTCGGCCCAGTCGTGCATGTTCCAAGCCCCGGGGTGCATCATCAGACCGCTCTGCCAACGTGCAGGGATACCGGCTGCGCGCGCCAGGTTGATCAGCAGCAGAGCCACCTGACCGCAATCGCCTTTTTTGTTGTCCAGCACATACTGGGGAATGTCTTCGATGATCGAATAGTTGAGTGCCGAAGCCCACGGGTACTGTTTGACGTAATCGAAGATCTTGCGGAGTTTGAGGTACGGATGGGTCTCCTCGCCGACGATCTCGGCGGCCAACTGCCGCATCGACTCGCTCTGCAACAGATGCGGAGCGCGGACGGCGGTATATTGTTTGTACACGGCCGAAGTGGTGTCGTACGGAGCGATCTCAACCCCTTCCAGGTCGAAATGCTGTCCCCAGCACGTGTACTGGTAATCCACGTAAAACTCGGTCGGTTTCCCGGCTTCGGCCACCCGTTCCATGTATGCGCTGTAATGTCCGTATTCCAGCGGGGAAACGGTTACCGAATCGGACGAACCCAAGAGTTGCACATCCGTCTGGCGCGCCACATCGGGACGCGGCATCGGGATCCATACCCGCAAGGTATCGCCCGCGGGAACCGCATCGGCCTTGACGGTAATGTGGTGGCGCACTTTCATCTTCTTGGGAGCCGCGATCTGACCACTGGGAGCTGCCAGGATCTCCGGCAGGTTGGCATTGAGCACCGAATCCTGCGAACGGCCTCCGTCGTCGCCCACCGAAGCGCGTGCGATCGCTTCCTTGTCCACGCGGAACACATTGGGAGCGGCATTGCGGAAAAAGAGCGTATCGCCGTCGATCACACGGTATTCGAGCGTACCGTCCTTGATCCAACCGTTGACCTTCACCAGGGCGCTGTCGCCGTAGTAACGCTCCACGTAGTCGATCATTTCATCCTTCGTGCGACGGAAATCGCTGCGGAGCTTGTAAAGCGAATCCTTCTTCTGGATGTAGCCCAGCGCTTTCTGAAAGTCGTCGCCTGCACCGGCGATGAGCGAATCGAGCAATTTTTCCGCCTTGGCGTATTCGCCGGCGGCCAGGTTGTCACGCAGCTGCTCCTCTGGAGTTTTCGAGCCGCAAGCCGCTACCAGCAAAAGTGCTGCCGAAGCGGCTGCCGTAGTAAGAAAGTGTTTCTTCATTGTATTTTACGCTTTTTTGGGCACGGCTCCCACTCCGGGGAGGTCGGCCAAGGTTATTTTTCCGTTTACGATTTTCATACCGGTAAAGTTGTCGTTGCTTATCAGCAGGTTACCGTCCAGGTCGGCCCAATCGATGGCCGGGGAAAGCTGGGCCGCTGCCGAAATACCGCACGAGGTCTCACCGCTCATGCAGCCCAACATGATCTTCATGTCCAGCGCACGAGCCAGTTCGACCATCTTGTGGGCTTCGCGCATACCGGTGCACTTCATCAGTTTGATGTTGATGGCCGAGAAGACCCCGTGGAGTTTCTTGACATCGACCAGGCGCTGGCACGACTCGTCGGCCACGGTGGGCAGAGGACTGCGCTCGGTGATCCAAGCCATGTCGTCGAGGTTGTAGCGGCCGATGGGCTGCTCGACGAAGATAAAGCCGTTTTCCTTGCACCAGTAGATCATGTCCAGGGCATAGCTCTTGTCCTTCCAACCTTGGTTGGCATCCACGCACAAGGGTTTGGTCGGCTCGATCTCGCGGATGGTCTTGACCAGTTCCTTGTCCTCCTCGCCGCCGAGTTTGACCTTGATGATGCTGTATGGAGCGGCTTCGCGGGTTTTCTGGCGAACCACCTCCGGCGTGTCGATGCCGATGGTATAGGATGTAGCCGGTGCCTTGGCAGCCGTATAGCCCCAGATGTCGCACCATTTTGCCCCCAGGAGTTTGCCCACCAAGTCGTGCAGGGCGATGTCGATGGAAGCCTTGGCTGCTGCATTGTACGCGGTGATATTATCGACATAGGTGAGGATGTCGTCCAACTCGAAAGGATTGGAGAACTGGGAGAGGTCCACCCGTTTGAGGAATTCGACCACCGAGGCCTGCGATTCGCCCAGGTAGGGAGGCGTTACGGCCTCGCCGTAGCCCACCACTCCGTCGTATTCTATCTGTACCTGCACCAATTCGGTAAAAGCCCGGGAAGAACCCGATACGGCAAACTGGTGGAGAAATTTGGTTTCGTAGGGTTTGAATGTGAGTTTCATCTTTTTGCTGCCGCCTTTTTGGATCGCCGGGGCTTTCGAGCTGCCCACCACCGAAGCCAGTACGGGATTGGCTACTCCGGCCAGTATTCCGGCGCCGGTTACTATTGCTGCTTTTTTGAGAAAATCGCGTCTATTTTTGTCCATCTTTTTTCCTTTTTTTGTTGTTCATAAAAATTCGTTATTGCTGTGCAAAATACGGATTGTTTTCATAAGAAGTGATGCCCAGTCCCTTGTCCTCGTTGCCAATGATGCGCGAGGCATGTACCAGGATGTCCACATAGGACTGGGAATACTCGGGATGTTCGGGATTGAAGCTGTTCACGTGCACGTCGCCCGCCTCGTGGATAAAGCGTCCATCGCCCACGTAGATACCCACGTGCCATACCCGCTTGGGTGTCCCGTCGGCATTGCGGCTGCCGAAGAACACCAGATCGCCCGGCTGGAGCTTGTCATAGCCCTGGGAAATATCGACGCTTTGCCCGGTGAGATACTGCTGCGAGGCATCCCGAGCCAGAACGACCCCGTTGATCATGTAAACCGTTTTGGTAAACCCGCTGCAGTCCAGCATATCGGCCGAAGTACCGGCCCACAGATAAGGAGTTCCCATGAAGCGGTAGGCATTCTTCAAGACATTTTCAGCCGTGGGACGCGTCTCCTTGCGCCACTGGTCGAAATCGGTTACGTCTTTTTTGAGCACATAGCCTTTTCTTCCGTCCGGAAGTTCCACATGGGCATATTTTCCTTTGCTTCCCTTGTCGAGCAGCAGAGCCCCCACCACCACCGAGGCTATCCGCGCCGAAGAAGCATCCGGTTTTTCATAGATCCAACCTTCGTCCGAGAGGAAGATGAGTTTTTTATGCGAAAGGTACTCGTTGAACTGCTGCCGGGTCATCGGCTCTACGGAACTGGAGGACACCCACGAGACATAGTCTTCGGGGGTCTGCACCAGATACCAGCCCTCCTTTTTCAGAATGCGCACCGGCGTACCCATGAGCAATTGCGTGGCCTGTTCCGAAGCATACGAAGGCCCGTAACGCAGGGTCCCCACCGGGATGCGGATCACACCGTAAATCTTCCCGTCCAGCGCCTTCTTGTCGGGAAGCAAAGTGATCGCATCGATCGTTTCGATGCCCTGCTCCTTCAACATCCCGAGCAATTCTTCCTTGGCCTGGGGGACGGAAGTCTCTCCGGTGAGCACCGTCGGGCCGTTGGTCGGGACAGCCTTCACATCGAACACGCTCGTACGATCGTCGAGCGCCAACTTTTCCTTGACCGACTCTATCTCCTTGTCCGCATCCTGAGCGAAAGCCCCGGCGCAAACAAAGCATGAAACGAGTAGCAATAGTCTTTTCATCGCGTCATTCTATCGTTTTTTGGTTGAAAATTAAGGTTACCGAAACATCTTTGCCGAAAAATCCGGCATTCAGCAAATATAAGCACACATTTTGAACTGACCAACAATATCTGCCCACATTTTAATACCTATCTTTGCTTTTCGTTAGAAATACTTCAGAATCCCATCCCGATGAACCGTACGTTGTTTCTCTCGATTTTTTCCTTCGGCGGGCTTTTTTGCGCCGCCCAACAGCCCCCGGAAGTACCCCGCCAAGACTTTTCCGCCCCCATGGCACACAAACGGGTTCTGGCCGGCACCTTCGGCGAACTGCGCGACGGACATTTCCACTCGGGAGACGACTTCAAGACCCAGTTCGTCGTCGGAAAGGAAATCCTGGCCCCCGCCGACGGCTCGGTAGTACGGGTGAGCGTGAGCCACGGAGGCTACGGCAAGGCGCTTTACCTGCGGCATCCCAACGGTTACACCACCGTGTACGGCCACCTGAACGGTTTTGCCCCGAAGATCGACTCGGTCGTCCACGCCCGGCAATATGCTGAACGCAGCTACGCCGTGAACATCGAAATCCCCGAAGGGGAAATCCCGGTCGAAAAGGGCGAACTCGTCGCCTGGTCGGGCAATACCGGCGGGTCGATGGGGCCGCACCTGCACTTCGAGGTGCGTCGCACGCGGGACAACCTGGCGATGAACCCGCTGCTCTTCGGCTTTTCGGTGGACGACCACCGGGCCCCGACCTTAAACGGACTCTACCTCATGAACCTCGAAGGGTCGGACTCGCTGGAAACCCGCTCCGAACCGCGCCGCATCGTCTTTGAAAAAGGACGTGAACACGCCCGGGTGAAAGCCTCCGGCCGTGTAGCCTTCCTGGTGGACGCCTACGACACGATGGACGACGCCCCCAACCACAACGGCGTGTACGGCATCGACCTCTACGTGGACGGACAGAAGGCCTACGGCATGCGGATGGACGGGTTTTACTTTGAACACACAGGACTCATCGACCGGCACATCGCCTACGACTACTACATCCGCAAAGGCGTCCGGCTGGTCAAGTGCTACGTCGAACCCTTCAACCGCCTGACCCTCTACGACACCCTTTGCACCGCTTCGCCCATTCTGGAGATGACCCCCGGCAGCCAGCACGAAGTGCGCATCGAGATCCGGGACCTGGCCGGGAACGTTACCCGCCGCTCGGTAACGGTCATGGGCAGCTCCTCCCCGCAGGAATACCAGCCGCGCCATACGGCCACCCCGACGGACCATTCCTTTCTGGTGTATTTCGACGCGCAGCGGTACAACCGGATCCAGTACGGACGGTTTCGCGCCGACTTCCCCGCCGGGACTTTTTACAAGAGCCTGTATTTCGACTTCGAACCCATCGACTCGATGACCTTCCGCCTGCACAACCGCTCGGTCCCCCTGCAAAAACCCTTCACCGTACAGTTCGACACCTCCCGCTCCAGTGGCAGCAAAAAGCGGTCGTGGCCCGGCCCTACCCCCGTCGGGACGGCTCGGTATCCTACGGATTCCTGGGCGGAAAAGTTTCCGAAGGGCAGCTCACCCTGCGCACTTCTACCCCGGGCACCTTCACCGTGGCGCTCGACACCATTCCCCCGAGCATCGAGAAAGGCTCCTGGCGTTCGGGAGAAAAACTGCCCGGACGCTACCTGCGGATGTACATCCGCGACGGACAGACCGGGATCGCTTCCTTCGACGCATACATAGACGGCCGATGGGTGCTGATGGAATACGAATACAAACGGCGCGAGCTGACCTTGGACACCCAACGGGAAAATATTGCGCCGGGACGCCACACGCTGCGGCTGGAAGTTACCGACGGGGTGGGCAACCGCTCGGTATTCGAGGACGTTTTCGTGCGGTAAGCCTCCCGGAGGCTCCGGGGGATTTCCCCTTCCCTCCCTGCCCGGAAATACCGGACAAAAGAGTATCTTTGCCCTTGTAACCAACCGACAAAACCTTTACTGGCCATGGCAGACGACAAGAAAGTCATTTTTTCCATGACGGGAGTGACCAAGACCTACTCCCGCACAGGCAAAACCGTCCTGAAAGACATATACCTCAGCTTTTTCTACGGAGCCAAGATCGGCATTCTGGGGCTCAACGGCGCCGGAAAGTCCACCCTGCTGCGCATCATCGCCGGTGTCGAAAAGGAATACCAGGGCGAAGTGGTCTTCGCTCCGGGCTACACCGTAGGCTACCTGCCGCAGGACCCGCAGCTCGACCCGGACAAAACGGTACTCGACATCGTCAAGGAAGGCGTGGCCGACACCGTGGCCATTCTGGACGAATACAACCGGATCAACGAGCAGTTCGGCCTGGAGGAAGTGTACTCCGACCCCGACAAGATGGACGCCCTGATGCGCCGCCAGGGAGAACTCCAGGACGAGATCGATGCCAAGAACGCCTGGGAACTCGATACCCGGCTCAACATCGCGATGGACGCCCTGCGCACTCCGCCCGGCGATACGCCCGTATCGACCCTTTCGGGCGGCGAACGCCGCCGCGTCGCCCTGTGCCGCCTGCTGCTCCAGGAGCCGGACGTGTTACTGCTGGACGAGCCGACCAACCACCTGGATGCCGAGAGTATCCTCTGGCTCGAGGAACACCTGCGGCAGTACAAGGGTACGGTCATCGCCGTTACCCACGACCGCTACTTCCTGGACAACGTAGCCGAATGGATCCTGGAACTGGACCGGGGCGAGGGCATTCCCTGGAAGGGCAACTACTCCTCGTGGCTGGAGCAAAAGACCCAGCGCCTGGCCAAGGAAGAAAAACAGGCTTCCAAGCGCGCCAAGACCCTCCAGCGCGAATTGGACTGGGTGCGGCAAAGTCCCAAAGGGCGTCAGGCGAAATCCAAAGCCCGTCTCTCCTCCTACGAACGCCTGTTGAACGAAGACCAGAAGGAAAAGGAAGAAAAACTCGAGATCTACATCCCGAACGGCCCGCGTCTGGGAACCAACGTCATCGAAGCCCTGCACGTATCGAAGGCTTTCGGCGACAAACTGCTGTACGACGACCTGAATTTCCGCCTGCCGCAGAACGGCATCGTGGGAATCATCGGGCCGAACGGAGCGGGAAAAACGACCATCTTCCGCATGATCATGGGCGAGATACAGCCCGACAGCGGTACCTTCGAAGTGGGGGAAACGGTCAAGATAGGCTATGTCGACCAGACCCACGCCGGACTCGATCCGAAAAAGAGCATCTGGGAAAACTTCTCCGGCGGGCAGGAACTGATCCTGATGGGCGGGCGGCAAGTCAATTCGCGGGCGTACCTCTCGCGCTTCAACTTCTCCGGCACCGAACAGAACAAACTGGTGGGCGAAATGTCCGGCGGGGAGCGCAACCGCCTGCACCTGGCCATCCCCCTGAAGGAAG
>ERZ857984.2595-NODE-2595-length-10606-cov-2.345181_pt1 | contig 10606 bp, 10 predicted proteins | sample MGYA00519914_ERZ857984 | MGnify/ENA primary metagenome ERZ857984 (study PRJEB31778, sample SAMEA3449417) | human gut metagenome | biome: human gut; feature: human-associated habitat; material: faeces | place: United Kingdom | collected 2010/2012 ... | reverse complement strand
AAGGAGGAACCATCATGAAAAAAATTTTGTCGATCGCACTGGCTGCCGCCATGGTTTTCAGTATGTGCGCTGTTTCCATGGCAGCTCAGAAACCCAGATCCACTCGCAAGTCCGCGACATCGGTTGAAACCGATTATCGCAACAAAAGCAATCAATTGATTCCCGGTATTTATGATGCCGTTGGGCCCTTCGCCTACGATGTAAATGACGATAAAAAACTGACTGAGGACCCCGTCGAATATGGAGAAACCGCCTACTACGTCCTGACCGATAAGGATGGAACCGGGATTACGAACTCCGATTCAGTGGACGGCCTGAAGATCAAGGCCAAGTGGGAAGAGGGGGACAAACTGGTCAAAGGCGTCGCTATAGCCAAGAAAAAGGTGACCAACACGATGGGGACAGTCATCCCTGCAGCAAACCGGTATTATTATATGCTTGCAGTTACGGTTGCGGATTCGAACTCCACCTCTGATGCGGACGTCATCGGAACCCTGACTCTCAACAAGACCAAAAGCCCCAAGGTCAAGGAGCTGAAGCTGGCAATCGACCTGAACGTCAACTGGGCCCATTCATATTTGGACAGCAGCGGGGATTACATCGTCAGCGACGACCTCTCCGACATTAAGGCGGAAAAGTACTATTCGCTGAAGTTTGATTCGGACGACACGGTGGAGCTGGAATTTGAAGACGGAAGTACCTTTACCGTTGATGTCTCAGGGCAGGGAAAGACATTGGTCTATTTTGACACCAATTTCAATTCCCAGCTGGCCGCGAAATATCCGCTGGCTGAACTGAATTTCTGGAATGGAAACGGCGCAAAATTCAACCGTACCGGCGAATTTTTCCTGTCGGTATCTAATTATGACAGCACGGTATTTCTCTATGAACTCAAGTCGGACGGGGCGCTGTCAGAGGTCACCAGTGCAGAATTTGACGACAAAGACGAGGGATTCTACTTCCGGACGCGGACTCTCGGCAAATATGTTGTCTCGGATATGGAGCTGGAAACCGGCACTGCGGACAGCGGCGAAGTTGATGTTGTAACCCCTGTCGTTCCCGTTGTTCCGGTCAACCCCGGTACGGGTGCGACCGCCTGAAAAAGGCAGTCCTGTTCCGTCCGGGAAGGAGAATTGCCCCAGATTGTGCGGACAGTGCAAAAAGCCCCTGGCCGGAATAGAGATTTTGGCAGGAGCGGCGCCGCTCCTGCCGCGATACAATGAACAATCCCCCCTGATGCAGTTCATTTTCCTGCATCAGAGGGGATTCTGTCTGCTGCCCGTCTTTACCGGTGCGGTTCCTATCTGTATTAAGGGATTTCATCCACCGCCCGCGGTTCACGCAGAGGAAAGAAAATTTAATCTTCGGAAGCATCAAGCAGCGCACAAATCATCCTGGAAGACTGCTCACAGGCGAGAGGCTTAAAGCGGTTGTATTCTAGGATTGCTCCATCGCGGAGCGAATCGGAGATCGTTCTCAAAATCAGGAAGGGAAGCTGGTTGACATAAGCGACATGGGCGACTGCCGCGCCTTCCATCTCGACGCAGGAAGCTTGAAATTGCTCGTGCAGACGCTCCTTTGTCATACGGTCGTTGATAAACTGATCTCCGCTCACCAGATGTCCGGTGACGGTGCGGCGCCCCTGCGAAGCGGTTATGGCGCTGCATACCGAGAATGCCAGACGTACAAGACCAGGGTCACAGGGAAAGCGGTCACAGTAGGGAAAATAGTCGATCAGGACGCCGGGTTCCATGTCGTGATAGACCGCATCGACGGCGACGACAACGTCGAGACATTCGAGATCCGGCTGGAGGGAGCCAGCCACTCCGACATGGACGATTCGATCCACCCCGAAAGACTGGATCAGAGTGTCGGCGCAGATTGCGGCATTGACCTTTCCGATGCCGCAGCAGACAAGAATAACAGATTTTCCTTCCAGAGTGCCGCTGGAAAAGGTGCAGCCGTAGCGGACGGATTCCTCCTTGATGACAGCCTTTCGGCGGAGCAGATCGATTTCCTCATCCATGGCACCGATGATACCCCAGAGCATAGGCTTTCTCCTTTCTGTTCGAGGGATCAAATTATTCGCGATGCCATTTGACCCCTTGCGGAGTATCCTCCAGCACAATCCCCTGCGCCTTGAGCTGGTCGCGGATCGCATCAGCCGTCTTGAAATCCTTTGCTTTTCTGGCGGCTTGGCGTTTCTCAATCAGCGCCTCCACCTCGGAATCAAGATCCTCCTTTCGGCGCTGGTAAAGGATGCCGAGAACGTTGGTCATCTCGTCAAAACAGGCGGTGGCAGCAGCGATTGTCTCAGCCGACCTGGGCTCGGTAAAAAAGCTGTTGCAATCTCGGGCCAATTCAAAAAGGGCGGAGATCGCGTCGGCGGTATTCAGATCATCATCCATCGCCTCAATAAAAGAGGCGCGGCGGCGTTCCACTGTTTTAAGAAAATCTTCCTCTTCCGGGATGGGGGCAGGCGCGGCGTGCGCTGCGGCGAAATCGAGGTGATCGCGGCAGGTATAGAGCCGGTCGAGAGCGGCGCGGCACTGCTCGACAATATCATAGCTGTAGTTGATGGGGGTACGGTAATGAGCCTGCAGCATCAGAAACTTGATCGGCTCATAGCCGAACTTTTCAGCTACATCGCGGGTGGTGAAGAAATTGCCGAGGCTCTTGGACATCTTTCGGTTGTCAACGTTGATGAAGCCGTTGTGCATCCAGTAGCGGGCGTATTCCTTGCCGCTGCAGCATTCGCCCTGCGCAATTTCATTTTCGTGATGGGGGAAGATCAAATCAGAGCCGCCGCAGTGAATATCAATCGTCTCACCGAGATGCTTGCGGATCATAGCCGTGCATTCAATATGCCAACCCGGACGCCCATTGCCCCAGGGAGAAGGCCAAAATGGCTCGCCGGGTTTTGCAGCCTTCCAGAGGGCAAAATCCAGCGGATCCTCTTTGTGCTCAGAGACATCGACGCGGCTGCCGGCCTCAAGATCTTCGATCGGCATATGGGAAAGCTTTCCATATTCCTTAAAATGACGGCTGCGGAAGTAGACGCTTCCCTCCGAAGGATAGGCATAGCCCTTCTCGACGAGGGTGGAGATCACTTCAAGGATGGTATCAATCGTCTCGGTCGCCTTGGGATGGATCGTAGCGGGCCGGACACCCAAGCCCTCTGCATCGGTCATATATTCCTTGATATAGGTGGCGGCGATTTCAGGGACGGTGGTGCCTTCTTCGTTGGCACGCTTGATCAGCTTGTCATCAATATCGGTAAAATTCTGAATAAATGTGACCTCATAACCGCGGTATTCAAAATAGCGGCGCAGCGTATCGAATACGCAGATCGGCCGGGCGTTTCCAATATGAATAAAGTTGTAGACGGTCGGGCCGCAGGCATAAATTTTCACCTTGCCAGGCTCAAGCGGAATAAATTCCTCTTTCTGTTTCGTGAGGGTATTATAGATCTTCACAAGAACACTCCTTTTTACTCGATCACAATTAAAAAACGCCGTCCTCCTGCGATTGCACGAAGACGGCGTTTGGTTCGACGCCGCTGTTCCACTTCTGTGAAGCAACTGAGCCCATAACGCAGGCAAAACGCGGGGAAATTTTCGCCCCGTGCTCCACGGGCGCATCCTCTTCGCTCCTTTGCCGCCGCGCTCTCAGCAGCCGCGCGGCTCTCTGTGACAGGTGTGCAAAGTCTTTTCCCGTGTCAAACGCATCCCAATATACAGTTTTATTGTATGGCTTAAGCTTTAATTTATCACACTTCGCTTCGAAAAACAAGGGGGAGCGTGTTTTTTAAGAAAGAGTCAGAATATTTCCCTGCGCAGCGGAAAGCTGCTCGTCCAAAAATGTACTCAACGCCTCGCTTTGAGCCTTGCAGGGAGCAGAATCAAAGACCAGCATCTGGCTTTGCCCCTTGATGGAGGCGGTCAGCCAGAAGCCGTCGTTGGAAAGCAATACTGCCTGATCACCCGATTCAAAGTAGAGTGTCCAGAGAAAACCGCCGGTAGCGGGATTCCCAAGCGTTTCGAAGACGCCTGGAGCGGGAAGCTTCGCCGTCATCTCAACCAATGCTGCGGCGTCCTCATCCGAAAGGAGCGCCTCTTCCTGATAGCCGCTGAGAGGATTTGCGATGACGATCAGAGAGACATTCTCCGGCTTAAGGGAAGAGAGGAGGGCCGCAAGCGAATCGCGTTCGGCGGAGGTGCCGGCGCGGCTGCCGGAAATTCCACTGATCTGCCGGTGAATTTCCCCGGTAACGACGGCGGTCAGGTCGGCCGTCGTGCCGCCGGAAGCCTCTACTGCTTCGGCAGGCTCGAATTCCGCCGGAGCATCGGCGGACTCTTCTTCAGGAGCGGCGGACGGGGAGGGAGGCTCCGGCTCGGAACTGGGCTGGGAAGAAATCTCCGCGGCGCTGCTCCCTGATTCAGGCGGGGGAACAGGGGAGGAGGATGAGGCCTGGCTGCCCGAACAGGCCACCAGCATCAGCAAAAAAAGGGTGAGGCATAATGCCCGAAGAATACGGCGAAAAAACATGGTAAACTCCTTTGCGTTGAGCACCCCAAAGGGATGCTGAATCAGCTTGCTTCGCTGTAATGCTATTTTGCTTTACATATCTTTGAGAAAAATTTCACGATTTTGATAGCAGTAATTGAAGCCCGAAAGAAGAGTAAAAAATACTGATGCCAGCATCAGCGCGATCATCAGCAGGTGAAAGACGGCTGCAATCTCCAACGGAGCGCCGCGCAGAAAAGGGGCATTTTCCAATGCCAGCCAAAGCAGGGTAACAATGATCCAGCACATCTGGGTGACTGTTTTGATCTTTCCCCAGCGGTCGGCGGCAATCACCTTGCCCTCCCCGGCGGCAATCAGACGCAGCGAGGTGACGAGGAATTCGCGTGCCAGAATAATGATGACGATTTCGGCCGGCGCATAGCCCAGATGGATGAAGCAAACCATCGCACTCATCACGAGGATTTTATCGGCCAGCGGGTCCATCAGCTTTCCGAAGGTGGTGACAAGCCCTCTTGTCCGTGCGATTTTTCCGTCGAGCAAATCGGTCAGACTGGCTCCCACAAAAATCAGCAGTGCCAGAATGCGGAAAAGGTTTGAATTTCCACCCAGCAGAAAAAAGACGAAGAAGGGGACGAGGATCACCCGCAGGACGGTCAGTTGATTCGGCAGGTTCATCCGAGTACCACCTCCTCTCCGACGATGTCGTAGCCGTCCGCACCGGTGATTTCAACCGTAACAAACTGGCCCGGCTCCAGACCGCTGCGGCCGGTAAAATAGACCTTGGTGTCGATGTCGGGGGCATCCATATAGCTGCGCCCGGCGTAGCACTGCGCCTCCTCGTCATAGCCCTCGCAGAGCACCTCGAGGGTCTGCCCTTCCAGAGAACGGGCGATCCCGGCGGCAATTCCCATTTGGAGCTCCATAATCTGATCGGCGCGATGCCTGCGCAGTTCCGGATCGATCTGATCAGGCATCTCCCCGGCGGGAGTTCCCTCCTCGGTCGAGTAGGCAAAGCAGCCAAGCCGTTCAAACGCTTCTTCCCGGACAAAATCGCAGAGCTCCTCGAACTCCTCCTCCGTTTCCCCCGGCAGGCCCGCGATCAGGGTGGTGCGGATGCAGACCCCGGGAATCTTTTCCCGAAGTTTTTTGAGCAGTGGACGGATCAGCGACGAATCGCCCCTGCGGTTCATTCTCCGGAGCAGGCGGTCGTTGATATGCTGAAGCGGCAGGTCAATATATTTGACGATCTTCGGTTCGGAGGCGATGACCTCGATCAACTCGTCGGTGGTGCGGTCGGGGTAGCAGTAGAGAAGACGCACCCAGCGAATTTTTTCAATTTTACAGAGCTCGCGCAGCAGCTCGGGCAACATGAGCTTTCCGTAGAGGTCCTGCCCATAGCGGGTGGTGTCCTGTGCGACGACGTTCAGCTCCACCACACCCCGGTCGGCAAGGCGGCGGGCTTCTTCAAGGACCTTTTCCATCGGCATGCTGCGGAAATGCCCCCGAATGTCAGGAATTGCGCAGAAGGCGCAGCGGTTGTCACAGCCCTCAGCCACCTTGAGGTAGGCAAAGTACGGCTCATTGGCCAGAATCCGTTCTCCTTCGAGCGGCAGATCGGATTTTTTCCGAAAGGAGATCACCCGCTCCCCCTTTTCAAGGGCACGCCGCAGTGAGGCGGCGATCTCTCCGATCGAGCCCATCCCAAGGATGACGTCGGCCTCCGGCACCTCGTCGGCGAACTCGTTCTGATATCGTTCGGCGAGGCACCCCGTCACAGCAAGGACCTTGAGACGCCCTTTTTTCTGTTGGGCGGCCTCGAAGATGCTCTCGATGGATTCACGCTTGGCATCCTCGATGAAGCCGCAGGTGTTGACGATAATGGCGTCGCAGCGCGCCGGATCGGAGCAGATGGTAAAACCGTTCTCGCTGAGAAGGGAGAGCATACGCTCTGCGTCAACCTGATTTTTTGAGCAGCCCAGCGAGATCATTCCAACTTGATAGTTCATAGATTATCCTCTGTTTCTGATAATTCTCCGCGCCTTGCGTTCTGCAGAACGCCGCGCGCGATCGAGGCCGGATAGCCGTACCGTTCCAGCAGCGCGGCGGCACGCCGAAGGTCTGCGGGGGTATCCAGCGTGCCGAAACGCGCTTCGATCAATCCGGCGGCATGCTGCGGCAGGGTATCCAGCTCAAGGCCGGCAATCGCATCCTCGCAGAACTCCGAAGAGATTCCCCGGCGCGTCAGCTCCAAACGGATTCGCCGCGGAGCAAAGCGGCGGTTTTCGAAAAGCTCCCGGGCAAACTGGCGGGCATAATCCGCATCGTCGAGCAGTCCCAGCTCCTCCATCCGTCCGGCGGCTGCCTCTGCCGCCTCCTGTCCGGACTTCCGGGACAGGCGTTCGGTCAGCTGGCGTGCGGTATAACTGCGGGCAGAGAGCATGTTGAGGGCATGGCGCTTGGCTTCCTCGACGCGGTTCTGGCGCAGAAGATCGTTGAGAGCATCGGTATCCGCGTCGCAGCCCTTGAAAAGTCCGGAGAGAATCCATACTTCTTCCGATACGGAGGCGAGATATTCTCCGTCTGCTTCGACGGCGATCCTGCCGCGTTTGGTCCGTCTGACGTCGGTGATGATCATGCCTTTTCAGATTCGGGAGCGACCTCGACATCCACGCTCGCCGAAGCAATCGGGCGGGGGACAGGGGGCTTTGCCTTCTTGTCGGTGGGAAGCTGATCCATATTGACCCGCACCTGCTCCGCGATGCTTTCAAGCAGTTCGGGATTGGCTTTCAGGTACTCCCTGACGTTGTCGCGTCCCTGGCCGAGCCGGGTTTCCCCCATCGTGAACCAGGAGCCGCCCTTTTGGATGATACCGAGCCGCACCGCAAGATCGAGGACTTCTCCTTCTTTCGAGATGCCGCGGCCGTACATGATGTCAAACTCCGCTTCTTTAAAGGGTGGGGCCACCTTGTTTTTGACAACTTTGACCCTCGTACGGTTGCCGATGACCTCGCCGCCCTGCTTGATCTGCTCAACCCGGCGCACGTCGAGCCGCACTGAGGAATAGAATTTGAGCGCGCGGCCGCCGGGGGTCGTCTCGGGATTGCCGTACATGACGCCGATTTTTTCGCGGAGCTGGTTGATGAAGATGGCGACGCAGTTGGATTTGGAAATCGCGCCGGTCAACTTGCGCAGTGCCTGACTCATCAGACGGGCCTGCAGGCCGACGTGGGAATCTCCCATTTCGCCGTCTATTTCGGCTTTGGTGACCATTGCGGCAACCGAGTCGATTACCACGACATCGATTGCGCCGGAACGCACCAGAGCCTCGCAGATTTCAAGCGCCTGCTCGCCGGTGTCGGGCTGGGACACCAGCAGGGAATCCACATCCACCCGCAGATCTGCGGGGCCGGCAAGATCCACCATCAGATGGTATACGGTCCATTTCTGTAAGTCCTCCTTTGCATCCGCCATGGCCCCGTTGGCATAGCCGGTGGGAAAATGGCAGTCGTCCAGTATCCATACCTTCATATTCCTCTGCCTTGCTTCCGAGAGGATGACGTCCATATCCTCCCACCATTTGGGCCCTGCAAAATCGGGATGGGGACGGGATTCCAGACAGACGGCCCGGATGCCCATATCCTGGATGACCCCCATATATTCCCGCAGGGTTTCTTCATCCTCTCCATGCTGCCAGAAAAAGGGAAGGATGTAGTTCCCCTGTTTCCCATTCAGTGCTTCATAAATTCTTGTGCTCATAAGTCCTCCTTTTTCCGGTATTCACCGGGAGTCATATCCGTATATTTTTTGAACAGGCACAGAAAACTAAATTTCTTTTATTGTTATAATGAAATGATTTCTTCAATTATAACCTTGTTGCCAACATTGTCAATATTGATAAAACAAGATCTTAAAAATTTTCAAATGTTCGATATTGCCAGGGTAAAAGTTAAAAATTACCAGGTTAATCTTTATAATACAACGCTTCTTTATGAATTGAGGCATCTATGCCAATATCTTCATATTCGGGAGAGAGCCTCAGTTTCGTCACCATATTGATCGCTTTTAATATTATGAATGTGGCGATCACAGAATAAAAAGCCACAGCGGCTACCCCCGTCAATTGCAGTAAAAGTTGACGCGAACCACCGTATAAGAGTCCCGCCGCCGGCGCCACCGTCGGATCAGCAAAAAGCCCGGCCAGCGCGACGCCCAGAGCCCCGCCTACCCCGTGCAGCGCCCAGACATCGAGCGTGTCGTCGTAACCAAACTTCTCTCTTGCGCGAATGGCAAAGAAGCAGGCGACGGCGCCGATCGCCCCCACGGGAAGGCTAAGCGTCGGCTGGACGTATCCCGCCATCGGCGTGATCACGACAAGTCCCGCGATTCCTCCAATAAGCGAGTCCAACAAAGTTATCCTATGGCAGCAGACCCAGCTCACCGCCAGCCACACGCACAACGCCGCCCCGCTTGAAAGCAGAGTATTGCAGACGGCAAGAGACGCGGCAGCATTCGCCGCAAGCGCGCTGCCGGAGTTAAAGGCAAACCACCCGGCCCATAAAACACCGGCTCCGATAGAAACATAAGCCATGTTACATGGCGTAAAATCCATGCGTTTCCTAGCTCCAAGAACAATAGCTGCAACGAGGGACGATATCCCCGCCGAAAGGTGAATGACCAAACCTCCGGCAAAATCTATGACACCCATCTTTGAGAGAAAGCCTCCTCCCCATACCCAATGCGCGATAGGCGAATATACTAACAACACCCACAGACCTATAAACAGGCAATACGCCTTGAAATCCATACGTTCGGCGACTGCCCCGGCAATCAGAGCCGGAGTTATAATCGCGAAAACCAGCTGGAATACAAAGAACAGGACTAACGGAAGATTGGGCACAAGCCCAGCGTTAGCTTCAACACCGACATTTCTCAAAAACATAAAAGAGCCGCCGCCGATAATCCCGCACTTGTCGGCCCCAAAGGCAATAGAGAACCCCCAAATAGCCCATAGGACGCTTACGACCCCGATCGATACGTAGCATTGTTCCATTATTCCAACAACGTTGCGCCTTCTCACAAGGCCTCCATAAAAAAGCGCAAGCCCCGGAGTCATAAAAAATACGAAGATGGTGCAAATGATAATAAACACTATGTCAATATTGTTCATAATAGTTGCCCTTTCAGCGAGGCTAAGTTTAAAATTACACAGCGAAATTATTCTATACGGCTAAAAATCATACTTCGGCTTCAGATGAGTCAATTACGTTGAACCAGAGCTGCGTCCAGAGGTGTACGCGGCGGAGGCCGCCCTGGACCCATGCCTCTTCGTCTTCCTGTTTATACTCAATTACCGGTGCTATGGCTCCGCTTTTTCTGGCCCGTTCTTCAATCCAAGGCTTCATATATTTGACAGCCTCGTCCACAGCTTCTTTAAGGGAGGTATAATCCTTTATTCCCGAAGGAAGATGAACACGGTAATATCCAGTAGTAAGAGGAGTGATCCATACGGAATAACGAAGAGAGAACGCTCCCACCGCCGCTCCTACAGCTCCCGCCACCTCGGCATTCTGAGGCAGATATGCCTTTTCTCCCATGATAGCCCCGGCCTCTTCTATAAAGGCCCACGTCGGCGCCCCCACACCGACAAGAGCCGCGTTCAGGTTGTATCTGATTTCAGGGGCTCCGCATTTTTCGGACCGGCGCAGTCCCATATTAATGAAAGATTCAAACCCTTTCATGTCCTTTAAATCGGCATTGGTTCTTAAGAAACTCTTTCTCAGCACGTTTAAAGCGATTTTACGAATTACCTCATTACAGACGTTCTGACAAAGTTCCTTAATCTCAAACCTATCCCTCGAAAGTACCTTAGCTCCGGCAATGGAAGCGTCGACATTCCACTTGTCCAACCGCCCAAGAACATGCAGCGCGTCTGTAGGCGTGAGCCCGGAATACGAAACCAGCCCTTTACTTTCCATCTCTTCGAGCTGAATATAACTCATATTCGCCAGACGTTCGCCCTCCAGCAGAATATCCGGCGTCGAAAAACGCCCGTCTATCTTTTCAAGCACCTTCTTTTCAA
>ERZ857984.2593-NODE-2593-length-10614-cov-9.465290_pt1 | contig 10614 bp, 10 predicted proteins | sample MGYA00519914_ERZ857984 | MGnify/ENA primary metagenome ERZ857984 (study PRJEB31778, sample SAMEA3449417) | human gut metagenome | biome: human gut; feature: human-associated habitat; material: faeces | place: United Kingdom | collected 2010/2012 ... | reverse complement strand
CATCTGCTCCATATCCTTCTGCACCACTATCGGCGCATCGGGGGTTGCTTGGCAGGCGGTGAGCGCCGCCGTGAGCATACATATGCATAGTAATAAGGTATTGCGTATTACGCGCTTCATTCCGATTCTCTCCGTTCTTATAGGATATTGCAAGCATACCAGCCGAATATGCATCAAGTATTCAACGGATGGTAAACGGATTGTAATTTATTCGGCATTGCCCGATACCGTGATTATTTTCCCCTTGCTTGCGTTCATAACGCCTATAACTATGCGGGGCGAGGCGAACAGGGAAAACAGTACCGCCAACGCAAGCAGCACATATAAAATATTCCATTTACTGATTGGCTTTTTCATATTGCGCTCCTTCCGCATCGAATACCACGCTAACCGTTGTGCCTATGCCGGGCGTGCTGTTTATTATAAGCCGCGCCCCGTGCAGATGCGCTATCTCATCGCAAAGCGCAAGCCCAAGCCCCGCGCCGCCTGCCTTTCGCGTGCGGGATTTATCCACCATGTAAAACGGCTGCGTAAGCTTGTCAAGCTCGCTTTCGGCTATGCCTATGCCATGGTCCGTAACCGATATAATGCCGCCGTGTGCGTTAAGCTCTATTATGTCGCCGCGCCTTGATGCCTTGCCCGCGTTGTCTATTAGGTTTATAAACAAATCGGCAAGCAGATCGCGCTCCATCATCAATGAACCCATATCGTTATCCGTTATAAGCGTCAAGCCGCGAATACGAAGCTGCTCTGCGCACGCGGCCTTTACATCCGCAATAAGCATGGCTGCGGGGACGGGGGAGAGGGGCATATTCCCGCTTTGGCGAAGCATTATAAGCTGCATCAGCTTTTGACTAAGCCGCTCCACCCGCGTACATGCCGCATCTATTGCATAAAGCGCATCCTCGCGCTCTTCCTCGGTAAGCTTGGTTGCAAGCAGCGTTTGCGCGTTGCCCTTTATGCCCGTCATGGGCGTTTTTAGCTCATGCGTAAGGGCGGACGTGAACATGGTTCGGCGCTCGGCCTCGTCCCTAAGCTCCTGTATATGCGTTTCCACGGCCTCGGCCATACGGTTGAAATCCTCGCCAAGCTCGCCTATCTCATCCCGCTCTGCAATCGTTACACGGTTGCCGTATACGCCGTTTGCAATGAGGGCGGTGTTTGCCTTTAATGTCGCTATGGGCTTTAACAGCGCCCGCGTTATGAATACCGTCACTGCGCCCGCCGCAAGTATAACGCATAGGCTGATGACTGCAAAGCTGTATGCAAGCTCCCGTATGCCGGTGAAAACATGGGTTATGTCCTTTATTGTGTAAATTCGGTAGCGCGTTTCATTCACCGTGGCGGCGCTGCCCGCTATAAGCATTGTTTTGTTGTCTATATCCTCTATTATGTATTGCTGTGCTTCCGCCGTAACGGGCAGATATTCTTCGGGCGATACGGTGGTTGTATTGTATATAACGTCCGTTCCGCAAAGCAGCGCCGTACTGCTGTCCCCAAGCTGCCCCATAAGATATTTTGCAAGGCTCCTTGCGGCGGTTTCGCCGTAGCTTTCGTCAATCTGTGTCTGCATGGCGCTCTGCCAGCTTGCGGCGCGTATCTGCTGATTTGCAAGCGCATTATCTATTGCAAGGTTAAGGTTGCTTTGGCCGGAGCGAAGCAGCAGAAGAAGCGAACAGGCCGTGGTGGATAGCGTAACCATCACAACGGCGCAAAGGGATACCTTCAGCCATAGCTTCATGCTCTAATCCTCCAGCCGATAGCCCATCTTGGAGATGGTCTTAATATTATCGAACAGCCCTAATTTTTTGCGAAGCTGGCCTATATGTACGTCAACCGTGCGGGTCTCTCCCGCGTAGTCCACGCCCCATACCCTGTGCAAAAGGCAATCCCGCGTAAGGGCTATGTTCTTGTTTTTTGCAAGCATCACAAGCAGGTCAAATTCCATCGGCTTTAGAATTATCTCAACGCCGCCGCGCCTGACGGAACGTTCAAGAAGGTTTATTTCAAGCCCTGCGGCGGTGAGCGTTTGTTGTAGCCGCCCCGTGCGCTCCAAAACTTTCTCCACCCGCACCAGCAGCTCCAGCACCTCAAACGGCTTAACTATGTAATCCTCCGCGCCGTTGCGAAGCCCCTGTATTTTGGAATCAACATCGGCCTTTGCAGTCAGGTAAATAACGGGTATATCGTAATGCTTCATATATGCCATAAGCTCAAAGCCGTCAAGCCCGGGCAGCATAACATCAAGCAGCGCAAGGTCATAGTCCGCGTCAATAGAAAGCGATTCGGCCGCCTGCGCCCCGTCATAAAACGGCGTGGCGGCGTATCCGGTGGATATAAGGTTTTTAACTATCACCTTGGATATGGCCTCATCGTCCTCAACGACCAAAATGCGGTTTCTTGCCATGTGGAAAACACCTCCTGTTCGGCATTATTATTATAACAGATGACAGGTAAACGGATATTCAACGGATTGTAAACGATTTGTAAGTTAAGCCTAAATACTCCCGTTTCCACGCGGCATTATAAAGCAGGGATACCAAAACGAGCGTTATTATAGCATTTTTAATATTTTTAGTAACGTTATAATCGGCAATTCTGCATTTTTCATTAAATAAAAATATTATTGCGTTTATTATTTTGATTTGCATACCGGCAACGCGGCTTACAATTTTTAGTTAAAAAACATTGACTTTTTGTTCAAAGAGATATTCTATAAATGACGAATATTACAATGTTGCATATTTGCTTGTTTAAGGAGAATTTCAAATGATAAGATCTATCGAATCCGCTCTGCGATGCGGCGAAAGCGTGCGCCAAACAATGCCTTGCGGTTGCCTGTGCGCAGGATGATCAAGTGCTGCTTGCCGTTGAAAATGCGCGCAGCTCCAATATTGCGGATGCAATTTTAATAGGCGATGAAGCACAGATACGCCGTGTTGCGGCCGAAAGCGGCATAGACCCTTCCAATTACCGCATCATAGATGTTCCGGATAAGGTAGAGGCCTGCCGTACCGCCGTTTCGCTTGTTAAAAACGGTGAAGTGGATGCCGTGATGAAGGGCATTGTTGATACCGCAATTATATTAAAAGCGGTTCTTGATAAGGATATCGGCCTTCGTGATGCAAAGCTTTTATCCTATGTGGCGCTGTTTGAAGTGCCCGGCTTTGATAGGCTTTTGCTGGTGACCGATGCTGCAATGAGCATAGCTCCGGACCTTGAAGCAAAGAAGGAGATAATACGCAACGCCGTAAAGGTTGCAAATGCAATCGGCGCGGAAAATCCCGTTGTCGCCTGCCTTTGCGCAATCGAAAAGGTCAACCCCCAAATGCCCGCAACGGTTGACGCCGCAGCGCTTGTCGATGCGGCTAAATCGGGAGAAATTACTGGCTGCACGGTAATAGGCCCCTTGGCGTTGGATAATGCCATAAGCGTTGAAGCTGCAAAGCGCAAGGGCATTGCGGATCCGAATGCAGGCCATGCGGACGTGCTGCTTATGCCCAATATCGAAACCGGAAACGCACTTTATAAAGCCTTGGTAATACTTGCAGGCGCAAGCACCGCCAGCCTTATCGTTGGTGCAAAGGCGCCCGTCATATATGCCGGAGCGGCACAAATAAGGGACTTTTTGGATAGCATCGCACGGTAAACCACGGCAGCGCAGAGCAAAAAAATCTGTGCTGCTGTTTTTGAATCAATAAAGCCGTGCGGAAGGGGGCGCTAAAATATACGGCCATTAAAAATACCAACGATTGATTTGACAACTTGAAAAAGTCATACTTTTAATGTATAATATGGTTGTATAAGTGTATATTAAACGGTTTGCGGCGCTCCATTTCTGCCGCATAGAATGGAAGGTGATGCTATACAGAAAATTAAACCGCCTATTTACGGCCTGTTTTGGGGTGCAGGCAAGGTGACCCATTGCTCCTTCGCATGCCATGCGTAGGGGGACGGAGGATGTATTGAGAATGTTGCCGATATGAGGCAACGAAAAGAGGAGGGAATAGCATGAAACTACACAACGATAGAAAGCACCGGATTTTGAGCATTGTACTCTGTCTGCTTATGGTGCTTGCGCTTTTGCCCGCAGCGGCTCTTGCGGAGGAATTTTTACCGTATAACGGAACGGTAACAAATGAATATGGAACATTCAAGTATCACGTTCCCAAAATTGGGAATAAGGCAAATACAACCTTGGTCATTTACGTTGATGATCAAATAAAAAGCCAGACATACATTAGCGATGTTTGTTCAAGCTCATGGATGGCGTCCTTTACAACTGCTGATGGTTACATCATCAAAAATGTGAAGGTTGACCCATTGATCGCAACATGGATTGTGAATCCATTCGTATCCACGAATACGTATTTTAGAGGTTCACTTACTCCTGCCGGCGGATGCACTATAAAAGTATATCTTGCCGATAAGAATGCTGCGCCCCAACCTGCGAAAGTGAACCTTACAGCAAAAAAGACGCTGAAGGGTGATATACCGGGCGAATCCGAATTCTCCTTTGAACTGAAGGCGGATGGGGAAGAACTAAAAACAGCAAAAAACAACAGTAATGGTGAAGTGAACTTTGGTGAAATTACCTTTCACGTTGTAGGAGAGTATACCTATAAGATAAGCGAAGTGAAAGGAAATGACCCCAAAATAGCCTACGATGATACGGTATATACCGTAGTTTACAACGTGACGCTTAACCAGCAAGATAATAAGCTTGAAGCTGTTATGAGTGTTATGAAAAACGGTGTATCATATCAGGGAGATATCCTATTTGAAAACGGCATCAATGAAGGAACCAAAACAGGCACGCTGGATATAAGCAAAGAAATAAAGGGATTGCCGATAGAAAAGTGGCCGGCTCAAATCGAATTCAAAGTCACGGACACCAATGATGCTAATAATACTTATACGGTGGCTGTGAAAAAGAATAATGGATTATATGAGGGGGGCACGATAAACGACCTGCCGTACGGCGAATATAACATCAAAGAGGATCCTGAATATGCGGCAGTAGATGGCTACAACTATACGACTACCGGCATCGGAAATATAACGGTAGATAAACCCAACGTAGACGTCAAAATCATCAACACCTACACGGAAGCAGAACCTAAAAAGGGTGAGCTGACAATAAGCAAGAGGGCAAACGGGCTGCCGTATGGGCAACTGCCAAACAGCTTCACCTTTGAAATTATGCAGGGCAACAATCCTATTCAGCAGGTAACGGCAAAAAGGGAAGGGAGCGACAACACATATAAGTCGGATCCGATTATGTTGCCATACGGCGAATATACCGTTGTTGAAAAAGGTGCAGAAATTCAGGGCTTCATTTTGAACGCAACGAGCGATCCTGCTGACGGCAAGGTTACTGTATCAGAGAAGCCCCAAACTATTGCCTTCACCAACACCTATGAGATGATGAATCCCGAAGCGGGTACGCTGATCGTCAAAAAGACCGTTTCGGGCGATGGCGCGGACTATAACAAGGCATTTACGTTTACCGTGGAGCTGAAAAACCCCGAATTTATCGTGATCCCCGCGGATCCGCTGCATAACAACCCTGCTCCCAGCGCATCGCCCCAGCCTGTGGCAGAAAAGTACGGCGACGTTGAATTCATCAACGGCAAGGCAACTTTCACCCTAAAGCACAATGAGAAAAAGACCATGACCGGAATCCCGGCAGGTATGACCTACACCGTGACCGAGAGCGATAACGCCGGATATACCGTTACGGTAAACGGCACCAAGGAAACCACCGCGACGGGCAAGATTGAATCCGGAAAGACCGCCACTGCAGCCTTTAACAACTATAAGGCAGGCAATAACTATCCGGATACCACTTTTGTCTATGTGAACAAGGTATGGATGGACGGCGGCTCCGTAAGACATCCAAATAGCGTGACGGTTCAGCTTTACTGCAACGGTAAGCCATATAGCCTCACCATGTTCGGCAGGGTTGTGGATGACGGCAGGGCCGTACTCAGCGCGGCAAACGGTTGGCAGTACACATGGAGAGGATTGGACGACAGGTATAATTGGACGGTAGGCGAAGTGGATGTTCCGTATGGATATGTCTGCAACGTTACCCATGGCGGCAATTACTGGACGATTACCAACACCGCAGTTTCCGGCGTGTTGCCTCCGCAGACAGGCGACAATAACAGCACTACCCTGTGGCTTGCACTTCTGCTCATCAGCGGCAGCGCATTGGCGGGAACCGTTGTTTTCATCCGTAGGCGTAAAAGGACATAATAACAAAACAGGATAAGCTTATGGCGGGCAGGCACTTTGAGGCTTGCCCGCTTAACTTTCTCCATTGGGCATTATAAGCTAAATGCCTTTGCTACCGCTCCCCGCCGCACTCCATAATGACGAAGTGATTTTTATCATAGCGTATAAGCCCGTCCCGCTGCATTAGGGAAAGCTCGTTGCTCAGCGCGCTGCGCTCCACACTTAGATAATCCGCAAGCTGCTGACGGTTATACGGAATATCAAACGAATAACCGCCCGTGCGCTTTATGCATTCAGAAAAATAGGACAGCAGCCGTTTGCGGATCGATTTCGGGGCGGTGTGCAATATGCGGCGGGAAAGCTGCAAATTCTTTTCTGCGCACAACGTAAGCAAGTTCCGCACAAGCTGCATATGATATGGGCAAACGTTGGAGCATGGGTTCATTACCCGCCCTGTGTTCAGCAGAAGCGCTTCTGTATCCTCGGCGGCGGTAACGTTGACCATAAGCGGCTCACCGGGCACGCAGGCATACGCCTCCGCGAATACTCCGCCGGGGTCAATGCTGCTAAGCACGCTATTGTTACCCCACACATCCCCCAATTCTATAATAACCCTGCCGGAAAGCACCACACCTATCTGCTCCGCGGGCGCACCCTCCACAAAAATGATATCGCCCTTTTTATAAGCTCGCTCCTTCGCATGCAGGCAGCCGAGCATACCGTCTATATCAGTCGGCTCCATTCCGCGAAAAAGCCGCGTGTTTGCTAAGTTAATGCGCATATTTTCTCCTTTATGTTGGTATAACAACGGTTTTTCATGAATTATGATAGTAAAATATACCCGTAAAGTCAATAAGCACAGCAAGGAGGATAATAAAATGGTTCGTAAAATAATACAGATCGACAAGGAAAAATGCAACGGCTGCGGGGCCTGCGCCGAGGCTTGCCATGAGGGAGCCATAGCCACGGTAAACGGCAAGGCGGAGCTGATGCGGGACGATTATTGCGACGGATTGGGCGATTGCCTTCCGGCCTGCCCCACGGGAGCCATAACGTTTGTAGAGCGCGAAGCGGCGGCATATGACGAGAAGGCCGTGATGGAGGCCAAGCAGCGCAAAATGCAGAAGGAGGGAATGACGCTGCCCTGCGGATGCCCGGGAAGCCATTCAAGAAAAATCGAGCATAGGGGAGAAGATGGCGCTGATATGCCGCATATCGAACAGGTAAGCAGGCTTTCGCAATGGCCTGTGCAGATAAAGCTTGTACCGGTTAACGCCCCTTATTTCAGCGGAGCGAAGCTACTGATTGCCGCCGACTGCACGGCATATGCCTATGCTGCGTTCCATGAACGTTTCATATGCGGGCACATAACGCTTGTGGGCTGTCCCAAGCTGGACGGCGTGGACTATTCCGAAAAGCTGACGGAGATAATCCGCAATAACGATATTAAAGGCGTAACGGTCGTGCGTATGGAAGTCCCCTGCTGCGGAGGGCTTGAGCACGCGGCAATAGCGGCATTGAAGAACAGCGGCAAGTTTATACCATGGCAGGTAGTAACGGTAACAATCGACGGAAGGTTGAAGGAAGAATAACTTCACCGTAAATCAATTTTGCGTTTTTATTTAGTCAAAGTATGGTATAATAAACAATAAACCTCACCGCTGCAAGGCGGAAGGAATCAAAAATCAGAAGGGAAGAATTGCCATGAAGTATGTATGCAGCGTTTGCGGTTGGGAATACGATGAAAGTGCCGGCTACCCCGAAGGAGGCATAGCGCCCGGTACGCCGTGGAGCGAGGTTCCTGAGAGCTTTGAATGCCCCATGTGCGGCGTGGGTAAGGACAGCTTTGAAAAAGCATAAGCTTTTGCGGTGATTCTTTCCCTAATCCGAACGCGATGGGGGAGACAATACCCGAAAGCAAAAGGCGGAGCTTAAACCGCCCTTAAAATCAGAATATATCCACATAAAGAATGACTGCCCGGTGCTTTGCCTTGCAGTCATTTATTTCTTTATGCTTAGTCCGGTCAAAGTTTATTCACATGGTCAGTTCTGCATACTAATCTGCTCGCCTGTTATGGGCATATATGAGATAAGCTTTTCTCCGTCCAAATCCTCCTTATGCATATCCACCCCGCTTATTTGGTGGTTTTCGTAGGTGTTGTAATAATATATACCCTTGTCCGTATTGCAGCAGGAGGTGTACAGGGTTATTTCATACTTATCAGCGCCCAGCTTGCAGCAGCCCCGCTGCTGATCCACGCTGCCGAGTATATGGAAAAACTGGCTTACGCTTCCCAATTCCGAATCGGGTGAAATGGAATTCATTTTAACAAAAGCTACGCGAACGAATCTGGACTGCGAGGACAAATCCCCGGGAAGCCCCATTGCGCCCATTCCGCGGCTGTATTGATTCAGCGCAAGCTCAGTTGAGAATGTATTCTCCCTGTTTTCAACCGCAAGGTGCATATAATTGTTAAGGTTGAACATCTGATAGTTAAAGGGCGGATTGTTGGTAAGCACGCCCACCGGATTATCATAAACCTTAAGGCCGTCTTTTAATGATTCAACAGTAATGCACTCGGTTTTATCCGCAATTATCCAATGGAGCTGCGCAACGGGCAGGTTTTCCGCAAACGGCGTATCTATAAGGTTCAGCCGCTCCAAAAGCGCGCGCGCCTCCTTTACTGTGGCGCATTTTCCGAGTATCCATGGTATCAGCTCAAACTGCGCAATGTTGTCTTTCCCGTTTACGGGCTTATTGTAATGCGCATTCCCGACGAAATTAAGACCCGCTATCCCAAGGCCCTTTTCGTTTACCGCATCATAATACAACGGATAATCCTGCATAACGCATGCCATACCAATCATGGCGTAATGGCTTTGCAGCTTATCGCCGCAGCGCAGGTTGAATACATAGTTTCTTGGCGTAATAACTATTTTGTCCCCGTATGAAATCTCATAATCAAGCGTTCTTCCAAAGTAAAAATCCTTTGTTTTATATGTTGCGGCAGTACACATATATTTTCCTCCTATGCGCCCCAAATTCTCAATAAGCATATCATGCACGGACGCACAGCGTCAATGCATCTGACAAATAATAGCCATTGTATAAGCTAAATGCGCTAAGCATAAGGTGCGCAAAACGGCGGGCGGCTATTCGGCGGCCTGAAGGCTTTATTGCATGGGCAGTTTAACCGCAATGGTGGTGCCGTTATCAGAGCTTTCTTCAACCCAAACGGAGCCGCCGTGGAGGTCGGCGATCTCCCATACCAGTGAGAGCCCCAGTCCTGCGCCACCGTATTCCCGGCTGCGAGACTTGTCCACCCGGAAGAAGGGCTGGAAGATACTGCGCTGATACACCTCCGGGATGCCGCAGCCGGTGTCGGAGACGCGGAGCAGGAGCTTTTCCAACTCCTGTGTGACAGAAATCCGTACCGAGCCGCCCGGCCGGTTGTACTTGACAGCATTCTCCGTCAGGTTGAAGATCAGCCGGTAGATCAGTGCATCGCTGCCGGTCATAATGCCGTCGCCCTCCGCCGTCAGCGTGATGCTTCGCTTTTCCGCCAGCGGCGCAAGATCTGTGAAGATCTCCTCGATCATGGGGGCGAGCTGTATCCGCTCGTTCCGCGCCACCTGCCGCAGATTGCTCATCTCCAGCAGTGTCCTGGTCATCTGTATCAGCCGTTCCGTCTGCTCACGCAAAAGCGTGAGGAACTCCGCCGTCTCCGGTCGCACATCAGGATGCTCCGCGGAAAACAGCTCCAACTGCGCCTGCATTAGTGCCAGTGGCGTGCGCAGCTCGTGGGCGGCGTTGCCGGTGAACTGCCGCTGGGCGGAAAAGGCGTTGTTCAGCCGCTCCAGCATCTGATTGAACGAGCGGCTCAGCTGCCGGAACTCCGAAATAGCATCTTCATCGATCCTCATATCGGCAAGATTGTTCAGCTGCACCTGCTCCACCTGCGAGGTAAAGCTGCGCAGGGGCTTGAGAGCGCGTCCGCTGACGAAATAGGCGAGGATGCCGCTGAGCAGCGTCACCGCCGCCGTGATGTACCAGTTGGTGGTGCGAAAGCGCCCTTGTGCCCCATCGACAATGATCGTCAGATCCTCGTCAGGTGCTATGAGCTGCGGGTCAAAGCTCGCCGCCCCGCCATCATTCAGGATCACCGTGCCGCCGCCCTGTAAGCTGTCCGCAATGGTGTCCATATAGTACACACCGGAGGAGCAGAGCAGCAGATTCATGGCCACGCAGGTGATGCCGATGAGCAGGACGGACATCAGCGTGATGCGCCACTGCAGGGAAAGCCGCTTCATTCCTCCTCGCCTCCCATCAGATAGCCCTCGCCGATGCGGTTGCGGATGGGGTCATAGCCCAGC
>ERZ857984.2591-NODE-2591-length-10619-cov-20.390382_pt1 | contig 10619 bp, 7 predicted proteins | sample MGYA00519914_ERZ857984 | MGnify/ENA primary metagenome ERZ857984 (study PRJEB31778, sample SAMEA3449417) | human gut metagenome | biome: human gut; feature: human-associated habitat; material: faeces | place: United Kingdom | collected 2010/2012 ... | reverse complement strand
TGACGGCGAAGGACGATCTGGAAAGCATTTATACCCGGTTCAATGTGGATCGCCCGGCGGACTTCACCGGGCACTCCCTGTCGGTATCGGATATCGTGGTGCTGCATCAGAACGGGAAGGATACCGCCCATTACTGCGACCGCGCTGGCTTTTCCGAAGTGCCGGAGTTTTTGCAGCCGGCGCAGAAAAGCCGTGAGATCACCGAGCGCATCCAGACGCCCAGGGGCAGCTTCTATCTCTGCGGCATGACAAAGGAGCAGATGGAGGCGGACGGATACGGTTTTCATCACGCCTCTGAGGATGGGAAATATCTCATTATGGCAAATGGGACCTATGCGTATGCGGTCAGAGCTGATGCGCCGGAAAAGGACAATCCCCTCCGCACGGCGGAAATGACGCTGGAGGACGACTACGGCATGATCGACGGCGTGATCAACAACGGCAGGCGGGGCGAGGAGCTGGAAAAGGCCAGGGAGCACGCGGAGCGGACGCAGCCGGAGAAAAAGCCCTCCATCCGGGAACGGCTGGCGGCGGCAAAGCAGGAGTGCGCGAAGCAGCAGCCCAGGCCTGCCCCGGAGAAGAAGCCCCCGGAGCTGGGGGAACGATGAGCCGGGGCGTGAAGTGGCGGCTGGAATGGGCCTTCTTCCTGGGGGAGAATGGCAGGCGGCAGTACAACCGGCTCTGCAAGGGCTGTGTCCATCCCTGCAAGCAGAGCTTCCGGGCGGTGGTGCTGGACTGCCCACACTTCCAGTCCCAGCGCGTGAAAAAAGGCGTGGATAAGGGTGGGAAAAGGGCAAAATAGTCCACCGTGGCGGCGTTTTCAGACCATGCCCTTATGATTTCCCATCCACGCTTTTCTCCGCGCTCCTGCGGCGAGAAAGCAGCGGTTTTTGACACTTTCCCATGCGCGCCCATAGCAAAAGCGGGGACGCGGCCTTCGGTATATCCGTTGGCTGCGTCCCCGCTTCTTTTTCTGCTTATTTCTCGTCCTCGTTGGGCTTGTCCGCTTCCGCCACGCCCTGGATCACATCCGTCACCACGGCGTTGAGCTGGGCGGCGTTCTCCGCTGTGACGGCGGGCCGCCCTGTGTCCGCTTCGATGGCGCGCCGCGCGTCTCCCGCCACCTTGCCGCCGCGCCGGGCGACGATCCGGCTTTCCTCAAAGCCCTCCGGCTGATGGGCCTTGGAAAGCTCCGTGGTCGTGGTTTCGGCCAGCATGTTCAGCACGATCTCCAATGTGCTCATGTTGTCCCGGAGGTTTTCCTTTTTGAGCCCTTTCAGGTTTTTGTATTGCCGGGTGGTCATGCCGGACCAGGCCTTTGTGATCTCGTCGGTGAGGATGGCGTATTCCCGGCCCTGCTCCACGCCCCGCGCCTGCCATTCGGCGGTGAGCTCGTTGCGGACGCGGATGGAGAGGATGCGCTGGTGGATCCAGTCGGCGTCATAGCCCTTCTTCTGGTAGGTCTCCAGCGCCCGGTCGATGGCCTGTTCCGGGTCGATGGTCTCCTCGATACGCTCCCGGCCAACCTGTGCCAACCAACGCTTGAAGGGCTCTGCCTTGGGCGACGGGATGGACTGGATGATGCGCAGAAGCTGTTCCGTGCTGGCAACGTCCGTTAGACGCATCTTTCCGTCTGTTGCCCGCATTTTCAACTGCTTACAATTTGTAAGCAGTTCACTTGCGCCCTCCTCTTTCAGACGCTTTTTCAAAACCGCCCAATAGGTGCTGGCGTTTCTTGCCGTTGGCTGATCGGTCAGAACGGCGATCACATCCACTACGGAGAAATACCATTCTTCCCGTTCCTCGTCCCAGGCGGTACGGATCTTTCTATCTTCAAAAAGCTGGATGGAATTGTTCTCGTCCATGGGCTTTTCCCTCCTTCGATGGGCTATCCCCATTCTACCATGAAATGATGATTTTTTCTATCAGGGAACGCGATTTTTGCGGCAGCAGCAGTCGTAGGCGCTGTGGGACTGTGGGCAAACGGCCAAGCCGGGCGGCGCTGTGGGAAAGCGGTTTGCCGTCCTGTGGGAAAGGCCTGTCCTTTTCCATCAGGGGGTGAATGGCTTTTCCATCGGCAAAGCGGCCATTTTCCACATTTCCATAGCGCGGGCCTAATCCTCGGTGATGATACACGCACAGCCCGCCGTCAGCAGGCGGTACAGCGTCAGCGGCACATACCACGCCGCCACCAGCAGCCGCCAGGCCAGCACGAAGCCGCCGATGAAGCCGGCCAGAATGAAGTTCAGGGCAAACAGGGCAATCCCCGTTCCCAGAGAGCCGCCGCCCGGTATGATCCAGAGCCGCAGCCGCCAGATCCCAAACGGCAGCCCGCAGAGGATCCAGAGCCAGAGATAGTCCAGTTCCCCGTTCTTTACGCAGGCGGAGCGGAAGATGCAGTACAGCAGCGCGGCCGACGCCACCGGCAGGATAGTCTTGCGGAAAAAGTCTTTTAAGGCCTCGCCTCTTGTCATGGTGTTCGCCTCCTTCAAAATCGTTTGTATCTTCATTATATCTGACGTTTCGGCAAAAGCCCAGGGGAAAACGCAGATCACGGCAAAAAGTTTGTCCCAGGGGTCATTCCAGCTCCATATCCCTCTGACGTGCCGGTGTCTGCCGGGGCGGGGACAGGAACTCCTCCACGTTCCGGCGCACGGCGGCGTAGTCCTGCTCCTCCCGCCGCGCCTTCTGACGCTCGGCGGTCAGCGCCGCCCTCCGGGCGGTGAGCGCGTCCATTTCCGCCTGCATCCGCGCCGCGGACGGCAGGGGCACGGCGCCCAGGCGCTTGCACTCTCTGGCGGCGGCCTCAAAGAGAATGATCTCCCGCTCATAGCCCCGCAGGAACTTCTCCTTATCCTTCGACGCCTGATAGCGGTCATAGATGGGCTTGAGCTGACGGTAGGCGGCGACGTGCTTCATTTTCAGCGTCAGCTCCTCGATCCGCGCTCCGGTCTCCCGCAGCTCCGCTTTCAGCCGGGCGGCGGAGGCGGAAGCCGCCTCGCAGCGCTCTGTCAGTTCCTCCATGCTGCCGATGCCGTGTTCCGTCAGGAAGTTGCTGGTCTCGGCGATGCGTTTCAGATTCTCGATGGTCGCCCAATGGCGGTAGCCCGCGCTCTGCTGGGCCTTGATGTTGTTCTGAATATCTATGAGCAGGCTGACCCTGCTTCCACGCTGTTTTGGCTGGCGGGAGGGTCTGGCGCGTCCGGCCATCCGTGCGGTCAGGGCGTCCTCGGCATAATCCGCGCCCAGGGTCTTTAGTCTTGTGAACCGCTCCTGTCCCGGCGCTCTGGCGGAAATATACTTGCCCCGCTTGAGCGCATAGCCCTCCCGCTGCAACCGCACCAGCAGCTCCTCTAAATCATGACAGCCGGGCAGCAGCCGGTCGATGGCGGCGCGCAGCTTCGCCTTATAGCTGGTGCCGGCTCGCTCCGCCTGATGCTCGATGTAGCTTTTACCTCTGTCCTGGCCGGGAACGATGACGGACAGGCCGTGTTCCTTGCAGATCCGGTCTGAGGTGCGGCGGATGAAGTGATAGCTGCGCTTGTTGGAATGATAGTGCTTGTGATCCGCAAAGCTGACGGCATTGAAGATCAGGTGGTTATGAACATGATCTTTGTCTGTGTGAGTGGTAAGTACAAACTCATACCTGCCGCCCAGGATCTCCCTTGCCAGCTCCATGCCGATCTCATGGGCCTGCTCCGGCGTGACCTCCCCAGGCTGAAAGGCTTGGATCAGGTGGCGGCCCAGGTTCGTCCCCTTGTCGATGGCGTGGCGGCGGGTCCAGGCAAATTCGATATCCGCAGTTTCGGCGGCGCAGCCATAGGAGGAGACAAGCAGCTTCCCGTCCGTTTTCTCCGGGTTGCAGATATAGTCAATGGCCGCTTTCAGCGTTGACTTGATAGGATGCGTCTTTGTAACTGCCATATCTCATCCAGCCTTTCCCGTATCTCCTCCACGTCTGCCCGGTACGCGCTCCCTCCGGCGTTGAGCCGCTTTGCGATCTGGTTGATGTTCCGGCCGATGGCGGACAGGGCGGCGTTCATCCGCTTGATATCCGTGGTGTCAAGCTGGATGATATACCCGTCTATCGCCATCTTCCGCAGATACGCGCCGTACCGCCGTGTGGGGAGCTGCGCCATCTTTTCATCTATGAGCCGTTTTTCCTCCTCCGTCACATAGAACTTCATCTGAATGTTCCGCTTTCGGTTCGCCATGGGCAGCCTCCGTTTCTCATAAGGGTCTGGGGTCTCGCCTGTCGGCTCGGGCAGCGCTTCAAAGCGTTTCACGCTTTGAGGTCTCCACCGGAGACCCGCGCCCCAGCAAGCAATTTTGACTGTTCGGGCAAGGGACCTGAACAGCGCAAAATCCGCAAGCGGGTACTCGCTTGCTGTGCTTGCTGACTACTTCGTACCCCCGTATTTCCCCCTCTACCCATACTACAATCCGAACAGGGCGTTTTGGCCAGATTTTCGGAGAAATGTTTTGTTCGCGGCGAAAAAAGCCGGATTTTTTTAACCCGTTCCCGAAAAAGATACAGGGGATTCACACAAAAACCTTGAATTGCGGAGGGGTCTATGGTAAACTTATTGTATCTAACTATACCCCTTTGCCGGGGCGCTGAATTGTCCGGGCTTTGGGGTGTGGCGAGGCGGCGAAGCGTCCGGCTGGAAGTGCTCGGACAGCGCCGCGCAAGACCGCTTTTTCGAGGCGTCTGAACGGAAGCGCAAAAGCGCGAAGCCCTTGAAACATCTGCAAAAAAGGGGTTGACAGCATGAGATTTCCCCCCATAATTAGACAGACAGACAGACAGACAGACAGACAGACAGAGTAAGTCTGTCCTTTTCTGCTGCCCTCATATATCGTCAACAGGCGCGGCCTGCCCGAAGTGTTTTCGGACAGGGCGCGCCTTTTCGTGCTCTGACGGCAGGGGGTGACACGGGATGAAGAAGCTATTTTCCTTCCTTCGCCCCCGCACACAGGCGCGAGACCGGGAGAGCGACGGCGACGGAAAGCGATCCCCCCCTGGGTTAATGGGAGGTGGGGCGGATCAATCGGTATAACACCTTCTGCCCGGTGACCGCGTACCGGGACACAAACCGCGGACAACGAATTTCCGATCAAAAGGAGGAAGAAAAACGATGAGAAAACGGATACTGAGCATCCTGCTCTGCCTCGTCATGGTGGTGGGTCTGTTCCCCACAATGGCCTTTGCAGCAGATGGCAGCGGTGCAACGACAGGCAGGGGTACAAAAAGCGACCCCTACTGCGTTTCGACCTATGCTGAGATGAAGCGCCTTCTGCAAACGCCGGCAAGTTATTATATTAAAGTAGTCGGGATGGATAACGATGCGACTAACGGAGGCGTTCCGATTCGTAGATTGACAGCGGGAAGAGATTTTCAATCTACATCGGCTGCGATAAAGATTCCATATGGCGCACGCCATCATTTGGAAATTGCTACAAAGATTTGGTTTGTTGCTGACCCTCTGGATGGAGATAAGAATATATTTAGCCGCCTGATTGATGTGGAAAGCGGTTCATCCCTTGAAATTACCGGAACCGGTTCTCTCCGGGTGGAAGTCAATGCGCTTGCTGCGAAGAATGCGATCATCAACAACTGGGGCGGCGAGCTGACCATTGATGGCAGCGTTACGCTGAATGGCATTCAGGATTTCAGATCTAATGTTGCGACAAGACCGATTTGGATCGATGGCGGCGTCACCAATATTAAAGGTGGCTACATTTATGGCCACAATAATATGACAGTCACAAGTGATCAGTTCACTTCTGCAATTAGTTTTGGCAACAACTTAGCTTACGGCACAGAACTGAATATTTCAGGAGGCACAATTAAGCAGGTCAATAGTAGCGCCAATCAGGGAAATGAAAATTCATGTGCGCTTTATGTAGGAAATGATAAGGTTGTAGGAAATGATAAGGTTGCCGATGCGATCCACCTGACCGACGGAATCTTTGAGGGTGGTGTGAAGATGGCAAATGGCAAGCCGCTTTCCAATCTGTTGGCCGCGGGATACCAGTTCTATGACATGGACGCAAACACCGTTTTTGACGGTTCTGTTAGCAAAACGCAGAAAAAGCTCATAGTTACACCTACCGGCGTTGACAACCCTACGGTTATCGATAATGCCAGCCTGACCGCCAAATCTCCGAATGAGCGCAAAACCCTTTCAGATTTGGCGTGTAGTTACAGTCCAAATAACAAGATGGTTTTAGCTAATTTCGTCGTTTATAAGGGCCAGAATAAAACGTCTAATGAGATTAAAGACAAAAACACACCGTATGACGCTAATCAGGATTATACGGTAATGTATGTCTTTAAGGCAAACGAAGGTGTTAGTTTTTCGACTGATAGTTCTTCTTTGACTGATGTAAATGTGTCGGTCTCCGGCGGCGATTTCTGGAAAGCAGACAGCTTTGGCGGCTTGACAGACATACTTCGTGTTTTTGTTAACTTCCCAAGAGAAGAAGTGCCGCACAGCATCAAGATTATAAACGGCTTCGGCACGGCAAATCCCACCACGGCAATCGCCGGGGAAACCGTTACCGTGAAGGCGAATGATCGCACCGCCGACAATATGATGTTCACCCAGTGGCATACGCAAACCGCCGGTGTGACCTTCGCAAATGCGACCCAGCGAGAAACGACCTTTACCATGCCGAACTGCGATGTGAAAGTAAACCCCGGCTACCAGCAGGTTTTGTTCACCAAGCAGCCTGTCCCCCAGATTTCCTTGGAGCAGGGCTATGGCGGCAAAACGAGCTTTGTATTCAGTTGGGATATTAGCAAATGGGAGCTGGTGGATACTGCGACCAACCAGACCGTAAGCAGTGACGATACTCCGGTTAAGGCTGGAAAACTGACGGACGTGACAATCCCTGCGAATACGGATCTCGGAAGCAAGACTTACCGAATCGTTGTCACGACCGCGAACGGAGAGCAGTTCAAGAGCAATGACTTTATCGTCACTTGGTTCGAGAAAATGCCCGCTCCGCTGGTGGAGTTCAGCATTCCCAGCGGCACAAAATTCATCGGTGAGCTGACGGTGAATGTGGGCTATCCCAGCACCCTCAACGATGGCACCCTCAGCCCCTATGTGATGTACTATACAACCAATGGGGTTGACCCCAAGGATGCCAATCCGAGCGATGTTGAAGAATGCCACGGAAGAACAGATGTAACGCTGACCGGAACTACCACGATCAAGGCGCGCACGATCTTGAAGGGTGAAGGCGGCAACGCGGATACATGGGGTGAGCTTTGCGAAGCCACCTACACGATGATCGATAAACTGGACGCGCCGACCGTAACGCCTGAGAGCTGTAGCTATGGCGGCAGTCTCCCAATCATTGTTACGATTCAGGATGTTTATAATGCAGAGATCAATTATACTGTAAAGCAACATGATGGATATTCGTCAGGCAGCGATGTAGCCGGCCCAGTGCTGGAAACCGGGCTTCCGGATACCTTCTGCGGAACGACCACATTTAGTGCGAAAGCCATCGTGTATAAAGACGGCGGCGGAGCATGGGAATCCGATGAGGTTACCTATACCTATACCCGCGAGTATTTGGCAAATATTTCCAATAAAACGATCAGCGGCAAGGTCAATGAGGCTATCGCCGATACCGATGTAACCATCACTCTGGACGGCGAGAAGTTTAAGGACGTTGCAGTGGGTGATGATGTTTCCGGTTGGTTTACCAATCGGCCCGCAGGTCTGACCGCCAAAGTCAAGGAGCTGAACAGTCTGGAAAACGGTCTGACCGTTACCATCAGCGGTACGCCCACGGCGACCTCCGCTGCTGCCATCACCGTTACCATCCCCAAGGATAAGCTGCTTGCAAACGGCACCGTCGATCTGACCGTCCTCTCCAATCCCAAGGCAGTCTACAACATCGGCACGGATGTAGCTCATACGCATACCTTCGGCGAATGGACACCGTGGGACAACAGCAAGCATTACAAAAGCTGCACATGCGGTGATATGCAGTTTGCAGATCATGCCTTCGGCAACTGGACACCTGACCCGACTGATGCCGACAAGCACTTTAAGGAGTGCTCTGTCTGCCATCACAAGGTCAGAGCCAACCATGTGGAGAGCAACAAGATCACCGATACCCCCGCTGGTATCGGCACACCGGGCGCATGGCACACCGTGTGCTTTGACTGCGGCAAGCAGATGAATACCGGCACGATTCCCGCGCTGGTGAAAATCGATGTTGCCAAGCTGACCGTTGCCAAGCCCGTCAAGGACGCTGCCGCGGAAATAGCCACCACCGGTGACACCACCTACACCGTGGCGAACACCGAGTGGACGGCAGCAGACGGCGCCACTCTTACCATCGGCGAAAAGTTCAAGCCCGGTACGGCCTACACCGTGAAGATCACGCTGGAAGCCAAGAACAGCAACGTGTTCACGGCAGATTCTACCTACAATAAGATCGAAGGTAAGGATGCCAAGCTCGTGACTGCCGTTACTGGCTATACGGATTCTGTCATCCTGACCTACACCTTCGATGCCACCGAGGGCACCTATGTTCCCACCAAGCCCGCCATCACCACCGTTGCCCTGCCGGACGGAAAGGTGGGTGATGCGTACAGCCAGACCTTGGCTGCCACCGGCACCAACCCCATCACTTGGAGCATCGAGACCGGCACTCTGCCTGACGGCCTGACGCTGGTGGGCGATACCATCAAGGGTACGCCCTCCAAGGCTGGCGATTTCAAGTTCACCGTCAAGGCCACCAACAGCGGCGGCTCTGACACGAAGGAGCTTACCATCAAGATTGCCGACGCGGAGGCTGCCAAGTATCACAACGTCACCCTGACCGACGCGGGCACCGGCGCTACCGGCGCTGGCAGCCATGCGGCAGGAACCACGGTCAACATCTACGCCGGAACCAAGTCCGGCTACACCTTCAACGGCTGGACCTCCGACAATGTGACCGTCCTCAGCGCCAGCAGCAAGAACGCCAGCTTCGTCATGCCGGATAAGGATGTCACCGTCAAGGCCAACTGGGTCTACAACGGCGGCGGCAGCAGCGGCGGCGGTTACACCTACTACACCATCAAGGCCACCGCAGGCGTGAACGGCTCCATCTCTCCCACCGGCAACGTCAGCGTCCGCGAGGGCAGGGATCAGACCTTCACCATCACCCCGAATAAGGGCTACGCCGTCGCCAAGGTGCTGATCGACAGCAAGAACGTGGGCGCGGTGAAGTCCTACACCTTCGAGAATGTGAAGAAGAACCACACCATCGAGGTCGTCTTTATGAAGGCCAGCGGCAACCCCCAGACCGGCGTGTTCGTGGATGTGCCGGAGGGCAGCTACTATGAGGAAGCTGTCAACTGGGCGGTTGACAAGGGCATCACCACCGGCACCGATGCGACCCACTTCTCCCCCGATGGCATCTGCACCCGCGCGCAGGCTGTGACCTTCCTGTGGCGCGCCGCAGGCAGCCCCGCCGCCAAGTCCGCAGTCATGCCCTTTACCGATGTGAAGGCTGGCAGCTACTACTATGACGCGGTGCTGTGGGCCGTGGAGAACGGCATCACCAAGGGCACCAGCGACACCATGTTCAGCCCCGACGCCACCTGCTCCCGCGCGCAGATCGTCACCTTCCTGTGGCGCTCTCAGAAGTCCCCGGCAGCGGGCACGGCCAATCCCTTCACCGATGTGAAGGCAAGCGCCTACTACGCTGACGCGGTGCTGTGGGCTGTCAAGGAGGACGTCACCAAGGGCACCACCAACACCACGTTCAGCCCTGATGCCAACTGCACCCGCGCACAGATCGTCACCTTCATCTGGCGCGCCCTTGCGGAGTAAGCGCGTATGACTGAAAAGGAATGGCAGCAGATAAAGCGGCTTGACATCTCATTTGTGGTCATTGGCGGCGTTGGAACGCTGCTGATCACCGCCATGATAGTTGCTCTTTCGTACTTGGGCTGGTTTGATCAGTTCACCGACAGCGGGCTTTTATCCTCTCTGGATGAGTGGCTGGTGACGGTGCTGATCGGAGGCATTCTGCTCGTGCCATTCCTCATAGTAACGGTCATCGGTATTCTGTTGGTGCGGAGCGATCTGCGCATCGAGCGCGAGCGCCGCAAAAAGCCGCCAGAGCCGCCGGATGAGTTTCCCAGTCTATACGAATGGCTGAATAGCAAGGCCGCTGGCAAAGACCCATAAGCGAACATTGGACAGCGCAGCGGACGGGCATCTCGCCCCGAAGCTGCGCTGTTCCTTTTTCGCTACAGGAAACATTTTGTCCGAACACACAACACTTTGAGCCATGCCGCTGCTCCAGCGCGGCAGGAGAACGCATTATGAAAAGAATCAGAAGGATCATCCGACCCATGCTTTGCATGGTGGTTTTGCTCGTTGCCATGACCACGGGCGTCATGGGCTGCTATCAGAAAGACCCCGATCCCATTGAAGTTCCCTCCGACACCTCCGAAGTGGAGGCGACCCCCATTCCCACCGTCAACCGGCAGGCGGAGCTTGCCGACGCCAAAAGCAGGAACCCCGACGCCGTGGCGTGGCTGTATATCCCCGGCGCGGAGGTGGACGACCCTGTGATGCAGGCGGAGGACAACGGCT
>ERZ857984.2588-NODE-2588-length-10637-cov-4.678794_pt1 | contig 10637 bp, 8 predicted proteins | sample MGYA00519914_ERZ857984 | MGnify/ENA primary metagenome ERZ857984 (study PRJEB31778, sample SAMEA3449417) | human gut metagenome | biome: human gut; feature: human-associated habitat; material: faeces | place: United Kingdom | collected 2010/2012 ... | reverse complement strand
GTTCTTGCAGCCGTTTGGCGTCGTTTTCATGAATCAACCCCCTTGTGTCGGGAGGAATATTGAGCAGTAAAACAGAATTGTATCCTACCGATTTGAAATAGATGTCCACCAATGTAGAAAGCGATTTTACCTTATCGTCTTCTTCCCGATGATAGAACCAGCCCGGACGAATCGATACATCGACTTCCGACGGGTACCAAAATAATTCGGTCGCTTGTTCTAAAAGGGCTCGACTGCCGAGGTCTTCCGATTTGTTTTTTAAACCTAATACGGTGTTAATACTGTCTGAACGGGAATATATACCGGGAACAAGAGCCGTTGCGCTCCATTCGGTTTCCCGCCCATATCCTTTTTCGTTTCCTACCCATCTTACGTCGTCTCCCATGATAGCCATGACAGCGTTGGGTTGTAACTTTTGTATGGTTTTATAGAACTGATCCCAGTCATATTCTTGTTTTTTACCATTAGGACCTTCACCGCAAGCACCGTCGAACCAAACTTCGTGTATCTCTCCGTAGTTTGAGAGCAACTCGGTAAGTTGTTCGATGAAAAATTTATTGTATTTGGGCGAGTTTCCATAGCAAGATGCGTTTCTGTCCCACGGAGATAGGTAAACACCGAATTTGAGACCATATTTGTCGCAAGCCTCTTTCATCTCTTTGACTACATCGCCTTTTCCATCTTTCCAGGGTGATGAAGCGACCGAGTGACTGGTTGTAGCAGTGGGCCATAAACAAAAACCGTCGTGATGTTTGGCTGTGAGAATCGCCATTTTAAATCCGGCATCTTTCAGCGTTTTTACCCATTGTTCGGTATCTAACTGAGTGGGGTTAAAAAGTTTGGGATCTTCCTTCCCGTCTCCCCATTCCCGATTGGTAAAGGTGTTTATACCGAAGTGTAGAAATGCGGTCAGTTCCGACTGTTGCCATGCTAGTTGTTGAGGTGTAGGTGTCAGGTGTGCTGCCATTTCGACTTTTTGTTCGATTGTCGAGCCTTCGGGAAAAACGAGATGTTTTTCGTAATATTGTTTTTTGTTTGACTGACAACCTGCGAATAGAGCACAAATAGTGAGAAAAACACATGTATTTTTCATTGGGTATAAATAATTAGTTTCCGTACAAAGATAATGATTCTATACAAAAAATAAAATACCTGTAAAATGTATGCTTTTGTTATAAAAAAGATAATGAGCGTTTAATAGGTGCATATCAGATTTTATTCGCTTATTCCATAGTAGTTTCCGTTTCCTCGTTCCGTATTTTACCTTGTATTCTTATGGGTTTGGAAAAATATGCCCGGAATTTTGGGAGATAAGTGTGTCATATATGTGATTAGCGTAAAGTCTTCCTATGGGGAGAAATATTTCTTTCCCGATAAGTTTTATTTTTTTCTTGGAAAACATTTCGATTTTTTCGATAGGTACGATATATGAACGGTGAATGCGGAGAAAATTTTCTTCGGGCAAAATTTCTTGAATCGTTTTCATGTTCGTTCGGGACAGTATGTATCCCCCGTTTTCCCGGAAAATTTTAGTATAGTTTTCCATCGCTTCGATATATAGAATGTCATTAATGGGAATTGTTACGTTAGCATATTCTTGTTTGATAACGATATTCTCGGGGACTTTTTCTGTCTCTATTCTGCGAATGGCTTTCTCGACAGCTTTTTTAAATCTTTCGTAAGCAAACGGTTTGTGTAGGAAATCTACGGCATCGAGGTCGAATCCGTTGAGTGCGTATTGAGCATGTGCAGTGGTGAATATAAAGCAACACTCTCTGGGTAGAGCGTGAGCGATATCCAGTCCGTTGATACTATTCATTTCTATATCGAGGAAAACCAAATCGGGTTTGTGTCGTTTGATCTCTTCCAACCCAATACGAGGTTCGCTGAATGTCGAAAGATCCAAATTTCCAAACCGCTCACAAAATTGAGTGATGACAAGTAAAGCAAGGGGCTCATCGTCAATAGCTATACAAGAAAATTTTTTCATTGTAGTCGAATAGTTAGTCTGATTTTATATTGTCGGTTTTCTTGGACAGTCGTTAAATTAAAACGATCCGGATAGAGTAATTCTAATCGCTTGCGGCAATTTTCGATACCGATAGCAGGGGTCTTTTCCTTTTTTTCTTTCATGACCGTATTTTCTGTTTCGAAAAGGAGTTGTCCGTTTTTCACTATAATTCTGATGAGTACAGTGCAATCTATATCGGAAGATGTACCGTATTTAAAAGCGTTTTCCACGAATGTAATAAGGATCATAGGGGGAAAGCACATCCGCCAAAATGGCGATAAGCAGCACCACCAGAAACAGGATCAGTCCCACCTGAAGCTGCCGGCTGGCCTTCCACATGGATCCAAGGCGTTTGGCTGTTTTATGCAATTCGTTTTCCATAATCCTGCTCGCCTCCCATCAGGTATACCGTATACGGGGGTCCAGCCATGCGTACACAAGGTCCACCACAATCATCATGGCGGCAACCGACAGGGCAAGGATCAAATAAATGCCCATCAGCACGTTGTAGTCGCGCATCATAATGGCACGGTACATCATGGACCCTATACCCGGCCAGGAGAATACGATCTCCGTGAGCGTCGAGCCCGAAACCACATATGCCAGATTGATGCCGAACACGGTAAGCACCGGCAAAATGGCATTTTTGAGAATGTACTTGCGGAATATCTTTTTTTCGCTCATTCCGGTCACCCGGAAGGTCATAATATAGTCATCTGCCATGACCTGCATCACCGATGTCTTGGTAATGCGGAAGTAACTGGGAATTTGAATGGCGATCAGTGAGGCGCAGGGCAGAATCATATGGACCAGAACGTCCCCCACATGCGCCAGACCCGTATTGCCGGCCCTGAGGTTGTACATGCCTTGCGTGGGCAGCCATTTGAGCGTGCTGGCAAACAGCAGAATGCCCATCATGCCCAGCCAGAAGGCAGGCATGGAATTAAACAGATACGCGACGCCGGAAAAACACCGGTCCAGCAATCCGCCATGGTTTTTGCCCGCGTACAGGCCCAGCCAGCAACCCAGAATCACCGCCAGGATGGCGCTTGTGCCGGAGAGCAGCAGCGAGTTCCCAAACCGTTCTGCAATGAGCGTCGTCACCGGCTGCGAATAGGCAAAGGAATCGCCCAGGTCTCCGTGGAACAGATTGACGATGTATTTCCACAGCTGCACATGAAGCGGCTGATCCAGGCCAAACTCAATGGTCAGCGCCTCAATCATATCCTCCGTAACCGTATCGGCTCCGGCCAGAATTCTCACGGGGTCACCAGGAGCCAGCTTGATAATCAAAAAGTTTATGACGATGACTACGAGTACAATAAAGAATGCCGTAATCATCTTTTTCAGGATATACCGCTTCACCTGCGTGCCTCCTTGTGTCACAATGAACACCAAACAGGCGCCGGAAAGTGCGGCGCCTGCCTGGTGAAGGCCAGCCTTGCTTACTCGATAACCACCTTTGCGTAGCTGTTATCGCTGACGTCGGGGGTCTGATCGATATAAGGAACGCCAGACACGTTATTCCTGCAGATGTAGTACGTGGTCATCTCCACAACGGGGATGATCGGCAGTTCCTCGGCCAGAATCTCCTGAATGCGACGGTAGCACTCGCCGCGTTCCTCGTCCTTGGTCAGGCTGCGGGCCTTCGCCAGCAGCTCGTCCACCTCGGCGTTGGAATACATGGAGTAGTTGGCCACGCCGCCCGTGCCAATGCGCTTGGACATGGCATCCGGATCGGGACCCTGATAGCCGTTGAGCATGGCCATGTCGAAATCACCGTTGAGCACGCGGTCGTTCCACGCGGCGCTTTCCAGCACGGTCAGCTTCATGTTGATGCCGGCTTCCTTGAGGTTGGACTGCATCACCTTGCCGCAGTTCGCATAGGAGCCGCTGGAGAACACCAGCATCTCCAGCTCAAGGTAGTAGCCGTCGCTGTCGAGGGTGTAGCCGGCCTGCTCCAGCAGAGCACGGGCTTCTTCCACATTGCGCTCGCCGATATCAGCGTCCGCATTGTAGGCCCAGGAGCAGTAGGGCGGATAGAAACCGTAGGCCGGGGGCATGAGGCCGTTGGTGCCCTTGAGGGAGATTTCCTCGCGGTCGATGGCCAGGGAAACCGCCTTGCGCACTTCCCAGGTCATCTTTTCATTCTGCATATTGACGGCGATCTGGTAGCGGCGCGCGGCGCTGGAGTAGCCCGGCTTGTACTGGGGGTCCTGCAGCAGGGCGGGCACCTGGGAGTTGGGCACGCCCTTGAGCATGTCCACCTCGCCGTTGAAGAAGGCCTGCAGCGCGGTGTCGCTGTCGGGAATCACCTGGAAGATCAGGCGCTCGACATCGGGCTCGCCCATGTGGTAATCGGGGTTCTTCTCCAGCACGACGCTCACGCCGCGGTCATAGCTGACGAACTTGTAGGCGCCGGTACCGATGGGGTTGGTGGTGGCAGCAGCGCAGGTCTTCCAGTCCTCCACACCCTCATAGAGGTGCTTGGGGAGGATGAAGTTGGCATACCAGGCCAGCGTGCCCAGGATGGGCGAGTTGGGGGCGTTGAGCACCATGACGAAGGTATTCTCGTCCGGGCAGCTCATCTCGGCGACCGAGGTGTTAAGCTCCTGGGCGATGACGCCGTTGTTGTCCATGATCATCTGGAAGGTGAACTCCACGTCGGCAGAAGTAAAGGGCTCGCCGTCGTGCCATTTCACGCCCTTGCGCAGATTGAAGGTATAGGTCAGGCCATCGTCGGAGATGGTGTAGGTTTCGCACAGGTTGGGGACGATCTCGTTGTTCCAGTTCAGCTGGAACAGGCCGTCGAAGATGTTCTGGAAGATGGGCCAGCCATAGTCGTCAGCCTGAGCATCGGGGTTGAAGCTCTTGGGATCTTCGTTGGTGACAACAATAAAGGTTTCGTTGCTGTCGTCGGCCAGCGCGGCAGGCATCATTACGCCCACAACCAGGCACATGATCAGCAGGACAGAGAGCCATTTCCTTGCCATAGGGATTCATCCTTTCCTTATAATGGTATCTATGCAACCTCACGAATGCGAGGACACATATTCAGCCGTCAGAAGGCCGCATACAGCCTGAGCCGTCACCAGATTGCGCACGGGGGTGATCTGGTAATGCATGTTTTCTTCAAGATAGGCGCATTCGGAATCCAACAAAGCATTGGCCGCATCAAAGGCATCATGCAGTCGTTGCACCTGCTCCGCGGTAAAGCCGCGCTCAGCTGCGCGATTGAGTTCAAAGTCAATGCCGCGGACCAGCAGACACAGGTTGGTGCAGCGGAAGTAACGCATCACGTAAAGGTTATCAAACATCTGCGCCTGGGTGGCCTTTCCTGCGCATTCAGGCGACTTGGCCCAAGCGCGCTGCGCCTTGATGCTCTCCGCGCCCCCCCGCAGCTTTTCTTCCAGCGCGCGGCGGAAGTAGTTATCATCACCGCTGAGCAGATCCTCCACACGCTGGAAGATGGCATGCGTCTGACCGTCAAGTTTCTCCTTCATATCGCAGCTTTCCAAAATCACGTCACTGCGGTCGCAGTCCGTAAGCGAGGTATCGTCAATCTTGTCGGAATAGAAGTAGGGCAGCTCGCACACAAACGTCATCGTCCGGTTCTGACCGTCCCGGTTGGCGTACTCGTCGCTGCTGGTGCCATAGTTGTGGCCCGCCACGGGGTCCTTGCCGGTGAAGCGCTCGTTGTAATCATACGAATCCCGCGCCTTCATCATCTGGAACACCGCCGGCGCAAACGTTACGGCATAGGGCACCTCGGCCTCGCCCAGCTTGCGGGGAATCCCCATCTGCTTGACGATATCGTAGAACTTGGGGTAGAGCTCCGGAATATTCTTGGTGATGTACCAGTAGGCGCCGCCAAAGCCCAGGTTGTGCAACGAGAACATGAACTCCGGCCGCAGGGTGTCAATCAGGTCCATCAGCACTTTGGTTTCGGGGATGGGACTGTTGAACTCCAGCTTCTTATACTTGACCGGGAAGGTCCATTCCACCTGATCGCGGAACGCCGGACGGAAGTAGTGGTGCATGTAATTGGTGATGCCGAACGGCCCCTTGAACCAGCCTTCATTCATACGGCTGCCGTCGATATCGATGCACTTGATGAAATACCAGGTATAGTCCAGCTCTTTTTCCAATTCCTCGTTGGACGCCAGCTCTCTGGTAAGAAAGTCCACCGTCAGGGACCCGATAGGCTCGTTGGGATGAGGGCAAGCAAAGACCAGTGCGTTTTTGCTGCCGTGCCCAATCTTGATCAGCTGAATGGGATGTCCTGCCCGCGAATGTCCCACACAGCGAACCTGCACACGGTCCGGATACTCGCTCGCCAGCTTCTGTGTGCTCTGGTCCAGCTCGTCCACCGTCATAAAGCAGGTGTAATCCGGCACCCGTGCGATGATTTCTTTCATATCCATGCCCATTTTCCACCCTTCCGCTTGATATTTTTCTGGAAAACGCGGGCTAAAAGCCACGCACCTCGTTGACTTCCGTCACGAGGTTTCACACAATCAATTCGGGTTGTGAATCATTGTCAAGTGCCGCTTTTTTTTGCATTCTTTTTGTATTTTGTGATAAATGACGTGGAGTACTTCATATATTATAGAAACTCTATTTGTGGATATATCTTTGCTGGAAATATCAAGGAATACTTATGGAAGGGCTTCTGTAAAAATCAGACTGCGATGAGCGGCGTAGCCTCAATGGGTTTATGGATGAGGTGTGCCATGGAAACAGACCAGTCCTCGATATATTTCATAAGATATGTTGTCACCAGGCGGACGAAGGACGCCGGGATCGCCGCAACCGAGCCAGAGGGCACCTCTGAAATGACCAGCTTCGGCATGGTACAATCATCAAGCCCTGAAACGGCACACCATAGGAGCTTTTGGGTTGAGACGGAAGTACGGATGAAAAGTGAACTCGGTGAAAAGACAATTTTATTTGTACAAAGGAGCAGAAAGAGAATGCCGCGCGTGAAGATGAGCAACTGGGGTCTTCGCATGAAGTGGTACGCCATCTGTGATATTTCAGTGCGTAACACTGTATCGCTGGTATGAACGTAAGAATCTGCGCCCAAACGGCAAAAATACGACTCCTATTTGGGTGAAATTACCGGAAGCAGATCGTATGATTTCTCGCAACTTCCATGCAGACCGGCCCGATGAAAAGCTGCTGACAGTTATTATGGAGGATGTGTTCCTGGATGGAAGGCGGATCTCTCCGCCATGACCGGCAGCTTCAGTGGTATGGTTTTGGGCCGGACGATTGGCAACCCTCCCAACAGCAATCAGGCCGATCATAAGTTGAATCAGGTCACTTTCGATTTGCCGGAGGGCTGCTGCCTCATTGTGCCTTCAGATAGAGGCTGCCCTTCTGTTGGCCGCTCTGAATCGAACGTATGAAGTATGCAGGACTCATGCGCTCCATGTCAAAAAAGGGCGGCTCCCCGGATAACGCCGCTTGCGAAGGTTTCTTCGGACAACTAAAAAATGAAGGGCTTTCCGGGCACTCATGGACACAGCGTTCGCCGGATAATGTTAGCCGGGAGCCAGTATATCCGTTGGTAGAATGGCAACCGTCTCAAGCTATCTTTAGGTGGGAGCAGTCCCTTCGAGTATAGAGAGCGCCCTGGCTTGCAGGTATAACTGGTCCGGCTTTCTATCCGCGCCCCGTCCCATACGAGCAGTCCTTCCACACTGCCGCCGTACAGAACATGAAACGCATTGCACGGCATTTTGTTCTTTCTTCCTTTTGCTTCACCTATGCTTCTGGCGCTGTTTCAGAATCATTTTAATCTCGTGCATTATAATACTGAATGCGCCTCCGGGTATTGCGAAGAACGCCGTACGACCTCTATAATGGCATCAACGGTTTGCAAGCCATACAGGTTTCCCGGCGGACTGGCCTTCCGCCCCGCAGGCGGCCGCAGGGTCCGCGGCGGCGGCTGCCGCAACAGACCGACATCTGCATAAGTCGAAAGGAAGAGATATATGAAAAGATCCCTTTCCCTGTTTTTGGTGCTCGTTTTAACGGCATGCTTCTTTGGCAACGCGCTGGCCCTGAACTATGTCGCAACCCTGGGAAACGAATCCACCTTTGAAACCATGACCGAGGCGCGGGCCAATGCACCTGCCGCTATGCAACCCTTCTATCCGCAGGGCAAGTACGTGCCCCATCCCGTGATGGACAACTATCCGGGCGACACCACCTACGTATACCGCAGCGCTGATATGTACGGTATCAACGCGGCCGTGCGCATCAATACCAACCTGGTGGTGTATTCGGATCAGTCCTTTGCCTCCAAGGACGAGGCACTGGCCTATCTCAAGGAACTGGGACTGGTGGACATCATCGAAGAGGCCCGCGGAAGCATCATTCTGGTCACTCCCTCCGATCCCGAAGTGGGCTTTACCGCTCAGGACCAGCAGCATTACTACGAGCTGCAGACCGCTTTGTTCTCCATCAACGCCTCCGGGACACAGGACGGCGAGGCCGTAACCTATGTGGATGCCTCCTACTACGGCGGCTACGGCTTTCTCTATGTGATCGGCCTGGGAGAAGGCGCCACCTTTCTCAACAACTACGTAGCCAGCACCTTTGACTACGTCAGCCGCATCGCCGGCATGCTGCTCGTGGACGGCGACATGGAGCGCATCCGCGAAGTTGCCGACATCGTGCCCGTTTATCTGGTCAATGCGCCCGAGAATGTGGTGGCCAAGTACGAAAAGGTCAACGGCACCGATGCGCTGCTCGTGGAAGGCGACAAAACCACCTCTTACAACCAGGCCTATCCCGTGCGCAAGGTGGTTACGCTCAATGCCGACCAGCCCGACCTTACCGCCATTATCCGCGATGCCTACTACAACCTGTTCATTAAGGCCCAGCGAGGCCAGGAAATTACACAGGGTCTGTACAGTGCCTCCACGCCTTATCAGGGCTACGGCTCCGACTCGGCGCCCTACTCCCTCTCACCGCGCAATGCCGTTATCAATGGCGTTACGGCCGATGGCATCTATGAATTCACCCGCGTGGATGATCGCTTCTCCGGCATCAAGACCGAGGAGGGCGAATATCTTCAGACCTGGTATGAGTACCTGCCTGAGGAAATCGTCAATGGTACCGCCAAGGAAGGCACCATTCCGCTGATCCTTGCGCTGCATGGCGGCGGAGACGATCCGCGCCAGTTTGTAGACGGGCAGGGCTTCCTGGAACTGGCCGGCAAGGAGCGTCTGGCCATCGTCGCGCCCGAAAAGCAGAACCTGCATACCACGGCTACCAACGGTAAGGACTTCCTCTCCCAAGCTCTTCCCGAACTGGTAAAATACATGCTGGAACCCTATCCCGCACTGGATGCCTCGCGTGTGTATGTGACGGGCTTCTCCATGGGTAGCCTGGCGACCATCCGTGCTGTCTATGGCGCACCTGAACTGTTCGCGGCGGCGTACCCCCAGTCCGGCATCCGTGGCGCTGAACCCACGGAGGAAGATGCCAAGCTGTTTGAAAATGTGCAGGTGCCCATTGTTGTGTCCACTTCCGAATACAACATGGTCAAGGCCGAAACACTCAGCCAGGATTTCTACAACCTGCTGAGCCAGCTCATGGTGCTTGACGGGATGGAACCTCTGCCCGAGGCTGATTACGACGCGTACCCCATCGCCGGGTTTGACGCCGACATCTATACTCGCACCACCATTAACGACGACTACGTCAAGCACAGCTGGTATAAAACCGATGATAATGGTGTTCCCATGGTGGGCGCCACCTACATCGAAAGCATCGTACATTGCCTCTATCCCCAGCATGCCAACATTATCTGGGATTTCTTCAAGCACTACAGCCGTGACCTCACCACAGGCGAAATCGTGTACGACCCTTATGTGCGCTGATCTTTAACGCCCTGAGGCCTCCCGTCATACGGGAGGCCTCAGAATGTTGACAAAGTGCGGGGTGCAGGGAATGATCGGTTGCTCAATCATTCGCACTTCCCTGACGGTCGCGCTCATGGTTTCGCTGCCCTCGCAAATATCGGCGTTCTGCGCATTGACCGCGCGCAGCCCTTGTATTTGCTCACACCTGCGGGTCGCTTTGGACCTTTGCCCAACAGCCCGCAGGCTGATGCTTTCCTCCGCCCCTGCCGGGGCATTTTTGAGAGCGTTGCGAGCGTCCGAAGGACGCAAGAAACGCGGCTTTCTCCAGAAACCAAGGGGGGGTAACGGTCTGAGCGCCCCGCCTGCCGCAGTGGCAGGCGGGGCGCCTGGGTTACTGCTTGTTGTATTTCTTGCGGTACTCGCTGGGCGTCATTCCCTCGTTTTTCTTAAACAGATAGCTGAAATAATGCGGATCATTATATCCCACCCAAAAGCATACATCCGAGGAGCGCATGGAGGTAACTTTGAGCAGCTCCTTGGCCTTGGACATGCGCAGAGCCATGAGATACTCGGTAAAGGTATAACCCGTTTCCTGCGCAAAGACGGTGGAAAACCGGCTGTTGGACATTGCTACCTCGCGGGCCACGTCCTTGAGCATAAGGTTGGGATCGGAAAAATGCTTGGCCAGATAGCCTGTAGCGCTACAATACATATTGGACAGTGAAGAAAAAAAGGATGAGACCTGAGCG
>ERZ857984.2586-NODE-2586-length-10648-cov-2.919664_pt1 | contig 10648 bp, 10 predicted proteins | sample MGYA00519914_ERZ857984 | MGnify/ENA primary metagenome ERZ857984 (study PRJEB31778, sample SAMEA3449417) | human gut metagenome | biome: human gut; feature: human-associated habitat; material: faeces | place: United Kingdom | collected 2010/2012 ... | reverse complement strand
TAACTACGGCAACATCAAGGTTGTTGTGGTGGACGGCTACCTGGATATCACCCCGGTTACCGACGAGGTCACTGTTACCATCACCGGCAACCATGACAGCAGAGTCTATAATACCAGCGAGCAGAGCGTGACCGGCTTCACGACCGACGTGGGAACAAAGGCAATCAGCGTGGTGCTGGCCGATGGCTCCGAAGCAGTTGCGAAAGGCACAGACGTTGGCAACTACAAGATGGGCCTGACCGAGGACGACTTCGTGGTCACCTCTGATAACTACGGCAACATCAAGGTTGTTGTGGTGGACGGCTACCTGGATATCACCCCGACTTCCGACGAGGTCACCGTAACGATCACCGGCCACACCGACACCAGGACCTACAATGGTAGAGAGTACACGGTGACTGGCTATGACGTAAGCAGCAGCAACCCGTTCTATACCGAAGCTGATTTCAGATTCAATGGTACCGCCAGCGTGAGCGGAACGGATGCTGACAGCTACCCGATGGGGCTGACCGAGGATGACTTCTCGAATACTAACAGAAACTTCAGCAACGTCGTATTCGACGTGACCGATGGCGGACTGACGATTGATCCCAAAGCAGTGACCATCACCGCAGCGAGTGAGGAATTTGAGTACAACGGCCAGCCTCGCAGCAATGCCGGCTACACGGTGGAAGGGCTTGTCGGCAGCGACGCGATCAGCGCAGTGGTTGAGGGCAGCATCACCTATCCGAGCCAGAGTCCGGTGAAAAATACTGTTGTCAGCCACGAATTCACGACGGGCAACCCGAACAACTATGAGGTTAGCTATGCTGTTGGCGAATTGACAATGACGGCGGCCAGCGGGGAGATCGTTGTGACGATCACTGGAAAGAACGGTACGGCCAAATATGACGGTGAAGAGCACACAGTGACCGGCTATGATGTAACTATCAGCAGTGTGCTTTATACCGAAAACGACTTTACCTTCAACGGAACTGCATCTGCTTCTCGGATTGATGCCGGCACTACTGACATGGGCCTGACCGCTGAGGATTTCGTCAATCACAACGACAGCTTCTCCAATGTGGTCTTTGTGGTTGAGGATGGATTTGTCACCGTTGAGAAGCGTGTGCTGACCCTGACTTCTGCAAGCGATGAAAAACTGTACGACAGCTACCCGCTGAGAAACGATAAGGTCACGGTAAGCGGCGATGGCTTTGCGGAAGGTGAAGGCGCGGTCTATGACGTCACCGGCGTCCAGCGGGGTCCGGGTGATTCGAAGAATACCTTCGATTACTTGCTGAACGATGGAACCAAGGCAGAGAACTATGAGATCACCAAGGTAGAGGGCACCCTGAAGATCACTGCCCCGGATTCCCTCTACTACAGCATTGAGTACTATTACAACGGAATCATTAATCCGTCGATGACCAGGACCGTTTCCGGCGTCAAACTCGGTGATGTGATTGAAAACGTGGATGCGGCCTCTATCACCGAGGGCGAGCTCAGCGGCAACTACAAGTTTATCGAAGCAGTCGGCCTGCCGCTGACTATCGGCGTTGAAACATCGGAAAATGTGCTCCGCCTCTACTATGAGAGCGGCGAGATTGCACATGATCCCGATGCGGCGATCCAGATCATTCACCAATATTATACGGATGGGCGTTTCTCCGGTGAACAGAAGAGATCGCTCGACAGTGCCGAAGCTGGTCAGCAGATCTATATCGACAACAGAAACATGCCGGCAAATCAGGTCATCCGCTCCGCTCCGATTTATGGGCGGCGGGGTTATGACTTTGACGGTAGCAGAATCCGGGTGGAGAGAACCCCGTTCTCCTATGAGGTCATCTTCCATGGCAACGGATTTGTTGCAGACCCCGCATCGATTTCGGTCAATTACAAATCCAACTTCACAATTCCGGCGGATGGCACAGCCAACTTGATCTGGATGACGGAGGAAGGCAAAAAACTGGTTGCTGAGGTAATCGAAGCGATCGAGACGACCGGCATCGACAGCGGATCGGACAGCGCGGACTTCCTGGCCTATCTGATGGCACAGAGATATCCCAACGAACATGGCAAGGAATATTTCTTCCCGGGTCAGGAGTATCCTCTGGCGACTGCCGCCAACCTCGATCTTTATGCCTATGTGCTGAAACGGACCACCCTCACCAATGCCGATATCAGCGAGGCGTTTGCCCAGGCTGAGTCGGATCTGATCGCTCTCAAACGTGCGGTAGCCAGGGGCGTTGATCCGGAGGATACCGGATTTGTCGGAACTCTGCGTTCGCTGTTTGGAATGAAGAAGGTTGATCCCGACCTGAAGGCCAGATACCAGGCTTGCTATGAAGCACTCTCCGATGAAATCTACGAGCTCGGCGATCTGCTCGACCGGTTTGAGGAGGAGAATGACAAAAAGCTGTCTGAAAAGACCTGGGAGCGTTATGGCAATCTTCTCGCCGGGCTGAACGAGCTCGAGGAGATGATCGAAAATCTCGACGTGATCATTGACTCCGGCTATCAGGATTCCGGCTATCAGGATTCGGGTTATCTCGACTCCGGATTCACTGTTACCCGCACCAGCAGCGGTTCGGGTGTCAGCGTCCAGAAGAAGAGCGTCTCCTTCCTGGAGGGACTCTTCGGAGGAATGCAGGTTGCTCAGGTGATTGATTACGGCACATCGGCAACCTACCCGATGACCATCACCAAGCTGGATAGCTTCCTCTATGAGGAAGGCTACACCTACACTGTCACCTTGACCTACAACCGGACGACCGGCGGCGGTGGCGGCGGTGACAATGATGATCCCACCCCGATCCCCGATAATCCTGTCCCGCTTGGCCCGTCGCCTGATCTGGTGACGATCCTTGACGAGGAAGTCCCGCTCGGTAAACTGCCGACCTCCGGCAGCAACCGCAATGCTCATCGCGCCGGCGGCGCGGCCCTCATGGCAGTGATCCTTGGATTGCTTGCCAAGGGACGCCGCAGGGATGGAGAAGGCGGTTCCGGCGAAGGGACGGACAGCAGCGGCGAATAACCATCGCTGCGGCCGAAAAAGCCATTCCTGTCTCACTTAAAAGAGAAGAAGGCCCGCTGCTATTGGCAGCGGGCCTTCTTTGGCGCGGGAAGCACTTTGCAGGGGGAATTCTTGCTTTCCCCGCTGCGGATAATCCTTCGCCGTGAGCGATGGGGTGGCAGCAAAAAAGAACGCCCCTCCACAGACGAATCAAGGGAGAAAACGCTGCATAGGCCAATATGGGAAGCTATTCCGATCAGCTATTGGGGCGGCTCGGGAAGCTTACAGCCACAGGAAGCTGCGGCCATCCGCAGTGAGCTTTGGATCATTGCTTCACGCCCTTCTTTTGAAACGGCACAGACCACAGCAAGTGCGTCCCGGCGGGACTGCTCCTGCGAAAGGCCCAGACAAAGGGTAAAATAGCCGGATAGCAGCGTGTATTCTGTAAAAACCCGGTTGGTTTCCTGAATGCCCGGTGCGGTCAGGCGGATGCTGCCGTAATGTTTTTTGCAGACCAGTCCGTTGTCCGTAAGCTTTTTCAGATTTTTAACTACGCTGGCGCGCGTAATACCCAAAAGATTTGCAAGATCCACCGAGCGTACGGCGGCTCCGCCGTCGCTTAACTGATAAATTGCCAGCAAATACCGAATGGAAGAACCGGACAGCAAACGATCCCCTCCTGTTGGCTCCGCCGGATTGCGCGTATTACTTCGCTCCGGCGAAAAACAAAAAGGCATATGGATGTCCCATATGCAGAATTTTCAAAAGGATAATTCCGGGTTGGCCAACTAGATGTTAGCAAAAATAACTTAAATGTCAACAAAAATTTTTGAAGGTTAGAAGTGGGCGTAATGCCTTTCATGTTCGTTTTATCAAATAAATTTACCGCGATCAAAACAAAGAGAAAGGAATTTCAAAGTCCCTCTTTGAGCGGCTTTTCCTGATTCTTTAAACAAAGAAATATTTTCGGCACAGGGATTGACAGATGCAGTTAGCGGTGGTAAACTATAAAAACGGAAATGGTTAGTCAAAGCTAACTATTAAAAAGAATTGCGGGCTCGCAGATGCTAACACGAGGGGGTGGTGTTTATTATGCCGTTGGCGATGGCTCAAATGGGGAAAGAGGCCGTTGTGAAAGAGATTCGCGGAAAAGATGAAACGAAGCGGTTCCTCGCCAGTCTGGGGTTTGTGGTAGGAAGTAGCATTATCGTCGTTTCTGAGATGGGCGGAAGCCTGATTGTGAATGTGAAGGACACGCGGGTCGCTCTGAGCAAAGGCATGGCAAGCAAGATTATGGTGCAGGGAGGAATATCATGAAAACGCTGAGAAATACCCGGTGCGGCGAGACGGTCACCGTGACGAAGCTCGGAGGGGAAGGGGCCTTGAAGCGCCGCATTATGGATATGGGGATCACCAAAGGAACCTTGATTTATGTCCGCAAGGTGGCGCCGTTGGGCGATCCTGTGGAGATTACAGTGCGCGGCTATGAGCTTTCGCTGCGTAAAGGTGACGCGGAAAACATTGTGGTGGAATAGGAAGTCCGCCGCGCGGCGCGCGGCTTTTCTTTGCAGCTTTAGTTAGCTATCGCTAACAACAAGAAATCAGGAACTTCAAAGACCGTTGTGTCAGTGGGACATCCCGCAGAGGAGGTAACAGCATGGCAATCAAGCTTGCGCTCGCAGGAAATCCGAACTGCGGCAAGACGACGATGTTCAACGATTTGACCGGCGCCAACCAGTATGTCGGAAACTGGCCGGGAGTGACAGTTGAAAAAAAGGAAGGAAAGCTGCGCGGCCACAAGGATGTGGTTGTAACCGATCTCCCTGGAATCTACAGTCTGTCTCCCTACACGCTGGAGGAGGCCGTCACCCGGGATTACATCACGAACGAGCACCCGAGCGTCATCATAAATCTGGTGGACGGATCGAATATTGAGCGGAATCTCTATTTGACCACTCAGATCACCGAAATGGGGATTCCGGTGGTCATCGCCCTGAATATGATGGATGTCGTCAGAAAAAATGGCGACCGGATCGACACCCAAAAGCTTACGGCAGCTCTGGGCTGCGAGGTGGTGGAAACATCCGCGGTCAAAGGCGAAGGCTCGAAGCAGGTGGCGGACCGCGCGGTTCAGATTGCACAGGAGGGGGGCGGACCCTGCCGAAGCACATCTTTGCTCCCATGGTGGAGGAGGCGCTGGACCGAATTCAAAGCCTGACGGCAGAGCTGGTTCCCGCAGAGAAGGCGCGCTGGTATGCGGTCAAGCTCTTTGAACGGGACGGCCGCGTACTCGATCAGCTCAAATTGTCCGCAGAGATCGCCGGGAAGATAGAGGAAGCCATTTCCACCTGTGAGAAGGCGATGGACGATGACAGTGAGAGCATCATTACCAATGAGCGGTATCAGTACGTTGCCAAGATTGTAAGGAATTGTGTTCACAAAAACCGCACTGGAATGACTTCCTCAGACAAGATCGACCGGATTGTGACCAATCGGATTTTGGCTCTGCCCATCTTTGCTGTGGTGATGTTTGCGATCTACGGGATTGCAATGGGAGGGTATTCCTTCTCGATCGGGACGATGGGGACCGACTGGGCCAACGATGTCCTCTTTGGGGAGATAGTGCCCGGAGCGGTCGATGCTTTCCTCGGCATGCTGGGGGTCAGCGGGTGGCTCTACAGCTTGATTCAGGACGGCATTGTGGCCGGCGTGGGCGCAGTGCTTGGCTTTGTGCCGCAAATGCTGGTGCTTTTCCTGCTGCTGGCCATTCTGGAGGATGTAGGCTATATGGCCCGGGTGGCCTTCATCATGGATCGGATTTTTCGCAAATTCGGACTCTCGGGCAAGAGCTTTATCCCGATGCTGGTTGCCACCGGCTGCGGCGTGCCGGGAATTATGGCCTCGCGAACGATTGAACAGGACCGCGACCGCAAGATTACCATTATGACCACCGGATTCATCCCCTGCGGCGCAAAAATGCCGATTATAGGACTTTTTGCCGGAGCTGTTTTCGGAAATTCTCCATGGGTGGCCACCTCGGCCTTCTTTATCGGGATTGCCGCGGTCATCATTTCCGGCGTCATGCTCAAAAAGTTCAAGATTTTTGCCGGGGAGCCCGCACCCTTCGTCATGGAGCTGCCCGCCTATCATGCGCCGTCTCCGGGCAATGTCCTGCGTGCCACCTGGGAACGCGGTTGGTCCTTCATCAAGCGCGCCGGAACAATCATTCTGCTCAGTTCGATGATCCTTTGGTTCCTGCAGGGCTATGGCGTGGCAGAGGGAGTATTTCAGGCGGTGGAGGACAACAGCGATTCGCTGCTGGCGCTGATCGGCAATGGAATCGCCTGGATTTTCGCTCCTTTGGGCTGGGTCGGCGATATGGCATGGAAGGCTACCGTCGCCACCATCACCGGATTGATCGCCAAGGAGGAGGTGGTCAACACCTTCGGCGTCCTTTACCAGTATGCCGGCGAGGCGGATCTTCTCGAGGACAGCCATGATATCTGGGCGGCGATCGGCGCAGATTTCGGTGTGATGTCGGCTTACAGCTTTATGGTGTTCAACCTGCTCTGTGCCCCCTGTTTCGCCGCGATGGGCGCGATCAGGCGGGAGATGAACAATGCCAGGTGGACGATGGGCGCAATCGGATATATGTGCCTCTTCGCCTATGTAACCTCGATGATTGTGTTTCAGCTCGGCGGGCTGATCACCGGGGAGGCCTCCTTTGGACTGGGGACGGTAGTCGCCGCGGTTCTTTTGGCCGGTATCTTTTACCTGCTCTTTCGCAGGGGTTATCAGGGCGAGGATATCATTCGGATGAGCGCGGTGGAAACCGCTGAGGTCAAGGCTTGACCATCTCATCTTTCTTTGATCAGGAGGAATCAAAATGGGAAACTTGATTGTTGGCTCAATTCTTGTGGCCTGTGTCTTTTTGGCGGTTCGCTATTTGTACCGGCAGGCCAAAAAGGGGCAGTGCGCGGGCTGCTCCGGCTGCAAAGGCGGCCATGACTGTCACTGCGGCAGGTAAACTGATGAAAAAAGAGGCGCGGTTTCCGCGCCTCTTTTTGTACTCAGAAAGCTACTCGTCCAGCGAGTGCGATTTTTCGTACAAAAAAGACGGTGCCATTCGGCACCGTCCGGAGTGGACGAAATTTACAGCAGCGTGAACTGTTCCGCAGTATCCGAAAGGACCGAGAGCGCCGCGATAAAACCGGGGTCCTGAATTTTGCCGACCATTTCGATATCGACGGCCATTTTTCCGCCCGGCATCGCCTGAGAATGAATTCCGGTAATGGAGATATCCGCGGCGGCGAGCGGGGAGAGGTAACGGGTCAAAGCTCCGGGATGATCCGACAGGATGGCCCGAACCGAAGCACCGCCCAGAGCGGTAGGAATTTCAAACTCTTTGGGCTGAATCTGATATTCGTAGAGCTTATTGAGATCCATCAGAATGCCGTAAACCAGCTTCAGGCCCGGGTTGATATTGTCATGTCCAACCTGCTCGCCAACCTTGCTGAGCACCTGCTGTTCCCGGTCGGGGGCAAAAACGGGGAGATGGTGCTCGGTTTTGTATTCCGCGACCTGCCGGATCAGCTCCCGGCGCTGCAAAATACGGATGATGATTTCGTGGTCAATCTGGTCAATCTGTTCGCGGAGGTTCTTCAATTCCATAAACAGGTCCCCTTTTCATGATTTGTGTGCTTATCGGGGCTTTTTCATAGTGAAATCGCACAGTACATAGTAAAAACGCAGTATGTTTATTATAATAATTTGTGAAGGTTACTGTCAATGGATAAAAGAAACGGGATTCTTCCCTTCATTCGGAAAAAAACTGTACAGGTCTCCAAGCGCAGAATAGCAAGGAAAAAAGATGAAAAACAGGATCATAGCTGCCCGCCATTCGAATCAATATGGAAGAAAGATAAAAACTGGATCCGAAAATATATCATATTGCACAACAAAAAAAGCTTGACTTTATCGATTAAAAGCGATAAAATACATCACATAATCCTAAATGCAATGACCGGGAAGAAGTAGGCCGCCCGTTCCTTCGCAGAGAGTTGCCGGTTGGTGTAAGGCAGCAGGGGGCAGGTGGTTCGAATACATTCCGCGAGCAGCGCACCGAAAGGCAGAAACCGAGTAGGCTGTGACGGATGCACCCGTTATCGTGCAGAGGTATCGCGCGGAAATATTTTCCGGGCCGTACCCGATGAGGCTGACGTTGTGAGGCGGCAGCAAACTGAGGTGGTAACACGGATTTTTTCCGTCCTCTGATGAAAAATCAGGGGACGTTTTTTTGTCCCCGAAAAGGAGTGATCCGGGGCCGAAGAGAGGCGCTCCAGCCGCGTATTCCGTAATAAAATCATGTGAGGAGAATGAATCGATGTTTCAAAAGCTTCTGATGATGGCGATTTTTTTTGCAGTCACTGTGGGAATCGGCGTTTACTGCCGGCGTCACACCTATAATGTGGGCAATTTTGTGCTGGGCGGACGCAGCGTAGGCCCTTGGGTTACCGCCTTTGCTTACGGCACCTCCTATTTTTCGTCGGTTGTCTTTATCGGCTACTCCGGCCAGTTTGGCTGGAATTTCGGCGTTTCCGCCGCGTGGATCGGCATCGGCAACGCTTTTATCGGGAGCCTGATGGCCTGGCTGGTTCTCGGACGGCGCACCCGCGTGATGACCAAATATTTTGAATCGGCGACGATGCCGGATTTCTTTGCCAAGCGTTTCTGCTGCCCGGCCCTCAAGGAAGTGGCGGCGGTCATTATTTTTGTTTTTCTGGTTCCCTATTCCGCGTCGGTTTACAAGGGACTCTCGGGCCTGTTTTCAATGGCTTTCGGCATTTCTTTCGTCTGGTGCGTTATCGGAATCGCGCTGCTGACCGCAGTTTATGTGGTGGTCGGCGGATATATGGCCGCCGCGCTCAATGATCTGGTGCAGGGAATCATTATGATTGCAGGCATCGGAATGGTAGTGGTCAGCATCCTGAACGGAAAGGGCGGTTTTCTCGCGTCGCTGGAACAGCTTTCGCAGATCGAATCCCCACTGGCTCCCAACCTCGACGGCGCGCTTGTTTCCTTCTTTGGGCCTGATCCGGCCGGCCTGCTCGGTGTGGTTCTGCTCACCAGCCTGGGAACCTGGGGCCTTCCGCAGATGATCCACAAATTCTACACCATCCGGGACGAGCGCTCGATTCATACCGGAACCGTCATCTCCACCATTTTTGCCCTGATTATCGCCGGCGGGTCCTACTTCATGGGGGCCTTTGGGCGTCTGTACTACACCCCCTCCGAGGGTGGAAAGGTCGTATTCGACGATATCGTCCCCACCATGCTTGCGCACAGCCTGTCCGATCTGCTGATCGGGGTGGTGCTGATTCTGGTGCTTTCCGCCAGCATGTCGACCCTTTCCTCCTTGGTGATCACCTCGAGTTCCACCGTCACCCTCGATGTGCTGCGGCCTCTGTTCCCTCAGGTGTTCACCACCGGCCGGCAGGTGAGAATTATCAAGGTGCTCTGCGCCGCTTTTGTTGTCCTCTCGGTCATCATCGCCCTCTCGCCCAACAGCCTGATCACCACCCTGATGAGTCTTTCGTGGGGAGCGCTGGCAGGCTCCTTCCTCGGGCCGTTTATCTATGGCCTGTACTGGAAGCGTACTACCACCCTTTCGGTTTGGGCAAGCTTCCTTTGGGGAATCGGAGTGACCGGCATCAATTTCTTTTTTCCATTTACCGCGCCCACAATGGCCGGCGCCATCGCAATCGTCGGTTCTCTGGCGGTGGTTCCTCTGGTCAGCCTGATTACGCCCCGTCTGCCGCAGGAACGGATTGACGACGCATTTGCCTGCTATGAGCAGAAGGTAACGGCCCGCAGCCGCTTTGTTCTTCCGGAAGGGGAGGAGGACTGAAGCGGGCCTCTACGGAACGTAGATTGACCGTACCGGGCTTTCACGCTATACTGAATCAATGAAGGAGGCCGGAACGGATGGACTGTGTCAGAATCGGCGCGCTGCTGGCATCACTGCGCCGGGAAAAGGGGATGACCCAGCGGGCGGTTGCTTCGCTGCTGGGGGTGAGCGATAAGGCGGTTTCCAAATGGAAATGCGGTATGGGCTGCCCCGATCTTTCGCTGCTGCCCGACCTCTCTCGGATTTTTGGGGTGAATATCGGGGATATCCTCTCCGGTGAGCTTCCAAGCAATGAGAAGGTGGGAGGAAATATGAAGAAGGTTGAATTTTACCGCTGTGCAGGCTGTGGAAATTTGATCACAGCAACCGGTGGAGCGGAGATTTCCTGCTGCGGCCGCCGCTTGGAGCGGATGATGCCCGTTGCGCCGCAGGAGGAGCATCTGATTTCGGCGGAAATGGTAGAGGACGAATGGTTTGTCACCGTCCGCCATCCGATGTCCAAGCGGCATTATATTACGGCTTTGGCGCTGGTGACGGCCGACCGTCTGCTGCTTACCAAACTCTATCCCGAGCAGGAGGCGCAGGCCCGGTTCAAGCGGTGCGGCAAGGGGACGATTTACGCCCTTTGCAGCGAGCATGGGCTTTTCACCCTGCCGGTTCCGTAAACAAGGTGCGCTGTTTGAAGCGGCACCCTGCTGAAAATTTTTGCGGTCAGAAAAGCTGTGCCTCCCCGTTTTATGGGCGGC
>ERZ857984.2580-NODE-2580-length-10672-cov-3.223321_pt1 | contig 10672 bp, 8 predicted proteins | sample MGYA00519914_ERZ857984 | MGnify/ENA primary metagenome ERZ857984 (study PRJEB31778, sample SAMEA3449417) | human gut metagenome | biome: human gut; feature: human-associated habitat; material: faeces | place: United Kingdom | collected 2010/2012 ... | reverse complement strand
CGAAGGTGGACGTGCTGGGCATCGACACCGCGCACGGCCACAGCCGCGGCGTCATTCAGATGGTAAGCAAGATCAAGAGCGCGTTCCCGGACATGACCGTGATCGCCGGAAACGTGGCAACCGCCGACGCGACGCGCGAGCTGATTGAGGCGGGCGCGGACGTGGTGAAGGTCGGCATCGGCCCGGGTTCCATCTGCACGACGCGCGTCGTTGCGGGCGTCGGCGTGCCGCAGATCACCGCCATCATGGGCCCCTGCGCCGGCGGCGCCGTTTATTCCCCCGCTCTCACCGATTTCATCTTCCAGGTGAATAAGACCGGCAAGATGTTCATTACCGGCCCCGATGTTATCAAATCCGTTACCGGCGAGCAGATCGATGCTGAAAAGCTGGGCGGCGCTATGACCCACAACCGCGTCAGCGGCGTTGCGCACTTCATGGCCTCCGATGATACCGATTGCATCAACCAGATCCGTCGTCTGCTGAGCTACCTGCCCTCCAACTTCCGCGATTCCGCTCCCACCATCTTCAATGGTGACGATCCCAACCGCATTGCCGATCAGCTGGATACCATCATCCCTGATAATCCCAACAAGGCGTATGATATGTACGATGTCATCAAGGCCATCACCGATGGCGGCGAGTACATGGACTACATGGGCATGTATGCCCCCAATATGATTACCTGCTTTGCCCGCTTCAATGGCCGCTCCGTTGGTATTATCGCCAACCAGCCCAAGGCCATGGCCGGCTGCATGGATATCAACTGCTCCGATAAGGCTGCACGCTTTATCCGTACCTGCGATGCCTTCGGCATTCCGCTGCTCACCCTGGTAGATGTTCCCGGCTTCCTGCCCGGTTCCACCCAGGAGCACGGTGGTATCATCCGCCACGGCGCCAAGGTCATCTATGCCTACTGCGAAGCCACCGTTCCGAAGGTTACCATGATCCTGCGTAAGGCCTACGGCGGCGCTTACTTGGCCATGTGCTGCAAGGACCTGGGTTCCGATATCGTATACGCCTGGCCCACCGCTGAGATCGCCGTTATGGGCGCCGAGGGTGCCGCCAACATCATCTTCCGTAAGGCCACTCCCGAGGAGCGCGCTGAGCTGATCGATGAGTACAAGCGCGAGTTCAATAACCCCTACAAGGCTGCCGAGCGCGGCATGGTGGATGATGTCATTATCCCCTCCACCTCCCGTCAGATGATCATCGCTGCCATGGAGATGCTCGATGGCAAGGTCGTGGAAGCTCCCAGAAAGAAACACGGCAATGTTCCGCTCTAATCAAAAGGAGCGTGAATAATATGATGTATCTGTATATTGCCATTGCTCTGCTGGTCGGGCTGCTGCTGGGAAAAGCGCTCTTTGGCAAAAAGGCCACTCCCGCGCCTGCCCCGGCCCCTGTGGCCGCAGTTCCTGCCGCCCCGCAGGAGGATGAGGATGAGATCGCAGCAGTCATCGCCGCCATTGCCGCTATGATGGGCTGCGCGCCGGAACAGGTACGCATCCTTTCCCTGCGTGAGGATTCTCCCTGGAGACCCACCTTACTAATTTCTGATGGAGGACAAATCGATGAAAAGATTCCTGATAAAAATAAATGGAAAAACATATGATGCTGAGGTAGAGGTCGTCGGCACCTCCGCCTCCGCTCCCGTAGCGGCGCCCGCAGCTGCCCCCCGTGCCGCTGCTCCCGCTGCCGCTCCGGCTCCTGCCGCTGCCCCCGCAGCCGGCGGCCCCGCCAATGTCACCTCCCCCCTGCCCGGCACCGTTCTGCGTCTGTGCAAGAATACCGGTGATACCGTTGCGGCCGGCGAGGTCGTCATGATCGTTGAGTCCATGAAGATGGAGAACGAAGTCGTCGCTCCCGAGGGCGGCCGCATCGCCTCCATTGCCGTTGCAGCCGGCTCCGCCATCAATACCGGCGACCTGCTGTTCACTCTCGGCTAAAAGTTCTCACAGCATAATGCCTAATGCGGCGCTATTGTTTTGTGTGTTTATCACAATACAATAGCGCCGCATTTTTGCAACATTTTTGATATATTTTCCATACCATTATTATTTTGTGTGTATTGCACCATTTATAGAGTTTTTTATTGTGCAAAATATATATGTCAAAATTCATCAAAAAGGAATCAAATTTTCTACAATGTAAAAATTCCACAACACCTATTGCATTTTATATTATTTAATAGTAGAATAGCTATTAGAAAGAACATGGGTAAGTAGTAAACAGCTGCTCCCTGTTTCCATTATTTCCGCCGAGGCGGAACCGCAAAGGGGGCGACACGCATGGATACCAATTACGGCATCTCGATGAACTCTATTCTCCGCATGGATATCCTGCATGATGCCCGCCTGCTGGCCGGTGCTTCCGGCACCGATCAGATCGTTACCTCGGTCAGCGTCATGGTCGATCCCAACATCGTCAGTGCTGTGACCGGCGGTGAGCTGCTGGTTTCCACCGCCTACGCCATCCGGGAGAATATCCCTCAGCTCATGCAGCTGGTCCCTCAGCTGAAGGAACACGGCGTGGTAGGCCTTGGCTTGAAGTTCAACAGCTATATCAATGAGATGCCGCAGAACATCCTCGATCTCTGCAATGAGTTGAGTTTCCCGCTGTTCGAGATCCCCAACAGCATCTCTTTCTCCCAGATCATCACCCCCATCATGACCACCATCGTCAATAATCAGGCACAGACCCTGGGGGATATCTACGAGCTGCAAAAGGCGCTGACCGCTACCATGCTGGGCGGCGGCAACCTGCAGTCCATCGTACAGACGCTCTTTGACCGTTTTGGCAACAGCGTCGCCATTTACAATGACTTCTTTTCTTCTTTTGTGCTGGCCTGCAGCGAGCAGCGCCGTGAAAGCATTTCGCGTCGGATGGAAAATCTCGTCCGTTCCGGCTCCTCCAGCAAAGAGACTGTCCCCCTGATGAGCAGCCGTGAGGTCGATAGCATTGATGGCCTCATCTGCAATAAGATCATCATCCCCATTTACAGCGATAAGAAAAAATACGGCAGTATCTACATCTGGGAGGACAACCGCGAGATCACCGGCGTAGACCTGGCCGTTCTGGAAGCTTCTACTTCCCTCATCGCGCTGGATATGATCAAAAAGATCTCGATGTACGAGATGGAAAACAATCACAAGGCCACCTTTCTTGATGACCTTTTGGTTCACGATGAGGAACGGCAGCGCAAGTCGCTGGCCAATGCCGAGTACTTCGATTTCGATGTGGATGCTGAGCACCGTGTGGCGGTCATTCGGGTCCTTTCCGGCAGCTCCACCATCGGCAATAGCTCCCTTTACAAAACCAACAACAGCATTGTCAATATCCTGCGGCGCATCAGCCGCGATAGCAGCATCAAGGTTCTGTTCGTCAATAAGTGTGACAGCATCGTGCTGGTCTTTGAATCCCCCCTGCGGGAAGATGAAGAATACCGCCGGCTGCTGCAGGCGTTCATCGATACCGCACTTTCCTCTTTAGAGGCGGAGGGGATTCTCGCCATGGCGTCTATCGGCGTCGGCCGCAGCTATGCTGATGCCACCAGCCTGTGGAAGAGCTTTAATGAAGCCCGCCGCGCGGCTGCCTGCTGGAACATTGATAATTCCCGTGTCCACTACTTTGAAAAGCTCGGCGTTTATCGCTTCCTTTCCTACGAAAATCTCCGCCCGGAGCTCATCATCTTCTACAATGAAACGCTCAAGGTGCTGGTGGATTACGACCACGACCGCGATTCCGAGCTGGTACATACCCTTTCGCTTTACTTCAAGTGCGGCGGTAATCTCAAGCGTCTGGCAGAAGAAATGGGGGTCCACTACAATACTGTGGCCTACCGCATCCAGCGCATCAAGGAGCTGGCCCATGTCAGCTTTGATAACGCCGACCAGATGCTGAATCTGCAGATCGCCCTTAAGATCTATGAAGTCAACTTCCACCGCTGAGGCCATCTCGGCCCAGCTGCTGGCCCTGCTGCCGCAGCACCCCGCGGAGGCCACCGTTCATTCGGTGTTCCATACCTCGGCCAATCTGCTGTATCAGGGGCAACTGGTCACCCTGCTGGATGATACCCGTCCGCTTTATCCCTGTGCCGTACGGCTTGGCGGTTCTATTCCGTCCGTTGCCGCCGGGGAACCCGCTCTCCTTTCGCGGGAGCGCATCACCTTTCCCCACAGCGGCCACACCATCGAGCTTCACCGGGCGGCCGTCACTTCCCTTTCGCTTTTCTCTCCGCTGCTTCCCCTGCAGCTGCCCCACCCGGCGGCTCCGCAGGCCCTGCGGGAGATTATCCTTTCCAACGGCAAGCCGGAAGGCTTCGCTCCTCTGTTTACTATTTTGGAGGACGACCCCTCTCCCCTGCCCGATAACCTCTATGTCCGCTATGCGGCAGAGCGCATCCCCGCTCTATTCGCCGCCCTGCGGCAGAAGGATGCCGAAGCCGCCGCTGAGGCTGCCTATTCCATCGCCGGCTGCGGCATTGGGCTCACCCCCTCCGCCGATGACTTCCTTTGCGGAGTCATGGCGTCGGTACTGGCTTCGGCCATTGCCCGCGGGGAACAAAATGAATGGCTGCCCCTTACCGCCGCTATGGCCGAACGAGCTGCCCCCCGCACCAATCTCATCAGTGCCGCATTTCTGCGGCAGGCTGCCGCCGGGCAGCTCTCCTCGGATGTGCTCACTCTCATCCGAACCCTTTATTCCAGTGTCCTATCGCTGCGGCTACCGTCTGCTGCGATGAATGTTATCGCCTTTGGCGAAACATCCGGTACAGATATCCTGACCGGTATATATTTCGGACAAAAAAATTATCCAAATTAGGAGGAAACGGCATTGGTTAGTCTGCAAATCAAACCCAACACCTACTACGACTCCATTACCCTGATGATCATCTCCAAAGAGCTGAAGAAGGTCCCGGGCGTAAAGGAAGCTCTGGTCGGCATGGGCACCGATCTGAACCTTGACATTGCCAAGGTAACCGGTCTTTCCAGCCCCGAGCTGGAAGCCATCACCCCCAACGATTTCTTCGTAGCGCTGGATTGCGAAAACGAAGAAGCCGAGGCTGCTGCTCTCAAAGCTCTGGAGGAGCAGCTGAATAAGAAGGAGGAGAGCCGCAGCGCTGCGTACTATCCCCCCACCCTCACTTCCGCCCTCAAGGCTGATCCCAAGATCAACCTGGCGCTCATCTCTGTTCCCGGCCGTCATGCTTACGATGTTGCCAAGGACGCTCTCGACAAGAACATCAATGTTATGCTGTTCAGCGATAATGTTTCGATGGAAGAAGAGAAGAAGCTCAAAGAGTACGCCGTTTCCAAGGAGCTGCTCATGATGGGCCCCGACTGCGGTACTGCTGTTGTTAACGGTCTGCCCCTGGCTTTCGCCAATGTCATCCATAAGGGCCCGATCGGTATCTGCGGCGCTTCCGGTACCGGCACTCAGGAGCTCACCATCCTCATCGACCAGCTCGGTTCCGGCATCACCCAGGCTCTGGGCACCGGTGGCCGTGACCTGAAGGCGGAGATCGGCGGCCTGATGTTCAAGCAGTGCCTCAACGCCCTCATCGCTGACCCCGATACCAAGGTCATCATCATGCTCTCCAAGCCGCCCGCGGATCATGTTGCCAAGGAGATCCTGGCCATCGCTAAGGAGTGCAACGACCACATCAAGCCCGTAGTCGTAGACTTCATCGGCGGCGATCCCAACCTTCCCAAGGAGTACGGTCTGACCGCTGCCTACAACCTGGAAGACGCTGCCCGCAAGGCTGTTGCTCTCTCCAAGGGCGAGCCCGTTCCCGCTGATATGTTGGATATCGATATGCCTAAGGCTGAGCTGGAAGCTCTCATCGAACGCGAGACCTCCAAGATGGCTCCCACCCAGAAGTACTATCGTGGTTTCTTCTCCGGCGGCACCCTGGCGGATGAGTCCATGAAGCTCTCCATCGGCAAGCTGGGCCACATCTATTCCAATATCCCCCTCAAGCCCGAGGATAAAATCGAGAATCCCCTGACTGCTGAGTACAAGGAGAACACCTGCATCGACTTTGGTGAGGACGAGTTCACCGAGGGTAAACCCCATCCGATGATCGACCTGACCCTGCGCTGCGAGCGTATCCTGCGTGATGCTCATGATCCCACCCTGGCTATTCTGCAGTGCGACTGCGTTATCGGCTACGGCTCCAATGCCAACCCCGCCGAGGAGCTCTCCGCTGCCATTGCCAAGGCCAAGGAGATCGCTGCGAGCGAGGGCCGTTACATCTCCGCTATCTGCTCTATCGTAGGTACCGAGGGCGACCCCCAGAACTTGACCGAGACCCGCAAGCAGCTGGAAGCTGCCGGCGCTATCGTTGTTCGCTCCAACGCTCAGTCCACCTATCTGGTACACCATATGCTGGATAAGCTGAATGGAGGTAAGTATTAATGCATCAGATCAATAAACTGTTCGGAGAAAAGCTCCACATGGTCAATATCGGCGTAGAGACCTTCTATCAGGATATGCTCTCTCAGAAAGAAGCGGGCACCCAGGATATCGAGGTCATCCATGTTGACTGGAAACCCGTAGCCGGCGGCAACAAGAAACTGGCCGGTATGCTCGGTATGTTGAAGTAATTACCCACTCCCGCGCTGCGGGAAGGTGATTTTTCTAAATAATTTATTTAGGAGGAAAAAACAATGACATTGGGCGAGAAAATCAATGCCGCTAATGCCGAAGCCCTGAAGATCATTCTGGGCGCTCAGCCTACCCTGATCGGCGTTGGCACTGCCGGCGAAGACATTCCCGGTATGACCAAAAAGACCATTCTGCACTCCGGCCCTCCCGTAACCTGGGAGAACATGTGCGACCCCACCAAGGGTGCTGTTATCGGCGCTCTGATCTATGAGGGTCTGGCCAAGACTCCCGAAGAGGCTGAAAAGCTGGCCGCTTCCGGCGAGATCACCTTCGATCCTTGCCACCATCACAATGCCGTAGGCCCCATGTGCGGTATCGTTTCCTATTCCATGCCCGTTTGGAAGGTCATCAATAAGGCTCATGGCAACATGGCTTACTGCACCTTCAATGAGGGTCTGGGCAAGGTTCTGCGTTTCGGTGCTTATGATGATACCGTTATCACCCGTCTGCACTGGCTGCGCAATGAGTTCTATCCTGTCATCAAGGAAGCTCTGGAGATCCGTGGCGAGATCGACCTGAAGGTCCTCATCGCTCAGGAGCTGCAGATGGGCGATGACGGCCACAACCGTAACCGCGCCGGTACTTCCCTGCTGATCCGTGAGCTGGCTCCCGCCATCGTTAAGACTCACTTCGATCAGGATGTCAAGGTTCGCGCTCTCGAGTTCCTGAACTCCAACGACCACACCTGGCTGAACCTCACCATGCCCGCCTGCAAGTGCACCATGGATGCCATCGAGGGTATCGAGTACTGCTCCCTGGTTTACACCATGTGCCGCAATGGTACCGAGTTTGGTGTTCGCGTAGCCGGTCTGCCCGGTCAGTGGTTCCACTACACCTCCGAAAAGGTCGAGGGCCTCTACTTCCCCGGCTTCACCGAGGCTGACGCTAACCGCGATGTGGGCGATAGCTGCATCACCGAGACCACCGGCATCGGCGGTTTCTGCATGGCTGCTGCTCCCGCTATCGTTAAGTTCGTAGGCGGCACCGTTGCCGATTCCATCAAGTACTCCACCGAGATGTACGAGATCACCGAGGGTGAGGGCACTGCTTATCAGATCCCCGCTCTGGGCTTCCGCGGTTCCGCTACCGGTATCGATATCCGCAAGGTCATCGAGACTGGTATCCGCCCCGTTATCAACACCGGTATTGCTTGCAACCGTCGTGGTGTTGGTCAGGTCGGCGCTGGCGTTGTTCATCCTCCCATGGAGTGCTTTGAGCAGGCCATCGAGGCTTTTGTAGCCAAGTATGCTGAGGGCTGATTCTCTCACATAATTACTTAGTTGTTTTGGCGTCGGGAGAGGAACCCCCTCTCCCCCGCCCACAAACATAAACCAAATATTTAGGAGGAAAAACACTATGTCTAAGTGGTCTGATGTCAAGATTTATGATCTGTCTATCCCGATCGGCGTAAACTGCCCCCCCTGGCCCACCTATGAGCCCGTACAGATGAAGTTCTTCAAGCGCCTGTCTTCCAACGGCGCTAACGGCCAGATCCTCACCCACTCCAACCATGTTGGTACCCACCTGGATGGCCCTCTGCATTTCGATACTTCCGGCCGTACTGTTGATCAGCTCGAGCTGACCAAGCTGGTTCGTCCCGGCGTCGTTGTTGACCTGACCGATGCTCCCTGCTGCGAAGACTTCGGCATCTACACTCCCGAGATGATCGAGGAGCGCGTTGAAGTTCGTGAGGGCGATATCCTCATCATCAACACTGGTTATCATAAGTATGGTTGGGATTCCCCCGAGGCTGATGAGCAGCGCTACATGGTTCGTCATCCCGGTCCGTCCCTGAGCTTCGTTAAGTGGTGCCAGGATAAGAAGATCGCTTGGATCGGCGTAGACTGCGGCTCCGCTGACCATCCCATGAACACCAAGATTCGTGACTGGTGCCCCATGGATGCTGCTAAGTGCGACAAGTACATGCAGGAGAAGTATGGCAAGACTCTGCAGGAGATGTATCCCTGGCCCGAGCAGTATCAGGCCATGCACATCCAGCTGTTCTGCCAGCCCTATGAGTGCATTCACGCTGAGTGCCTGGGCGGCGACATCGATCAGCTCTCCAACAAGCGCTGCGTAATCGGCTGCTTCCCCTGGAGACTGGTTGGCGGCGAGTCCTGCATCTCTCGTATCGTAGCCTTCACTGGCTTCGAGGATGCCTGATTCTAACTGAATTAGTAGCCTGAATAAGGGGGCGGGGCGCCTGGCGCTTCGCCCCTTTTCTCTCCCTCACCCCCTCTTAAAGGAGTTTCCCGCTATGACGACACTTCTCATCCTTTCCGGGTTCTACATTATCTGGCTGGCTGCCCTGCTTACCGTGGCCTACACCCCCCGCCTGTTCCACAACTACACCTTGTTTAAGGCAATCAATAGTATCCTTTTTGTAGTTATCTCTGTTCTGGCCTGGCGCCACTCCGGCATGAATATGTTCACCTATTGGCCGCTGCTTGCCGCATTCTGCCTCGCTGCCTTTGGGGATATCGCCATTGGTGTCGCCAATAACCGTCATGGCGCGGCTGGCGCTTCCCATTCGATTTCCGGCATGGCAGGGGTTGGCTTTTTCTCCATTGCTCATGTTTTCTATCTTCTGTTCTTCACCCAGTTCTGCCCCATGCGGTGGTATCACTTTATTCTGCCCCTCATCGCCATGCTGGCCATGCTGCGCATCACACGGCATCCTTCCTTTCATTTCAGCCGGCACACCCGCCCCGCAGGGGTCTTCTATTACATGGTAGTCACTCTTATGTTCTCAGTCGGGCTGAATGTCGCCGTTACCTGCGTCACATGGTCGCCGCTGCTCAATATTCGCTGCCCTCTCAATGGTTGGGCATTGGGTGCCGGCGTTACCCTCTTCCTCGTCTCGGATCTTCTTATGCTTCCCCTCTACTTTTACACCCGCCGCAAGTGCCCCCGTTGGGTGCGCTTCGTCAATCTCACTACCTACTATATTGGACAGCTCCTGCTGGCACTCAGTCTCGTACTGTAAGCCCGCAATTCATATATCTTCGGCTCTCTGCTATGGGAGCCGTTTTCTTTTCCTCTCCGCCCGGGGCGCCCACTCCGCTTCCCCCTCGGACCGCACCTCCGCTTCGCTCCGGACGATCCTCGCCCGCTCCGCGGGTGCTCCTCCCCTTTTCATACCAAAAAAAGAGTGCCCCTCATCGGGACACTCTCTTTTATTTAGGCTAATTGCGCAACTCTCGGAATTACTCCTCGATATCGATAACAACGCCGGAACCAACGGTACGGCCGCCCTCGCGGATAGCGAAGCGCAGACCCTTCTCGATGGCGATGGGGGTGATCAGCTCAACATCCATCTCAACATTATCGCCGGGCATGCACATCTCTACGCCCTCGGGCAGGGAGATAACGCCGGTAACATCGGTGGTACGGAAATAGAACTGAGGACGATAGTTGTTGAAGAAGGGGGTATGACGGCCGCCTTCAGACTGCTTCAGTACATAAACCTGGCCACGGAACTTGGTGTGAGGATGGATGGAGCCGGGTTTGCACAGTACCTGACCACGCTCAACCTCGGTTCTCTGGATACCACGCAGCAGAGCACCAATGTTATCGCCAGCCTCAGCATAGTCCAGCAGCTTGCGGAACATCTCAACACCGGTAACTACGGTCTTGCGGGTGTCATGGATACCAACGATCTCAACTTCGTCGCCGACCTTAACCTGACCACGCTCAACACGGCCGGTAACTACGGTACCACGGCCGGTGATGGTGAATACATCCTCGATGGGCATCAGGAAGGGCAGGTCAGCCTTACGCTCGGGGGTGGGGATATAGTCATCAACAGCATCCATCAGGGCGAGGATGGAAGCGTAAGCGGGATCGGAAGGATCCTTGCTGTCGCACTCCAGGGCCTGCAGAGCGGAGCCCTTGATTACGGGGATCTCGTCGCCGGGGAAATCGTAGCTGGAGAGCAGCTCACGGATCTCCATCTCAACCAGCTCCAGCAGCTCCTCGTCGTCTACCTGGTCAACCTTGTTCATGT
>ERZ857984.2576-NODE-2576-length-10691-cov-2.437759_pt1 | contig 10691 bp, 8 predicted proteins | sample MGYA00519914_ERZ857984 | MGnify/ENA primary metagenome ERZ857984 (study PRJEB31778, sample SAMEA3449417) | human gut metagenome | biome: human gut; feature: human-associated habitat; material: faeces | place: United Kingdom | collected 2010/2012 ... | reverse complement strand
AGGAGGCCCTCCCCAAGCGCATCAGCTATTCGCCTTTTACGACCTCAATCTTGCGGGCGGCGGGCTTTTCGGGTTCCTTGCGGGGAATCTCGATGCTCAACACGCCATCCTTGTGGGTCGCGGTGATCTTGTCGGTTTCGACGTCCTCGGGCAGGGAGAGCACGCGGCGGAACGAGCCGTATGAGCGCTCCATCCGGTAATAGCCCTTCTTTTCGTCCTTGTCTTCGGTTTCGTTTTTCTTTTCGCCCTCGACAATCAGCATGTTGTCGCGGACTTCGATATTGACCTGATCCTGCGCCACGCCGGGGAGTTCAACCGTGGCTTTGTACGCCGTATCGGTCACGGACAAATCCATATGGGGGATCAGCATATCGGGAGCATTGTCGGCGGACCGGGGGGCCATGCCGGAGAACGCCCTCCACGGCGAGAAGAATCCGCCGAAAAAGTCGCCAAAAAGCCTGTCGATTTCATTGTGGAGCTGATCCACCGGGGTATAGCCCTGCGGGGCGGGGGCGGCTGTGCGGTGAGCAGGAGCGGAAGTGGCGCCATGATGACCGCAACACGAACCAGCATTACGAGTAGTTTCCATAACAACAACCTCCTGTGGATAACTTTTGTAACCAAGAGATAATGCTGTATTCATTCGTGTCAATTCCTGTGTACAAAAATAATGACGTTTCCGGAAAACTGTCCCCGCCAGCATCCGCCGCCGGAGATGATTGACAGGCCCGGTCGACCTGCCTACACTCCGGCTATTCTCAGGGCGGGGTGAAAGTCCCCACCGGCGGTATTCCCCGATTCGGGGAGAGCCCGCGAGCGCCCTCCGCGTGGAGGGGTCAGCAGATCCGGTGGGAAGCCGGAGCCGACGGTAACAGTCCGGATGAAAGAGAAATGGACAGCCGGCGCATTCACGCGCCGCGAGAGCCTCAACATGCACAGCTCCCGGGCTGCGGCGTTATGCCGTGGCGCTCCTGTCTGTCGCCCTGATGCTGCACATCCGACACGTTGGAGAGCACCATGAGCCAGCATCAGTTCACCACCACCCGCAATGAGCGCGTAGAAGCCGCCGTCGCCGCCGTCCGCAAAGGCCGGGGCGTCCTTGTCGTGGACGACGAGGACCGAGAAAACGAAGGCGACATCATCTTCTCCGCCGCCTCCATCACCCACGAGCAGATGGCCCTGCTCATCCGCGAATGCAGCGGCATCGTCTGCCTCTGCCTGCCGGAAGACAAGGTCCGCCAGCTCGACCTGCCTCAAATGGTCGCAAACAACACATGCAAGAACCGCACGGCCTTCACCATTTCCATTGAGGCCGCCGAGGGCGTCACCACCGGCGTCTCCGCCGCCGACCGCGTGAAGACCATCCGCACAGCCATCGCCGACGATGCCGTCCCCGGCGACTTGAACCACCCCGGCCACGTGTTCCCCCTGTGCGCGAGATCCGGCGGCGTGCGCGAGCGCGCCGGGCACACCGAAGCCAGCGTGGATCTCATGCGCCTTGCGGGGCTGCCGCCCTACGGCGTCCTGTGCGAACTGACCAATCCCGACGGCACGATGGCCCGGCTCCCCGAGATCATGGCCTTCTCCCAACTGCACGATATGCCCGTCCTTCAGGTACGGGACTTGATCGAGTACATGGAACATTAACCAAGGAAACGTTCCCATGAACAACGCCATTCCGTTCCGCGCCGTGATGGACGTGCTGGTTCGGCTCGAATCCGAAGCAGCCGGAGGCGCCCCCGTCTGCGTCGCCATCGTCAACCGCACGGGCAAGCTCGCCGCCTTCCTCAGCCTGGACGGCACCCCCGAGCGCGCCGGAGCCATCGCCCAGAGCAAGGCATACACCGCCATGCGCATGGAATTGACCACGCAGGCGTTCCACGATCGCCTCGTCCGGGAAAACCTCTCCATCGCGGACTTCTGCGATCCGGGCTTCTCCACGCTGCCCGGAGGCGTGCCCGTATTCGACGAAACCGGGCGCTGCATCGGCGGCGTCGGCATCAGCGGCAGAAAACCGCAGGAAGACGCCGAACTCGCCGAACGTCTGGCCCAAAAGCTCATGGGAAAGGAATAGAGCGCCAATCGAAGGGACGGCGGGCAAAAGGGCAAGCCATCCTTACTTTTTCAATTCATATTGATGACAGTCTCTCCGTAGCGGGCCGGGAAAGCATTTCCGGCCCGCTTCTCGTATCCCCGCAGAGCCGGCCGACCATCTTTCCATCCGATCAAGAGCGCTGGAGATAAGAAATGATAGCAAGGGAAAAGGACATACCTTATGGTTCCAAGGGGTACCCGTTCTTGGGCCCCCCTGCCATCCGGTAACAGTTTCTCCGACTTGTGCTAAAAAGAATAAAGGTTCTTTGAGTGAGAACATTGATAATCCCCTCTTGACCAGTCCACGGGTCGATGTCATTCAGGGAAATACCATTGCGTTATTCTTTCTCGTAATGGCGGCGGGCGGCTATGGCCGCCCATGTGAACGGACTGTAACGCTCCGGGGTAAACCCGCCGGAGAAGGGAGGCCCGGAAGGAAAATGCGCGCCCGCGCGGCGAGCCCTTTCCCCGAGCCTTTCATGCAATATAAGGAGACCCAAATGAATACCCGCGGCTTTAGCCTCGTGCGCGAGGAAAGGCTTTCCGAAGTTTCCGGCACCGTCAAACTGTGGCGGCACGACGCCACCGGAGCGGAACTGCTCTCCATAGTCAACAACGACGAGAACAAGTGCTTCGGCGCGACGTTCCGCACCCCCCCGAAAGACTCCACCGGCGTAGCCCATATCCTTGAACACTCCGTCCTCTGCGGCTCGGAAAAATACCCGGTGAAAGAACCCTTCGTCGAACTGCTCAAGGGGTCGCTCCAGACCTTCCTCAACGCCTTCACCTTCCCGGACAAGACCTGCTACCCGGTCGCCAGCGCCAACCTTCAGGATTTCTACAACCTCGTCGACGTCTACCTCGACGCCGTGTTCTTCCCCCGCATCGACGAGAACTGCTTCCAGCAGGAAGGCTGGCACATCGAAGCCGACAGCCCGGCGGGCCCGCTCCGCTACAAAGGCGTGGTCTTCAACGAAATGAAGGGCGTGTACTCCTCGCCGGATTCCGTGCTGGCGGAGTACTCGCAGCAGTCCCTGTTCCCGGACATGACCTACGGCCTCGACTCCGGCGGCAACCCCGAAGTCATCCCCCAGCTTACCTACAAGGCCTTCAAGTCGTTCCACGAGTCGCACTACCACCCGTCCAACACCCGCTTCTTCTTCTGGGGCGACGACCCCGAAGAACAGCGTTTCGCGCTGCTTGAGCCGTACCTGTCGCGCTTCACGGCCCGCGAGACCGACAGCGCCGTGCCGCTCCAGCCGCGCCTCGACGTGCCCCGCCAGCTTGAATTCCCCTATGCCTCCGGCGAAGACGGCGACAAGGGGCATGTGACCCTCAACTGGCTGACGTGCGAAACCGCCGACACGGGCGAACTCCTCGTGCTGGAAATGCTGGAGCACATCCTCCTCGGCCTGCCCGGTTCGCCCCTGCGCAAGGCGCTGATCGAATCCGGCCTCGGCGAAGACCTCACCGGCGGCGGCCTTGAAACGGATCTGCGCCAGACGTTCTTCTCCGTGGGCCTGCGCTCCATCACGCCCGGCACCGCCGAGGACGTGGAAATGCTGATCATGGAAACGCTGGCCGAGCTCGCGGAGAACGGCATCCCCGCCGCAGCCGTGGAAGCCGCCGTGAACAGCGTGGAATTCGACCTGCGCGAAAACAATTCGGGCCGGTTCCCGCGCGGCCTCGCCGCCATGATCCGCAGCCTCGCCACGTGGCTGTACGACGGCGACCCCATCGCCCCGCTGGCCTGGGAGAAGCCCCTCGCCGCCCTCAAGGCCCGCCTCGCTTCCGGCGAAAAGGTCTTTGAAGGCGCCATCAAGCGCTGGTTCCTCGGCAACGAGCACCGCTCCACGGTCATCCTGACCCCGGACTCCGGCCTCGCCGCCGAGCGCGAAGCCGCCGAAGCCGCCAAGCTCCAGCGCATCTACGACGCCCTTTCCGACGAAGACCACAAGGAAATCATGGCCTGCACCGAAGCCCTGCGCGCCAGCCAGCAGGCCCCGGACAGCCCCGAAGCCCTCGCCGCCATCCCGAGCCTGACCCTCGCGGATCTGCCCCGCGAAAACGTGATCCTGCCCAAGGAAGAAGGCAAGGCGGGCGATCTGGCCATCCTCGCCCATGACATCGACACGTCCGGCATCCTGTATGCGGAAATCCTCTTCCCGCTGGACGCCGTGCCCACCGAACTCCTGCCCCTCGTCCCGCTCATGGGCCGCAGCCTCACGGAAATGGGCACCTCCAAGCGCGATTTCGTGGAACTCGGCACCCTGCTGGCCTCCAAGACCGGCGGCATGGACGCCGCGCCCCTCGTCGCCACCATGCGCGGCACCCGGATGCCCGTCGCCAAGCTCTGCCTCGGCGGCAAGGCCACGGCGGACAAGGCCGACGACCTGTTCTCGCTCATGGCCGAAGTCCTCACCGACACCAACTTCGACAACCCGCAGCGTTTCACCCAGATGGTGCTGGAGGAACGCGCCCGCCTCGAGCAGTCGCTCATCCCCGCCGGGCACGGCACGGTCATCGCCCGCCTGCGCGCGGCCTACAGCCTTGCCGGGCAGATCAGCGAAGCCATCGGCGGCATCACCTACCTTGAAGCCATCCGGGCCCTGTCCGAGCGCGTGGTCAGCGACTGGGACAGCGTGCGCGCGGATCTCGAAATCCTGCGCGGCCTCATCCTGAACCGTCAGGACGCCATCCTCAACCTCACCGCCGACGCGGGCACCCTCGCCGCGGTACAGCCTTACGCCGCCGCGCTCGGCCGCGCCCTGCCCACGGCTTTCTCCGTGCCGCTGGAACGCGAGCCGCTCAGGGACGCGGCCAACGAAGCCCTTATCGTGCCCGCACAGGTCAACTACGTCGGGAAGGGTTGCAACATCTATGATCTCGGCTATACGTGGCACGGTTCCGCGCACGTCATCACCCGGCATCTGCGCATGGGCTGGCTGTGGGATCAGGTCCGCGTGCAGGGCGGCGCATACGGCGCGTTCTGCGCGCTCGATCGCATGAGCGGCTCATTGGCGCTGGTCTCCTACCGCGATCCCAATGTCGAAAAGACCCTCGCCACCTACGACGCGACCGCCGATTACCTGCGGAAGCTGGATCTTTCCGACCGCGACCTGACGCTTGCCATCGTGGGGGCCATCGGAGATCTCGACACATATCTCCTGCCCGACGCACGGGGAGCCGCGTCGCTGTCCCGCCACCTGACGGACGACCGCGACGATCTGCGCCAGCAGATGCGTGAGGAAATACTCGGCACGACCCGCCGCCACTTCACGGAATTCGCCGACGTCATGGCTGAAGCGGCCAAAGCCGGGACGGTATGCGTCCTCGGCGGCTCCGCAGCCGAAAACGCGGCCACGGAACATGGCTGGACAAAGAAAAAAGTCCTGTAACCGCCCATGACGCGGCCCGGAAAACAACGTTTCCGGGCCGCGTCCGGCGACGTCCTCTGCAACACCGGCAAGCCTTCCGCCGGAGTCGTCGTATAGGAGAAGTCATGGAAACAAAAGGGATTGCCCCCGCCACTCCCGCCACAGAACGCCGCCAGCGCACGCCTCTCGCCGTTACCCGCGAACGGGTTCTCGGCATCGCGGAACAGATGTTCCGCCAAAGCGGTGTTCAGGCCGTAAGCGTCGACGCCATCGCACAGGCCGCAGGCATCAAAAAAATGACACTTTACCGCTGCTTCCCTTCCAAGGAAGAACTGGTCATGGCCTGCATGGACCAGTGGGAAGCCGCATTCCGGCGGATTTGGGATCAGGCGCAGGATCAATATCCCAATGAATCCGCCCGGCAACTTCTGGCGTTTTTCCAGTCCATTTACGAACTGGTTTCCCAGCCCGGATACAGCGGCAACGTGTTCATGCACCTGATGACCGATTATACCGACCCGGAGCATCACATCTGCGTGCGCGTGCGCGAACAGCGGGCTTCCTTGCGGGCGGACGTGCGGAATCAGCTGGTCAAGGCGGAAGCTTCCGACCCCGACCAGCTTGCCGATACCTATTGCCTGCTGCTTGAAGGGCTTTTTACCGCGGCCCGGACCCACGGGTTCGACAGCGGGCCTGTCCGCAACGCCCCCGCCATCGCCGAAAAAACGCTTCGCCAAGGCTGCGGCTCCCGTGCGTTCCCGCCTGAACCGCGCCGGTTCCGCCGCTGGTAGGAGCGCTTCACAAGAAACGCTGTTCCTTGTAAAAAACGGTTTCGCATCGGACGTGCCCGATGCGAAACCGTTTTCTCGCGTGTATGCCTTCACAAAGGTAAAAAACGCTAACGCCAAAAAAAATCTGCTTTTCATATTTGCTATATAGACGCCGAGTAGTATTATGAGCGTTCCATAACATTGCATAGCTGAAAATTTTTCATCGAGTATAAAAACTCCAGCCAATACAGATACAGCTGTTGATATGCCTACAAACGATGAGGCTTTGTTCGTTCCAATAGATGATATTGATATATTAAACAATACAAAAGATAGAACAGAAGATGCGATCCCAAGATAAAGAATGGAAAACAGGAAAACCGTATTTTGAAATGGCAACATAAACAAATCAACGACAGTACCTGCAGCTATACTTCTTGCTATCGCCATAGTAGCAAAAAAGCAGGCTCCACACGCGATCATGACGTATGTCTTTTCAATACTTGTTGTTTTATCCGCTTTTTCAGCAGAAACGCAGTATAAACTATAAGATAATACGGCCATGCATAGCATTATATAGCCAATCCCGCTGAAAGAAGACTCGAATCCTTTTGCCGTTACACAAACAATCACTCCAACTACTGTTAAGCAAATACCGGAAGTTTGAAACCTTGTTGGTTTTTTCTGTAAAAAAAGAATTGATGCAACGAGCGATGCTATTGGAATACAAGCAATTATAGATCCACTCTCTGAAGCCGTCGTCATCTGTATCCCAGACGTCTCACATGTAAAATAGGCTATTGGTTGGAGAACGGCTATCTTTAGCAAAGATGGCAAGTGTTTTTTCTTTATGTTTATATTTATATATCCTGCAATCAATAAAACATTCATCATGATGAACGCCAATAAAAAGCGCCACCCCAATAATGTTACGGCATCGACGTCTGATGTTATTTTCTTTGTAAATAAATAACTAAGGCCAAAAAGGATTTCGCATGACACGGCACATACGCATCCAATAAGAGTCTTTTTTTGTATCTCGGTCATTCCAGATCTTCCAGATCGAACACTGCCGCTTTTCCACGCCCTGCCCGTCGGCCCACTATGCTTGGGCTACTTGTCAGGAATCATCCAGTTCCAGCCCCTGTGGGAGGCGGGAGGCTACTTCCCTTGCCGACGCCTCCGGGTAACCGTTTCGCCGCCCACGCCCCAGTTGTCCGTATCCACCTCGTCGATGACGACGACCGTGGTAGCCGGATTTTTCCCCAAGACGCGCACAAGCAGTTCCGTCGCCCCCTTGATGAGTTCCGCTTTCTGCTCGGCGGTCGGCGTGCCGTTTTCCCGCGTCACCCTGATATTGACGTAAGGCATGAGGCGGCCTCCTATTTCTTCATATCCCAGAGCGTGCCGATAAAATCGGTGAGCGCCTGCCGATTGATGCCCGCGGGCGGATAAGGGAGCTTTTCCTTGGGCCGTGGGAGCTCCACGCCGCCGTTTTTTGGATCGCCGTTCAGCAGGCGGAAGGATTCCAGCGCCCGGGCCTCAAAGTCCGTCAGCAGGGGGATATTGTCCTCAAGCGGCATATCGGAGGGCGCGGGGAGGGGCTCGCGGTACTCGACGATGAGCTTGGCCTTGTAGAACCAGAGTATAAAGGTAAAGCGGCGGACAAGGCTGCCGTTCTCCCACTGTGCCGGCTCGCCGGAAGCCCACGGGTCATCCTTCGCGTCTAAAACATAGGTGTCCGCAAATCCGGAAAAACCGTCGATATCCTGCTTCTTGTGCCTGATCGCGGGGAAACCGAGCTCCGGTTCCACGGGCCACGTCTCGTCGTTCTGGGAAACCGCCAGGAGCGCTGCAAGATGCGCCGGAGCGGCCTGCGGGCCCTCATGGTTGTACAGGGCATACACGGCCTGTACCGATGTCGCCTGGAGCATACTGTTCTGCACCGAAGGCGAAAGATCCACGCGCCGGGCGTCGACGGAGGCAAAATCGGCGGCGGGCTTCACGGCCACGGCGGGACGGGCGGGCGATACCAGCATACCGTCGGCCACGCCCCGGATAAGCCCGCTTTTGGCGTTCATGCCGACAAAGGCCGCCAACGCGATGACCAAAATGGGAATGATGATTTTGAACATCTGCTGTCTCCACTCAGAAATGCCGAAACGGATCATGCCGCTTCGCCGTCAGGCAAACCGCCTGTTTCCAAACGCCGCAGAGGGCCCCGCCGGTGCGGTATTGCCACTCACGCCCCAAAAGCGTCAGGGGAAGGCGTTGCGGGACACACGGGAGCAAGCCTCTCCGCCGTTCGGAAAGGCTCTTCCCTCTGCTGCCTTACCACTTCACGCCCGGTTCCTCGTGGAACGCGGCGCGATGGCGGGCGGCGAAATCCTCATAGGTAAACACATGCTCCTGCGTGCCCTGATGCTCGATGCAGTAGCTGGCGCACGTCGCGCCGAGCCGGGCGGAAGCGGGCACGTCAAGTCCGTGCAGGAGGCCCTTGAGCAGGCCGGAGCGGAACGAATCGCCCGCACCGGTGGGGTCGGCCACGGTTTTGGGCGCGGCGATGCCCACGCTCCCCCGCTCGCCGTTGTCGATGACCGAGCCCTGTTCGCCGAGCGTGGTGATCACGCCGCCGGTCAGGGCGCGCAGTTCGGCGCGGGTGCGCTGCGTGGCCTTGCTGATCATCTCCAGCTCATAGTCGTTGGTCACAAGCAGGGCCGAACCGGTGATGGCGTCGAGCAGATCGTCCCCGGAAAGCGCCGGGATCTGCTGGCCGGGGTCGTAGATGTACCGGATGCCCTTTTCGCGGAACAAGCGGGGAAGCACCTTCATGTCGTCGAGGTTGCCGGGGGATACGATGCCCCAGTCGGCGGAAGCGTCGGGATGCGGGAACGCGTACTCGCACGGGAACCCCATCGCGGCGGGGTGGAATCCGTTGATCTGGTTGTTGTTCTTGTCGGTGATCAGCGTGCAGCTCGCGGTGAATTCGTCCTTCATGACGCGGACGCCTTCAAGAGAAATCCCCTTCGATTCGAGGAACGCGCCGTATTCGGAAAAATTCTTGCCCGCCGTGGCGAGGATAAGCGGCTTTTCGCCCATCAGCGCCAGCGTATAGGCGATGTTCCCCGCGCAGCCGCCGCGCTTTTCCACCAGCCCGTCGATGAGGAAGCTTACATTCAAAATATGCAGCTTATCGGCGAGGATGTGGTCGGCGAACGCGCCGTTAAAGGACATGATACGGTCGAAAGCCAGCGAGCCGGCGACATAAATGGACATCATTCCTCCGGATGTGTTGATTCGGTGATCCAAGCGAGAAAATCCGCATCCCCCCGGGCCACGGGCAGGGCTACGATGCAGGGGGTTTCATAACTGTGCAAGGCACGCACCCGGGCGGCCAGCGCTTCAAAACGATCGTCGTCCGTCTTGGCGATGAAGGGGATCTCTTCGGAACGGCAAAGCTCTCCCTTCCATGAGTATACCGAGCGGATCGGGGCCATGACGTTCACGCAGGCCGCAAGGCGGCTTTCCACCAAATCCCCGGCGATGCGTTCCGCCTCGTCCGCCGAAGCCGCCGTCATGTAGACGAGAAGCGCCATATTCCCTCCCTTCACAGTGCGTTGGGTCGAAACGATAGCCGTTTCGTACCGTTCTGGCAATCGAGCCGCCCAGCCCCAAGCACGGGCCTTTTTGAGAAAAAGGGCTTTTTTTTGTTGTTTGGTTGAACAGAACAGGTTGACGCCCCCGGTGCGGGGGACTATCAAAAATATAGAGGTAACTGTTTTATAACCCTTTTCTCTGGAGGAGAGCCATGTCTGCCTATGGAAGCATTGTTTCCGATGTCATGGTCAAGGGCGGCACGCGGTGCAGGCTGGATACCGTTACCTACACTTCGCCCGAATTCGACGAACTGGAAACCCTCGTTGAAGTGTGCGAACCCCTTTGTGAAACCGAAAAGCCCACCATGCAGGCCCCTGTGGAACAGGGCCCGGAGCCGGTCATTTTCGTCTCTCCCGAATTCGACGAAATCGAAACGCTTATGTAAGCATCCGGTGAGTGAACAGCGCTTCCGCATGGGCGGGAGGTCTCTTCACTCACCGGCCCCGGCATCGGCCCCACCGCTTGGCTTTTCGGCCTCCCGATCTTATGGTTTGTTTCCGGCGTTCCGGGCGGAATATCCGCCCGGGACGCGTTGCCGCGCTCCACGGCGCGCCACCCCGAATGAAGGAAACGACCATGACAGACAAACAACGGGCTGCAAAAGTCCTTGAACTGCTCGCCGAACGCTATCCCGATCTCGAAACCCATCTCATAGCCGAAAGCCCGTGGGAACTGCTCGTCGCCACGGTACTCGCCGCCCAATGCACGGACAAGCGCGTGAACCAGGTCACGCCCGAACTCTTCCGCCGCTGGCCCGATCCGGCGGCCCTCGCCCAAGCCACCATCCCCGAAC
>ERZ857984.2575-NODE-2575-length-10700-cov-8.137905_pt1 | contig 10700 bp, 10 predicted proteins | sample MGYA00519914_ERZ857984 | MGnify/ENA primary metagenome ERZ857984 (study PRJEB31778, sample SAMEA3449417) | human gut metagenome | biome: human gut; feature: human-associated habitat; material: faeces | place: United Kingdom | collected 2010/2012 ... | reverse complement strand
CGTGAGCGGGTACAGGCGCGTGCCGGACCCGCCGGCGAGGATGATGCCTTTCATATTAAAATCCAATCCATTTTGATGTAGCTATCGCTGCTTCTTCAGTTTGGTCAAACATGAAGCAACGCTTTTCAGCGCAGAATGATTAAGCAAGAGATAGCCAACGTAGACTAATGCATATAGAATCGCCGCAGTTCCACCAGATAAAAGCTCAGTGAACAAGACAAAAGCGGCTGTAAGCAGGATCTCCTGAAACGGCCTAGTTGAACCAGGGGCGCTAAGCTGTTCGTTCAGATAGAGCTCGGACCACAACGACCTGCCAATAATGCAGATAACGGCGCCACACAGGACGGCGTCGAGTGAGTTAAGGACAAGAACACCGAATATCGAAAAAACAGCGCTACAAATAACAGTGACGATATTCAACTTCAGGAGCAGCTGTTCTTTACGAAGTACCTTGAAATAGGTAGTACAGCAAAGGCTCATCTTCGTATTGAAGACGCATATCGGAAGTAAGAGCGCAAAATATCTAAGGCTCTCGGCATATTGAGGAAGCCACGCCCCCAAAAACCAAACCATAGGGAAATAGAACAAAAAGATTGCAGGAAAAATGAGTTCGATAGCATTTCTTATGCCAATGTAAAAACGAACTCTCTCCTCATCAGAACCTGTCCTAAGAGCAGGAAATAAGACCATGCTCGCCTGCGAGACAAAAGTGATAAAGAAATTGACAAGAGAGAGGGAGAACGAAATTTTTGCAAAGGCGACGATACCCCAAAAATGATCGATAAGAAACCTAGATACCCCGAGGATCAGTGTGTCGGCGATGTTCGCAATCATCAGCTTTACGCCGACGATGATACTGCGGATACCGTCCTTAAGCGAGTTGCCAAAAGACACTGATTTAGCACATAGGATATCCCTGCCCATCCAAGAGCAATATATGAGCGCAATAATCTTCGAAACGAGATACGCGTAGACATAGGGATGGTAGTCCGAAACCTTAAATCCAATTAAAACAAGGAGCGGAGCCAGAAACACCAGCCTGTCTAGCATTGTAGAAAACGAAAATAGCTTAGTTTCGTTCATAGCCTGAAAGACAAAGCCCAAATAACTTGTCAGGTTATAGACGACGGTGTAAAGCGCAAAAGACGCGATAACAAATACTCGATTTGCGTCATCGACAAGAGGCAGCGAAACAAAAGTGATGCCGAGGCAAATCACTGCCTGGAAACAAGCACCGAAGATATACTGGGATTTTATTGAGCTCTTATCGATTTCATCACGAGAGAGACCCCCGTTAATCAAGTAGACACCATCATTCAGGCCAAGGTGAAAAAAGCCTGAATAGGTCGTATAAAACATGAACAGCTGCCAGTATCCATAATCAGCAACACCAACGATTTTCGGCACGAGCAGCGACATGACAACACTGACCGATAGAGAAATAAACTGTGCAGCAAACGCAATCATAGTGTTGCGTGCAATAGACGAATAATTCATTCAACCTCGTTTGTTTAAACTAACATCCTTGATTTATTCAGAAATCAAAAAAGGGCCTGACTCGCACAAATCTGAATACCGAGCACTCGTTCTACCCAGAACGAGTCCACAGGAAGCAAACAAGATGACCGTTGGCACCCACCAACCAAGCTCACAATAAAATATGAGCTCCGCACAGCATATACAGGAAACGGTAAATAGTACTTGATCGAGTTCGCAACCCGACCTGAACGAACCGATGCCAGCGGAAATTATCAAGAATACAAAGCTACAAATTCCAAGAAAACCATATTCATACAGCATTGCAAGGAAACCATTATCCACCGTTGAAAAACCGCTAATTTCAACCGTCGTGCCCAGCATAGTCATGCGACTACTGCCAAAACCATTTCCAGTAAGCCAAAACAGCGGCCTGCTTAAAAAGCTATGAATAATATAGGCAATGGCTCCGGAACGCTGGCTATATGAAACATCAGTTTCAAGCTCACAAAATCGAGAAGCCACAAAGTTAAACAGTCCAAACTTGTAGAGAATGAAAACGAGTAGCAATACAGTTGGAATTAAAAGGGCAATTAAATTCCATTTAGAATACTCGGGGTTCTTTAGGCGAAAGATCAGGTACACCGATGCTAAAGCAATGAGAATAATCCACGCGCTACGACTCTTTGTCAGAAGCAGAGCGACCAAAAGAACCACAGAGTATAAGAGACGTTTCATCCTGCCCGTCTCCAATTTATAGTTGATTACAACAGCAATAACTATCATTTGGCCAAATACGATTGCATGACCGAAAAAACTACGCAGTCGATACAAGGATGGATTATCAATCGTTACAGTTTGCAGAAAAGAAAAGGAACCATTTGTAACTAGTCGTTGACCTAAAACAATTTCAAGGACAAAGCTAAATAGGCAGGCGAACACCATAACGTTGCGAAGCATAAGCAATGCAGACTCAACCCAGTCATCGTTCTTTACTTTACCGTAAATATAACCAAGAAGGATGCAAAAGAAATACGAGCAGACCGTAAGGAGGGATTCGTTAATGCTTCGGGACGTAAACGCAATGGCAGAAAAGAAAACCATCGCGCCCATAACGACAATGGGAATAGCGTTATTTAAAAATACTTTGTAGAGGCGCCCAGAAAGAACTTCTTTGAAAACGAGCAATCCTAGAACAGAAAAAAATAGTCCTTTAACGGGAGAAATGACACTTAAGATTGCGGCAAAAATCAAAATAGTGAATTCATTAGTAAATAGCTCAAGCATTCTAAACACCTACTTACTGTCACAGGAACTGATTAAGGCCTTAAAATCACCAAGCAGGGAACGATTTGACAGTTCATACTTACGGTATTTTAGAATGGTGCCTAAATCACTAATTTTTAGGCCACCTACGAGCAAGTGCAAACGGGCATTTAAAACAGAACCGTAATGCTCTATATGCGCAGAAGATATACGATAATCGCCAGGATTATTACTGCAGTATTCTTCTAAAACCTTAGAAAATCTCAAGCACATCCCTATCTCAGCAACACGAGATTTCTTGTCAATATGTCGCATCTCAGTTGCATTAGAGTCATGCCTACGGAACCGAATCAAGGGCTGATTTAGAAGTCTGAGGGTCCCCTTCAGTAATGAGAAGCGCCATAACATACCATCATGCGCAAAATCATCCTGCCAATATGGCATGATTTCCCTTATAAAACTCGATTTAACGGCATACGAACATCCGGGGCGCCGTACCGACATAAACTTGCTATCGAAAACCGGAGTCTCCAAATCGTCCAGAGGTTTGGAATCATCGACGGCACCATAGACTGTTACTTTTTTACCGCCGCTCTCATAAAACGGCTCGACGGCGCAGCTGAGAACCTCAATCGAGGGGTCCTTCTCGAGGATTGAGGACATCACAGCGATTTTATCGGGTTCCCAGATATCATCCTGGTCGCACGGGAAGACGATTCCATCGTCTATAGATGCAAGGTCGAGAAGCCGCTTAAAGCTCTTGCGCCAGCCGAAATTAGAGCGATTCTTGTTGATGGTCCAATTACCGAGTCCGTGTTCCTCGATATATTTGACAATGAGATCGAACGACCCGTCTGTCGAGCAATCATCCGCAATCAGCACTCGGTCCGGAGACACTGTCTGAAGTCTTAAGCTATCTAGCTGCTCAGTAAGATATCGCGTGCCGTTGTAAACTGACATCACAACCGTAACCATTAAAAACCTTCATCCAATTAAAGCTTAGCCATTAGCTGATCGTAAATACCGATAAGACGTTCTACATACGCGGTCTTTTCGAGGCAGCTGAAGTCCGCCTTCTCAACCGCCCCCCTGTAACGCGAGTAAACATCGGGATCGAGCATATTGACCATTGCGGCGGATAGCGACTCGGCATTGCCCGCGCTGAAGACCTCGCCGAGACCTTTCGACCTCACAAAGGAGGCAGCGTCGCCGACATCAGAGACGATGCACGGCAGACCGGCAGCGATCATGGCCTCATAGGCGACAAGCCCGAACGTCTCTCGACAAACCGAGGGCATAACGATTGCACGTGACCGCGTCATGACGGAAAGCACCTTGTCATGGGGCAGCGCGCCCATGAATTTGATATCCGGATAACTGTCCGACAGCCTCTTCAATTCGGTACCGTCACCGATGACGATAGCGTCCACACCGGCCCTACTGGCGGCTTCGCAAAATAAATCGCAGCCCTTTTCAGGGCTCAGGCGACCAACGAATAGGTAAGCCTCGCAATCTGCATCAAACCCATGCTGGAATTTGTCCGCATCGACGTAATTTAAACAGTCGAATCGCTCGGCATCCCATGTTAGATAGGGCTCAATCAACCGACGACTGGAATCTGAAACGAAGGCGACAGCCGGGCGCAGCGCTCTCAAAACATATCCCTGCACGGAAAAGCGAACGGATCGATACAGTTTTTGGATATATGAGCGCTTGTCACAGTTGTGCAGAAGGCACTTCGGAGAACCGGGGGCAATTCCGCAGTTGCAATGATTAACATAATCGTAGAGTCCACCGTTGGAACAAACGAGGAAGTACTCATGGGCTGTGATCAGGCACTTGAACCCCCGTCGCCCTATGGCCGTGAATATCGAGGGAGAAAGGGAGTGCGTCCAAGAGTGAACGTGGACGACCGTCGTCTTCGGATCGAGCTGCTTCAGTAGATCATCCAGCGCCGTTTCCGAGCGCCTGTTCCAGATACCCTGAGCAGCGCCGGAGACGCCCCCGTTCAGGACGTCGTTCTGCCCGCAATTGACACAAACAACGCCCGATTCGATTAAGGAGGGATCGGGGTCACCCAACGCTGAAAAGAAATAGCTGTTGACACCTATCCTCGCCAGAGCAGCTGCTGTTTCGATTGCGATTTTTGAAGCTCCGCCCCCGATATGGGGACGGTCGCAAATCGTTATCACTGTGGTGAAGTTACTCATGCACGGTCCTAGGTTTAATAGATCGGACAAACCGCTTTACACGCAGGCGCATCGACGGGGGGAGCAGCATTTTCAGACGGTCGAAAAGAGTCGCATTCGGCGCCAGGACGGAATCAAAGACTTGTAATCCTGTAGCCTCGAACTGCTCGATAACGGCATCGCGCCTCTCCACAAGATCAGAGCGCTTATTAGGATCTTCATGCAGCAGCACATCATCCGGAGCAAGGCCGTTGTTAGAGTAGGCGACGTAATCGCCTATTTCATCGATCAATTTTGCCCCGCGCTCGGTCTTCACGATAACGGCCGAAACACCCTTCTCGGGATGTCCGCAGTCTTGGACAGACTCAGAACGCCAGGAATCACCGAGGATGATGTCGGCAGGACTGTCGCACCCTCTGAAAGGACAGCCGTAGCAAGACGATCTGCTGATCAGGCCTTTGATGTAGGAACCATAAAAGGGATCGAATGCAGCGGACCTCTTTATAATCCTGCCGTCGGATAACTCGATTTTTATGTTATGGCCCCATCCGAATTTCGATTTATCTCTAAAAGTCAGTGCGGTGACATCGGACTTCTCCCGAAGCTCGAGCCAGCCAACATAGGAACGAAACATGGAAGAGCTTGGTACACCGTGGCAAACAACGCTGACGGTTGTCAGCCCATCCATCGGTTTACCCAAATAGAGACGCAGCGCGGAAACCTGACAAGGAGTACCGCTGAAGAGGACTCGCTTGCCGGATTTGAGATCGCTGAGCACTTCGGGATACGATTCGCTAGCATCGCTCTGGACATATTTGGACTTTTGCAGGAGCGCGATTTCGGCAAGCTCGGATATACCGATATGCCTGACGTGATCGACGCCATCCCAGGCGGCGCCGTAAACGCGCCCGCCGTCCGATAGTATACGTTTCGCAAGAAGGGAGAAGACGCCGCCGGACGAACTTTGCGCGAGCTCGTCCGGGTCATCGCTCTGCAAGACAGCGGCGCGAATGGCCTCCGAGTCCGCGTCGACTTGGTTTTCCGCCGGACAGGTACGCAGGCAAAGACCGCAGGAGGTGCATCTCGCTGCGTCCACCACGGGATATTCGAAACCGTCGGGCGAGGTACGCATAGTAATAGCGGAAAAAGGGCATTTGGCCGCGCAAGCTCCGCAACCAAAGCAGGCCCGGTGAGAAACTGTGTCGATGTTCTTGCTCAAGCTAACTTTCCCCCTATTGCTCAAGAGCATCCAAGAGCCATTTTTTCGAAAACGTGATGAGCGACTCCACGCCGGACAGTCGCTTCTCATAGCCCTCGATTTCCGTAGCGTTCATGTGACTGTCATAGCCATCTAGCAGACGATCCTCGGTATTCGAAAGCCTCGAGAGGCTCTCGACTCGAGAGTTTTGAGAGCGCTTGTCGGTCTCCTCAAATCTCTTGAAGCAGTAATAGTCTTTGCGGAAAATTTGAGAAAACAGCGTACCGTGCAGCGAATCGGTTAACACGAACCGCGCGCTCGCCAGATAAGCGAGCCATTCATCGGGACCAAGCCCGTAACGCGGATTGAGCTGCTCGTCGACAGCATTTTTACCTGAACCGACAAGCGTCACGACCTCGCAGCCGAGCTCTTTTGAAATCGAATCGACAGCTTTCCTGTAAAACGGCCTATTCCCAAGGAAATAGCAGACGATTTTCCCGGGCTCAGGACATTTACCGTTGATGAGCGGGGCCCAGTCCTCTTTCGACAAGAGCAGGACAGGGTCCACAACCTGTGAAGGGCGCTCGAGACCGAGGGATTCGACAAAATCCGCGCCCGCATCTTCACGAACAGACACAGAGCTGAACGTTTTAATCAGATCGGTAATGATCTTTTTCTTCCTCTGCGTGGTGCTCGTGACACCGAAGCTGGGTGCATACGCGATTCTCTTATCGCTGTCGCTTAGAAAAGAGAGATAGAAATTCCTATTCAAAAGATAAGGGGACCAGATTTGATCAGATCCGCAGACGTATGCATCGTATTTTCCCCGTAAATCGACCAGTCCGTCTGTATCGACAATCCGATCAGTGGTCTCGATGTTCTGGCTCAAAAAGCGATTGAATACGTCAGCCGTCGAGGATCCGAAGTCATCATGTTCCTTCTTGCGATTGAATAGCTCGCGTGCTTTGCCAGCAAATAAATCGAAGGAGTTCCGGTTGATCGCCCAGTTCAGTAGCTTTTCTTTAACGCAGGGAAGATAGTCGGCGTCGACAACGTCATGCCCTTCTGCCTTCAAAAACTGCTGTAGGGCATAAGCCTGAAGCAACGTACCGAAATTTTGATTATGGAGCCACGTTAAAATACAAATTTTCATTAATTCACCGTTTCAAATAACTTCAGATAGTACTCTTCGAGCTTGGGCGCTGCCCTAAAGATGTCATAAGATTCAAGCCCCAGAGATGCTTGGGGATCGGAACGATTAACGACATCTGTGCGTGTGGTAAGGATCGCATTGGACCAGCCCTCAATGCCCGCACTCAACGGAACGAAGCTGCACCGACCGGATAGCGCGACCTCGTTGGGGACCCTCTCAGAGCAGATGCACGGGAGACCGGAGACCTGGGCCTCAATCGCGACCATTCCGAGGCCCTCGTACAGACTAGGGAGAACGAATAAATCAAGCGCCTGATAGACGTCCTGTACATTGGAAATCTGACCGAGAAAACGCACCGCTGACGCAATTCCCAGCGAGCGCGCCTTTTCCTCCGCCTGCGGTCTCAACTTTCCATCGCCACAGATAACAAGGATGGAATCAGGATTCTGAGCATAAACCGCCTTGAAAACATCAAGCAAAAACAGCTGATTCTTCTGGGGGATGAACCTACCGATATTCCCCAATACCAGCGTATCGTCCTGCGCTCCAAGCCCAGCACGTTGCTCATCCCTAATCGATCGATTGAAAGAAAAACTGCTCAAATCGATAGCATTATTAAAGACGGTAAAATGGGATGAGCCGAACAGCCATTTACCGGCATACTCAGTACAGGCCGCCAAATCAGTTGGATACCTTGTCGAAAACAGTTTCAAAAAGCCTTTAAGGGCATTTTTTGCAAACTCGCCTTTGCCGCTCGTCGAGTGGCTGTGGGCGATACGCACGGGTACCCCTGCCTTCTTCGCGGCGCGAAGCGGAAAGACGGAAAGCGCGTTGATATGGCTGTGCACTATCTTCCAGCCCTCTTGCGTAAAGAGGCTTTGAAGCTCTCGCTGATATTCAATCGCATGCTGGTAGGGCGGAATCTCAAAGATTCGACCACCAAGCGATTCGATCTCTTCACGTGGCACGAGCGTCGAATCTGAATCGACAAGAAAATCGAACTGGACTTTACTTCGGTCAATATGGCGATAATAGTTCATGACAACGGCCTCGACGCCGCCGCCAACCATCTTGCCAACAATCTGGGCTACCCTAATCGGTTCAGTCATCTAGCACGCACCTCCACCGGTAAAGACCTCAACGACCGTGAGGAGAACAATCTTCAGGTCCGTGATGGGGCCGCGTTTGGCGATGTACTCCAGGTCGCGGCGGACCATGCCGTCGAAGTCGGTATCATTCCGGTCCGTGACCTGCCACCAGCCGGTGATCCCGGGCTTGACGGCCAGGCGCTGCAGGTCGTACTCGGTGTACTCGGCGACCTCGTTGGGCAGCGGCGGACGCGGGCCCACCACGGACATCTGACCCAGAAAGACGTTCAGGAACTGCGGGAACTCGTCGATCGAGTGCTTGCGGATGAACTTGCCGATTTTCGTTACGCGGGGGTCCTCCCTCATCTTGAACATGGCACCGGCGATCTCGTTCTGCTCCTTGAGCTCGGCCAGGCGCTCGTCGGCATCCCTGTACATGGAGCGGAACTTCCACATGCGGAAGGTGGTCAGGCTGCCGTCGGGGCGGGTCTGACCAACGCGGATCTGGCTGTAAAACGGGTTGCCCTCGCTCTCCAGGCGGATGGCGGCGGCGAGCACAAGGCTCGGTATCGCGATGACGGCCAGCACGCAGCCGCTGAACACGATGTCGAAGGCGCGCTTGGCGGTGCGGTATGCCAGGCGCGTGCGGCCCCAGTCCTTCACGGCCTGCATGGCCTTGTAGCGCATGCTCGCATCGCTGCCGCTCATGGCCTGGGCAACAAGCGCGGCCCCTACCGGCGCGTTTTGCCCTGTCACTTCTTTGGTAGTCAAGTTCAAATCCACGTCCCTGTCCCCAGCGGTCCCCCAATCTATGAATTCAAATTGCGAATGAATTACCAGCGCAACGTCCCCTTACGTCTTACTGGGTACGTCCAACGGAAGCAGCTCCCTAAAAGCGGAGTCGCCTTCGCCCACGTCTACCAGGCACCAGCGCTTATGACGGTCGATCTTTTTCACCCGGGCCTCTTGTCCCACCAGCGGGCCCTGCTCAATGTGAAGAACGCCGTCTTCAATCCGCGCGACGCTGTTGCGCACCACGCCATCGTCGTCGAGCACGCTGCGATACCAGTCGTGCGCATCGTCCGGCATGGGCGCATAGGCCCGCTCCCTGCTGCCGGCAATGCGGCAGCCAAAGCTCAAATGGGCTAAAGCCTTATCGAGCAGGGCGGCATCGCGCGTGGCGACGAAGAAGTATTCCTTGTACATGGGTTTGGTTTGGAGCGACCAGGCGCCGTCCCGCTTAAACCAGAACTCCTTTTGCATCACAAAAGCGTCCTGCATCAGTTCATGCGGGATAATGCGGCGGACCTTTTCGCAGGTCTCGCGCTCTTTACCGTTGGGGGTGTGGACCAGATACCAGCGGACGCGGCCATGCTGGCTGTTGGTAGTAGCGCCACTAAAGGCACCGGGCAGCTGCTCTTGGCGCCGCATTGTCTGTTCCATCTCTCGCCCCCTTCTTTAGCTCCGCGACACACGCGGATGCAGGGGCGTTAAGAACAGGCTTCTCGCTCGCAGCTAGGCGCAGTCGCAAAAGTACAGGTTTTTGTATCTTTCGACGTTGCTCATTATACGAGCAAACTGCTCGCGTTTTCCCAGATTGCACAAAATGCGCCGCGAATGGGTGCATCTCCATACGCCTCTACAAAAACCTGTACCTTTTTGCACAACAAAAAAGCCGCTCTAACCAGCGGCTTTTCTTCTATAGACAACAAAAAAGGCGACCGCCCGCGAGGACGATCGCCTTTGTTAATACTTGTATAGTTTGTGCTAGGCGCGAGTCTTGATCTCCTCGAGCACCTTGGCCACAAACTCGTCAACGCTCATCTGAACGGTCTCGTTGGAGCGATCGCGGACGGAGATGTTGCCGGCCTCGACCTCCTTCTCGCCCAGAATGAGCATGTAGGGCACGCGGTCGATGCTGCGGGCCTCGCGAATCTTGTAGCCGATCTTCTCGTCGCGATCGTCGCAGACAACGCGGATGCCGGCCTCCTCCAGCTTGGCGCACACCTCGTGGGCGTAGTCGCGGCTCTTCTCGGAGACGGGAAGTGCCTTGACCTGCACAGGAGCCAGCCAAGTGGGGAACTTGCCCGCAAAGTGCTCAATCAGAATACCGATAAAGCGCTCGATGGAGCCAAAGCACACGCGGTGCAGCATGATGGGGCGCTTCTTGGTGCCGTCGGCGTCCACGTACTCCAGATCAAAGTTGAGCGGCATCTGGAAGTCGAGCTGGACGGTACCGCACTGCCAGGTGCGACCGAGCGAGTCCTCCAAGTGAAAGTCGATCTTGGGGCCGTAGAAGGCGCCGTCGCCCTCGTTGACCTCGTAGTCCA
>ERZ857984.2571-NODE-2571-length-10730-cov-3.213115_pt1 | contig 10730 bp, 10 predicted proteins | sample MGYA00519914_ERZ857984 | MGnify/ENA primary metagenome ERZ857984 (study PRJEB31778, sample SAMEA3449417) | human gut metagenome | biome: human gut; feature: human-associated habitat; material: faeces | place: United Kingdom | collected 2010/2012 ... | reverse complement strand
AGGCGCTCGTCCCCGATGCCTGCACGGTACTCTTCAACGCCCACGGCACGGCCCCCGGCATGTGGTTCGAACAGAACGGCAAAGTCGTGGTTTCGCTGCCGGGCGTCCCCTTCGAAATGGAGCACCTGATGACCGACGAGGTAATGCCTCGTCTGAAAGCCCGTTTCTCCCTGCGGCAGATCGTACACCGCACGCTGATCACGGCAGGTCTGGCCGAATCGATGCTGGCCGAAAAGATCGCTGACTGGGAAAATGCCCTGCCCCCGTACCTCCACCTGGCATATCTGCCCGCACCCGGCGTGGTGCGGCTGCGCCTGTCGGCCTACGAAGTCGAAGGCGAGAGCGTATCGCACGAAATCGACCGGCAATTCGCCGCCCTGCAACGCATCATTCCCCGCTACGTCCTCGGATTCGAGCGGGCGACCATGCAGGAGATCGTCCACAACCTGCTGACGCAGCGTCGGCAGACTCTCGCCACGGCCGAGAGCTGCACAGGCGGCAGCATCGCAGCCCGCTTCACGGCAATGCCCGGAGCCTCGGCCTATTTCCTGTGCGGAGTGGTGGCTTACAGCAACGAATCCAAAAACAACCTGTTGGGTGTCGATCCCGAAACGATCGCCAGCCGGGGCGCCGTCAGCGAGGAGGTCGCACGGCAGATGGCCGAAGGAGCACGCCGCATCACCGGAGCCGACTATGCCGTCGCAACCACCGGCATCGCAGGTCCTGCGGGCGGTACGGAACAGAAACCCGTCGGCACGGTCTGGATGGCCGTAGCCGGCCCGCACCGTACCGTAACCCTGCTCAAACAATGCGGCACCGACCGGGGACAGGTTATCGACCGGGCGAGCGCCTTCGCACTCGCGCTCCTGCGCGACGAAATCGAACGGGATGCCGCCGGAGAATAACCCGGTTTCGACACTTCCCAAAGCCCCCTGACTTCCGGAGCCTCGAAAGGTTCCGGAAGTCTTCATATCCCCGTCTCTGGAACAAGCCCCGTTCCTCCCGGAACGCATCCAACCCTTTCCGATACGCTGTCCGGCCGGACGCCCCCGAAAATCGCGAAACAAAAGCCCGATACGATCACTAGCACCGTCCGATGAAATTCAAAGGCGGATCATTGAACACACCCCGTCGAAAAGAGTTAATTCTCCGACCGTAATTACGGGCACCTCATACCGCTATATATCAAACATTCGCCTTCCAAAACCGAAATTCGAAGCTATTCCCGAACAGATTCTTCCTCCCGGTCAGCGACAAAATCACCCAGTTATTCCCACCGCCCCTCTATCCGCACGATTTTCGGAAACACGGGAACGGCCTTGAAAACGGGATCTTTCGACAAATATACTTTTTGAGAAATGATATAAACGAAATGAGAGAGCAATATACGCCTGCTCCCTTCATCTTTGCTGCAACAAAATAGCATCCGTATTCCCGACCGTCAAAAGCCCCGAACGAAAGTCCTCCCGGCAAACAGATTTCGAGGCCGATCGAACGACACCGGAAAGCCGATCGATACGGACCGGCGCACACCGCCCCGAAATGATCCGAGCACATGATATACATCGGTTATTCCCGAAAAGAAAAACCGACAAGTCTAACCATCAAAAAACAAAACCCATGAAAAGATTCTTACATTTGCTCACAGGGATTTGCACCCTCGCCCTGGCTCTTCAGGCCTGTACCAAGTCTCCGGCCGAAAACCCGGGAAGAACGGACGATCCCGGAAACGACGAACAAAACAGCAAGGTAACCCTTACTCTCTCGACGCCCCGCACCCGCACGACGCTCGTCAGCGAAACCTACGTCCACTGGAGCGAAGAGGATATTGTACAAATCAACGGCACGAATTTGCCCGTAATCCCCGATCCGAATGATCCGACACGCGCAACGATCTCCAATGTGGACACCGCCGAAGAGTACGTGGCTCTCTACTCTCCGGACAACGGCGGATATATCCCGGAGCGAGAGGTCGTCGAAGCCTACTTCCGCCCCGAAGTGCCCCATACTCCCGACTCGTTTTACACGACAGGAGGCAATCCGATGGTGGCATACAGCACATCCACCTCGCTGGAATTCAAAAATATCGGCGGATTACTCCGCATAGGAGTGACCGGCGATGCGTCGATCGCGTCGGTTATGCTGTCGGGCAATGCGGGAGAACCCATTGCCGGACACTTCGAAATCTCGAAAAGCGATCTGGCTTCCGGCAGCCTCGATTTCGCTCCCGGCGAAGGTTCCGCACAATTCGTCAGCACCTCCGTCACGATGACCTGCACGGAGAATGTACGACTCGATGCGAACTCTCCGACCTATTTCTACTTCGCGCTGCCGGCAGCCGAATACACGGAAGGATTCACCGTAACGCTTACCGACAGCGAAGGCAACACCTGCCTCCGGCAAACGCATAACTCCGTCTCGATCGAGCGTGCGACCCTCAAGTCGATGGAACCGATTGCGTTCGAAAAGGACAAAGCGCTTACGGTCACTTTAGGAGAAATCGCGGCGAACTCCGTTACCTGGAATATCGAAGGTAATCCCTCGACCGACCTGCGGACCCTGCTCGTCACCAAAGCGATGTGGGATCATTTCATCGCACAGGAATATTACCTCGACAATCCGCAAAAACTCACGTCCGAAATCCTCGCGGCCTATTCCGCCACCATTCCGACCGACGACAACGGCCGTTACGAAGAGACTGCAACCCAGGCAAGAGCCGTAAACTCGATGCAGCCCGTACAGGAAGACAACGACTACCTCGTCTTGGCCGCCTATTTCTCCGGCACCCAATCCGTCGGCGTAATCCCCGCCCCGGTTCCCGTTCACACTCCGGCCGCCACAGGCCCGGCTCCCGAAGTGAATGTCACCGTCTCTTCGGCCGGCAGCACTACGATCGATGTACTTACCACCACCAGCAACGCATCCGGCATCCTTACCGCACTCTTCTTCAAAAGCGATTACGACAATGTATTCAGCCGGGAGGGAATAGACGAAGAGTTGATCGCAAAGTACGGCAATGCATGGACGGCAGAGCAGGTAGAGCAGGCCAACAACGGAGGATATACACTCCAATACATTTCGCTTCCGCCGGAAACGGAATTCGTTATGCTAATTTCGGTCTCCAGCGCAGCAGGCAAAGCTACGCTCAAGAAAGAAATAATTGCGACCGAACCGTACGTCGATCCTTCTGCCGAATGGATCACCGTTTCCTCCGAAGCCACGTTCGTTTGCGGCTTCTTCTTCAACCAAAGCATCCCCTCCTTGTCGAACGTGATCAATATTACGAACCTTAAAGTCGAAAAACTCGCCGATCGCGACCTCTTCCGTCTGACCGACGCCTTCTCCGTCTCCCGGATCCCCGAACTTGCGGCCAGCGGCATATACAGCGATCTGTCCGGCAGTCCGTATTATTTCTATATGGATGCGACCGACCCGAACAATGTAAAAGTCGTCAATGAAGTGTGCCAACTCGGCATCGTTCACAACGAATACGGAGCAATGAGCGTCGGCAACGACTTCAACATCCAAGGCGGCGAAGAGTACCAGCACGGTACGTACAACCGAGCGGAAGGCACGATCCGAATCGGCGTGCTCATTTGCTATGCCGACAGCCAACAACTCTTCGTCACGCCATTCAACAGTACGCTATATCTGAATCCCGAAACGCCCGGAAACAGTGTTTCGACCGAAAATTTCAAGAAAGACCCTGTCGCAATTCCCTGGTAAGTCAGGACCCCCGAAAACAGAGACACCGGCCCTTTTTCAGGCCGGTGTTTTGTTATTTGGCCAAAAGATTGTATATTTGCACTCCCCGAAATGGGATTACAATTAAATTTTAACCAAAATGAAAGTTTGCGAAATTACAGGCAAGGTAGCGGTGATCGGCAACAATGTTTCCCACTCGCACCACAAGACCAAACGCAAGTTCAGCCCCAATCTGAAGAACAAGCGCTTCTGGTCTGAAGAGGAAGGCCGCTGGATCACCCTCAAGGTATCTGCCGCCGGAATCAAAACAATCAACAAGAAGGGCCTCGCAGTAGCGCTCCGCGAAGCTGCCGCACCCAAAAAGGTTTACTAAAACTCAAGTGACAAATGGCAAAGAAAGGCAACAGAGTGCAGGTGATTCTCGAATGCACGGAACAGAAAGCTAGCGGTGTTCCGGGAATGTCCCGCTACATCACGACCAAGAACAAGAAAAACACCCCCGACCGTCTGGAGCGCAAGAAATACAACCCGTTCCTGAAGAAGGTGACCATTCATCGTGAAATCAAATAATTTTAGTGCTATATGGCAAAGAAAGTAGTCGCAACGCTGAAAACCGGTACGGGCAAACAGTTCACCAAATGTATCAAAATGGTGAAATCCGACAAAACCGGTGCATACATCTTCAAAGAGGGCATCATCGCCAACGACCAGGTGAAAGACTTTTTCGCCGAGAAGAAATAAATGCAATGCATTAGGCGAAACGAATGTTTTCGGATCGCAAGGCCGGAAAGAATCATCCGCCGGACCGGATTCGGAAAACAACCTAAAAATTCGATTCCGCTTAATACAAAGGGCATCCTCAACGGATGCCCTTTGTATTTTCACCGACCCGCAACCCGGCAGAACAGCACCGATCATCGAGGAATCATTCGTACCTTCGTTCCTCTTGCGGTTCTTCGCCTCGACAAAACGGGAATAAATTCGCTTTGCACCACCCGATTTATCCGTATCTCTAACTTTGCCTAAATACTCCAACGCGGCAACGCTCAAAAAAATTTGGCTCCGCCGGCTGGTTGTACTATCTTTGCAGAAGACAGGAAGCGATTCGGCAATCTTTGCGTGCAAGCCCACACGATTGCTTTTATCTTTCACTATCTTTGACGTAGTCTTAAAATGTTCTCGGAAAACTGGCAACAAGTTCCCGTTTTCTCTGGGCTTTTCGTATTTTTGCAACATTACTAATATAACAATATTTTATGGGATTCTTCGATCTTTTCAAGAAAAAACAGAATACACAGCCGACGACTCCGGCGGAACGATCTCAACCGACTTCTCCGGAAAACCACCGGCCGGCTGCGGTCGAAAATACGACGAAGCAGGAAAATACCTCTCCCCAGCCGGCTGCCCGAACCGCTGACCGGGAGCAGGCGGAACTCAACTCCGGTCTGGAGAAGACCAAAACGGGCCTCTTCTCGAAACTGGCGCGGGCCGTTGCCGGTCGATCGACCATCGATACACAGGTGCTCGACGATCTGGAGGAGGTGCTCATCACCTCCGACGTAGGCGTGGAAACCACCGTGAAGATCATCGAACGCATCGAAGCCCGCGTCGCACGGGACAAGTATATGAACACCTCGGAGTTGCAATCGATCCTGCGCGACGAGATCGCCCAACTGATGGAGGAGTCGCACCGCTCGACCGAAAACTTCGGACTCGACGTCGAGGAAGGCGTCCCCTACGTCATCATGGTCGTCGGCGTGAACGGCGCCGGCAAGACCACGACGATCGGCAAACTCGCGGCCCAGCTCACCCGGGCCGGCCTCAACGTCTATATCGGCGCTGCGGATACGTTCCGTGCGGCCGCCATCGACCAGTTGGCCGTGTGGGCCGAACGCGCGGGCGTGCCCATGGTACGCCAGCAGATGGGCTCCGATCCCGCTTCGGTCGCGTTCGACGCCGTTTCTTCGGCCAAGGCACAGGGAGCCGACATCGTGATCGTCGATACGGCCGGCCGTTTGCACAACAAGGTCAATCTGATGGCTGAACTATCCAAGATCAAACGCGTGATGCAAAAGGTCGTCCCCGATGCTCCCCACGAAGTATTGCTGGTGCTGGACGGATCTACCGGTCAGAATGCTTTCGAGCAGGCGCGGCAGTTTTCCGCCGCGACCGACATCACGGCTTTGGCCGTTACCAAACTGGACGGCACGGCCAAAGGAGGGGTCGTGATCGGCATTTCCGACCAGTTGAAAGTCCCGGTGAAGTACATCGGAGTAGGCGAGGGCATCGACGATCTCCAGCCCTTCGACCGCCAGGCGTTCGTCGAGAGCTTTTTTAGTCGATAGGCAAGGGGGATCTTCCGGGTAATTTTCCTCGGGAGAAAACCGGGCAAACGAAATAACAATCGGAATAAAAAGAGCGTCCGGCCAAAGGCCAGACGCTCTTTTTATTCCGATTGCCCGCAAAGGGCCGTCGGTTTATTTCGCGATGTTCACCGCCCGGGTCTCGCGGATCACGATCACGCGAACCTGTCCCGGATAGGTCATCTCGTTCTGGATCTTTTGCGAGATCTGGTACGAAATCTCGGCCGCCTGTTGGTCGGATACCTTGTCGCTTTCCACGATCACGCGGAGTTCGCGGCCTGCCTGGATCGCATAGGCCTTTACCACTCCGTCGAAGCCGAGGGCCATTTCCTCGAGTTCGCGCAGACGCTGGAGGTAGCTTTCCACCACTTGACGGCGCGCTCCCGGACGGGCTCCCGAGATCGCGTCGCACACTTGGATGATGGGGGCGAGCAGCGTCTTCATTTCCACCTCGTCGTGGTGAGCACCGATGGCGTTGCACACCTCCGGTTGTTCGCCGTATTTCTCCGCCCATTCCATGCCCAGGATAGCGTGCGGGGTTTCGGATTCGGTATCGGGCACCTTGCCGATGTCGTGCAGCAAGCCGGCACGTTTGGCCAGTTTGGCGTTCAGACCCAACTCGGCCGCCATCGTAGCCGCCAGATTGGCCACTTCGCGGGAGTGTTGGAGCAGGTTCTGTCCGTAGGAGGAGCGGTACTTCATCCGTCCGATGACCTTGATCAGTTCCGGGTGCAGCCCGTGGATGCCCAAGTCGATGGCCGTACGTTTTCCCGTGGAGATGATCTCGTCTTCGATCTGCTTGCGGGTCTTGGCCACCACTTCCTCGATGCGGGCCGGGTGGATGCGTCCGTCGGTAACCAGTTTGTGGAGCGAGAGCCGGGCGATCTCACGGCGCACCGGGTCGAAGCAGGAAAGGATGATGGCCTCCGGAGTGTCGTCCACGATGATCTCTACGCCGGTAGCAGCTTCCAAGGCGCGGATATTGCGGCCTTCGCGACCGATGATGCGGCCCTTGATGTCGTCCGATTCGATGTTGAAGGTCGAGACGCTGTTTTCGATGGCGTCTTCCGTAGCCGTGCGCTGGATGGTTTGGATGACGATCTTCTTGGCTTCGTTTTTGGCCGTGAGTTTGGCCTCCTCGATGGTCTCTTGAATGTGCTGTATGGCGTTGGCGCGCGCTTCTTCCTTCAGCGAATCGAACAGTTCCTCTTTGGCTTTTTCGGCCGAGTAGCCCGAGATCTCCTCCAGTTTTTCTACCTGGATGTTGTGCAGGCGTTCGAGTTCTTCGTTGCGCCGGGTGAGTTTTTCGGAGAGTTTTTCATTGTCCGCCAGTTTGGAGTCCAGTTGCCGTTCTTTCTTCTTCTGTTCCTCGATCATTTGGGACAGGCGGGCTTCCTTTTGGGTGGTGCGCTGCTCGGCTTCGGCTATCTTGCGGTTTTTCTGGTTGATGATTTTTTCGTGTTCGGCCTTGAGTTCGATGAATTTCTCCTTGGCCTGGAGGATCTTGTCTTTTTTGATGGATTCGGCTTCCACCCGGGCTTCCTTGACGATCGAATCGGCCTCCTTGCGGGCGTCGCTGACTACTTTGGCCGTTTCACGCATCAGGCGTCGGCGGTTGAAAAACGATACGGCAGCCACGGCGGCCGCTCCGACGATAACTCCTCCCAATGAAAACAGCAGCCAGTGCGACGTGGTTCCTGCGATAGAGTATAAAATCCAGTGTGTCATGTTGTTGTAATGATATAAAAAACCTGCATAAGTTCTGTGGAGTTTGTGAAAGTAAATTCTGGAAAGTCCAGGTTTCGAAACCGTGCAGATGTTCAGAGCTATGCTGCCTGCCCCTGCGGGGCAGAACCGTTGCCGGGGCACTCCCTCTTAGCATCTCCAACCTGTTTCATGAACGAAACAATGTGTTGAATTTACTCAAATAACTTAGAACCTATGCAGGAATATCGTTTGTACTGTTTGTTATTCCTTTATTCTTTTTCGATATATTCGTTTATCCGTTTGACTTCCTCGCCCAATTCGCCTTCGAGTCTCCTCAAGGCTTTTTCTATATCGTTTTCCCGCGACTGATGGGCAGCGGAAAGTTTGCTCAGATTGACAGCCAGTTGCAGAGCCACCATGGCAAGCGAATTGACACGGGTGATGCCTTTTTGCACGCTTTCCAGCTCGCGGATGGCATCGTTGACTCTTTTGGCCGAACGACGGATGATTTCCTCTTCGTCCGATTGGTGTTCGTTTCTCGGGATCAGGATCGCGTACTTTTCGTCGGCGATGAAAACGTTTATTTTCAGATTTTCTTCTGCCATTTCCGTTGCGCTGTCCTCGGTTCCCGGTAGTTCCGACCGCATGGGGCGGCGCGTTGCCTCCTGTTTTTTCAAGCCTTTCCTTGTCCGGATATCAACGCGACGCTTTTGTCGATATCGCGGATCAGGCGGGCTATCTGTTGGCGAAGGGCATCGGTATTCGAGCATTCCCGAGCACCCGAAGCCAGTTTTGCAACGCGCAACTCCTCCTCTTTCTCTTTCAAAGATTCACTCAAACGTTCGTTCTCGGCCCTCAGGGCATTGAATTCCTGCTTAAGTTTGCGGTTTTCGTAGCGGAGGTACTCGGAATGTTCCCGAAGGATCCCGGCAGCTTGTTTGAGCCTCTCAATGATTTCGAGATTCGTATCCATAGCCTCTCCTGCTACAAACTCCCAGCACAAAAGTAGGTTTATCCTGCCGGATAAACAAATTTTTTGTTTCCTTTTTTATTCGGAATCGAAGAAAAACGCGTCAAAAAGAGGGAAAATGTCAAAAATCCAAAGGCACGACCCCATAGAGGTTTACCCGATACACCACGCACGTGTTCGGGGGGACGACCGGGGAGGTTTTGCCCTCCTGACCGAAAGCAAGGGGCGAGGGGAGGATCATCCAGGCTTCACCCGGGGAAAGATAATTGCCGGCCTGTTCCGGATCGTCAATCCCGGTTTTCATTGCCTGCAACCCGGTGCGAAGACCTTCGATAACGCCGGAAACCCACACCGGATAAGGTTCCGGATCGTCCCACGTCGAGTCGAATTCCTGCATCGTTTCCAGGTAATAGCCCCGGTAGCGGATCAGTACTTTGTCCGTTGACGTAGGGGTGTCTCCCGCCCCCTCTTTTAGCGAAACGAGGTAGATGTCGCCCCGTGCTTTTGCCGTATCGGACAGCACGACATAGCCTTCGGGCAAGGTCGGCCCTTGATCGCCCTCATCGGTTTCATCGGCCGTGGCCGGGACCTCCGACAGGGGAACGATCTCTCCGGCAGGAGTCAAACAATGTTCGTCGAGGAATTGAGCGATCTTTTTCTGGTCGATCTGGAGTTGTCGGACGGAGTTGTCAATGTTTTTCCCGCACGAGACAGCCGCCAAAAGAACAACTCCCGCCAAAAAAGCGGGAGCGATTCTGCGGGTGATGAGCCGAAGGTTATCGCGCAGCGACATAAAACCTTATTTTTCGTTCTCTTTTACCGTTTTTCCGGCCGGAGGCAGGTTCATCCACATGGTGGTTTCCTTGCCCAAGGGCATTACGACCGCTTCTTCGGAGGTGCTCCCGGGATAGTCGGCGATGGACAGCAAGTCCACCTTGTACACCAATACTGAATATGGAGGCACGTCGGTGGCCAGCGTATTTCCATAACCTACCTGAGAGGGAATGAAGATCCAGCCCTGTCCGTTGTCCTGCCAGGTGGTTTGCTCGTAGGGAGGGTCTTGCGTGCCGTCTTCGTTCGGTTCGGGAGTCACCATCTCCGTAACCAAGTGTCCCATCTCGAAATACTTCATGCCCAGACGGAATCCCACGATGTTGTCCTGATACAGGTAAATGGTTACACCGTAAGGATTGATGGTGAACTGTTTGTCGTTGAGCAGGGTACCGGTGTAGGTTACCAGCACTGCGGAGGAATCGGCCGGGCGTTTTTGCGAGTATCCCCGTTTGTTGACATATACCCATACGCCAGCCGGTACCGGAACGGTATCTCCGGCCGAGGTAACCAGTTTGACGTGGGTAGTATCCTCGAATACATGGCCGATCAAGTCTTCGTAAGGGGTGTTCTCGGTCAGCGGCTCGGTGCGGCGCGTGTTCCACAGGCTGTTCGGATCGGACAGATCGACTTCGACCATTTCGGGGCCGTACTCGCCATCGATCACCTTGTGGGTGCGGAGAAACAGTTCGATGCCTTCCGAATCGATCGCATCGACCAGATAATAGGTTTCGTCCGTAGTGTTTTCCTTCAGGCAAGCACTGAATCCCAGGGCCGCGCAAAACAAAACGAGGGTTCTTTTCAGCATAATATCTTGTATCCGTTTGAGCGATGCAATTTTAGGCAATATCCCCCAATAAAAAAACAACTTTAAGATATTATAGGCCTTCGGTTGCGGTCGCGGATATTTTTTAACGTTTTTTTTGCGTTTACCGGGCCAGCAGGCGTTTTACCGTTTCGGCGATGGCACGACCGTCGGCTTTTCCGGCCAAAGCTTTGGAGGCCACTCCCATCACTTTGCCCATTTCGGCTGGCGAACTGGCTCCTGTCTGGGCGATGATGGCCGCCACTTCGGCTTCGAGTTCCTCTGCCGAGAGCTGTTTGGGCAGGTAAGCCTCGATGACGGCAGCCTGTGCCAATTCGGCTTCGGCCAG
>ERZ857984.2566-NODE-2566-length-10741-cov-6.673592_pt1 | contig 10741 bp, 12 predicted proteins | sample MGYA00519914_ERZ857984 | MGnify/ENA primary metagenome ERZ857984 (study PRJEB31778, sample SAMEA3449417) | human gut metagenome | biome: human gut; feature: human-associated habitat; material: faeces | place: United Kingdom | collected 2010/2012 ... | reverse complement strand
GAAAATAAAACCGAGTTCTTTTTAATTAAAGGCTCGGTTTTTTAATTATATATTGATTAAAAAAAATAATATAATATAATAACTACTCTAATATTTAATATCAAAAAAGAGGAGTATATGAAAAAAGTCGGAATAATTATGGGAAGCGATAGCGATTTGCCAATAATCGAAAAAGCTATTGATATATTAAAAGATTTTTCTATTCCTTTTGAAGTTCATATATATTCCGCTCATAGAACGCCCGAAAAAGCGATTGAATTTTCAAAAAATGCCGAAAAAAACGGTTTTGGAGTTATAATAGCGGCTGCGGGAATGGCGGCTCATCTTGCGGGAGTTATTGCTGCTAATACTATTATTCCCGTTATAGGAATTCCTTGCAAATCTCAAAATTTAGAAGGAATTGACGCTCTTTTATCAACCGTTCAAATGCCTTCGGGAATTCCTGTCGCTACAGTAGCGATAAACGGAGGAGTTAATGCGGCTTTGCTTTCAATAGAAATTTTAGCCGTTAATGATAAAGAATTATCGAAAAAATTAAAAGAAAAAAGAATTAAAGACAGTGAAGCAATTCTTAAAAAAGACATTGCTATAAATGAAAAGTTTAAATAAAAAATTATAAAGGAGTTTATAAAATGACAAAAGGAAAACAACTTTACGAAGGCAAAGCAAAAAAAATATTTGAAACCGATAAACCAGAAATTTTACTCGTTTCATACAAGGATGACGCCACCGCTTTTAATGGAATAAAAAAAGGAACTATATTAGGGAAAGGAATAATAAATAATAAAGTTACAAATTATATGATGCGACTTCTTGAAAAAGCGGGAATTCCTACGCATTATATTGAAGAAATTTCAGAGAGAGAAACTTTAGTTAAAAAGGTTTCGATAATTCCGCTTGAAGTGATTATTAGAAATGTTTCGGCTGGCTCTTTTGCAAAAAATTACGGCGTGGAAGAAGGAATAATTTTTGACGAACCGACAATAGAATTTTCTTATAAAAACGATAATCTCGGCGACCCTTTAATTAATTCTTATCATGCAATCGCTTTGAAACTTGCCACAAAAGAAGAAATTGAAATTATAAAAAAATACGCTTTCAAAATAAACGAAGAGATGAAAAAATTTTTTATTTCAATAAATGTAAAACTCATTGATTTTAAACTTGAATTTGGAAAACTTGCAGATAATAAAATAGTTCTTGCCGATGAAATCTCTCCCGATACATGTCGTTTTTGGGATGCGACTACAAACGAAAAACTTGATAAAGATAGATTTCGTAGAGATTTGGGAAATGTAGAAGGCGCTTATAAAGAAATGATGAAAAGAATACTCGGATAATTTTTTGGAGAAATTATATGTCTGAAATAAGAGAAGAATGCGGAGTTTTTGGAATTTATAGCCCTAAAAAAGAAAATTTATCTCAAATCGTATATTTAGGATTATTTTCTTTACAACATAGAGGACAAGAATCTTGCGGAATAGCCGTTAATAACGAAGGAATTTTTAGCTCTTATAAAGATTTAGGTTTGGTAAACGATGTTATAACTCCTATCGTTATTGATAAACTTGGAGAAGGAAATATTGCGGTTGGACATGTTCGATACGGCACTACGGGGGGAAACGAAAGAAGTAACGCTCAACCTATAGTTGTAAATCATATAAAAGGCAGTATGGCTTTAGCTCATAACGGAAATCTTATAAACTCTTACGAATTGCGTTCTGAATTTGAAGCGAAAGGCTCTATTTTTCACACGACTTCGGATACGGAAGTAATAGCCCATACGATTATAGAAGAAAGATTAAAAGCGGATACTATAGAAGAAGCGGTTTGCGAGGCTATGAATAGAATAAAAGGCGCTTATTCAATGGTAATAATGTCGCCTCAAAAACTTATAGCTGCAAGAGACGAAAACGGTTTTAGACCTCTTTGTTATGGAAAAACGGCAAACGGAGAATATGTAGTAGCTTCTGAAAGTTGTTCTTTAGATTCTGTCGGAGCGGAGTTTATAAGAGATATAGAAAAAGGAGAGATTGTAGTTTTCGGTAAGGACGGAATAACTTCTATAAAAAAACATTGCAATAAATCGAAACAAACTTTATGCGTTTTTGAATATATTTATTTTGCGCGTCCCGATTCTATAATAGATGGAAAAAATGTTTATGAAGCGAGAATTAAAGCGGGAGAGATACTTGCAAAAGAGAATCCTGTAAATGCAGATATTGTAGTTGGAGTTCCCGATTCTGGATTGGATGCGGCTTTAGGATATTCAAAAGCTTCGGGAATACCTTACGGAATAGGTTTAATAAAAAATAAATATATCGGAAGAACTTTTATACATCCCGAAGTAAAGAGTCGTATGGATAAAGTTAAAATAAAATTAAATCCTATGGCAAATGTCGTTAAAGGAAAAAGAGTTATTCTTATAGACGATTCTATAGTTAGAGGAACGACAAGCGGAAGAATAGTTAAACTTTTAAGAGAAGCGGGAGCTATTGAAGTGCATATGAGAGTTTCGGCGCCGCCTTTTGTAAATCCTTGCTATTATGGAATCGATATAGATTCAAAAGATAATTTAATCGCTTGCAAATATACGATTGAAGAAATAGCAAAAAAAATCGGAGCGGATACTCTTGGATATTTAAGTTTAGACGGAGTTAAAAAAATAGGTTATGTCAATGAAAAAAGCGGTTTCTGTATCGCTTGTTTTGACGGAAATTATCCTACAAAAATTCCAACCGAAAAATTTAAAAATCGTTTTGAAAGAAAGATAAATAATATAGACGAGGAAAAATCAAAATGAATAATTCCAAATCCGATATTTACGCGAAAGCGGGAGTCGATATAACGGCGGGATATAAATCTGTCGAGCTTATAAAAAAACATATAGCTAAAACTAATATTAAAGGCGTTATTTCAAGTATCGGAGGATTCGGCGGATTATTTGAACTTGATTTAATAGGAATAAAGAAACCCGTTTTGGTAAGCGGAACTGACGGAGTTGGGACAAAATTAAAGATAGCGTTTTTAATGAATAAACATGACACTATTGGAATTGATTGCGTTGCTATGTGCGTAAACGATATAATATGCGTTGGAGCGAAACCTCTTATATTTTTAGATTATATTGCTTGCGGAAAAAATTATCCCGAAAAAATTTCTGAAATAGTAAAAGGAATATCAAAAGGATGCGTTCAATCTAATTGCGCTTTGATAGGCGGAGAAACTGCGGAGATGCCCGATTTTTACTCTAAAGACGAATACGATTTGGCTGGATATTCTACGGGAATAGTCGACAAATCAAAAATAATAAATAATAGTTTGATAAAAAAAGGAGATATTATAATCGCTTTATCTTCGAGCGGAATTCATTCAAATGGATTTTCGCTTGTTAGAAAAATTTTAAATATTAATAATTCAAATATAAATAATGTAGTTAAAGAACTTGGAAAAAAATCTATTGGCGAGATATTATTAACGCCGACAAAAATTTATGTTAAACCGATTTTAAAATTATTAAAAAAAATTAAAGTAAAAGGAATATCTCATATAACGGGCGGCGGTTTTTACGAGAATATTCCAAGATGCATTCCAAACGGACTTTGCGCAGAGATAGAAAAAAATAAAATTAAAATTTTGCCAATATTTAAATATATTCAAAAAATTGGAAATATAGAAGAGCGAGATATGTTTAATACTTTTAATATGGGAGTCGGAATGTGCATAATCGTTTCAAAAAAAGACGCTGAAAAAACTATTGAAATTTTAAGCTCCTGCAAAGAGGACGCTTATATTATTGGCAAAATAATTGAGAATAAAGAAAAAATTATTTTTAAGGAATGATATGAATAAAAAAATAAGAATCGCAGTATTGGTTTCGGGAAATGGAACTAATTTGCAAGCTTTAATAAACGCTCAAAAAAATAAAATAATAAAAAGCGGAAAAATAGAATTGGTTATTTCAAATAATTCTAACGCTTTCGCTTTGAAACGAGCCGAAAAATCAAAAATTCCTTTTGAAATTATTTCTAAAAAAGAATACAACAAAATAGAAGAATTTGAAAAAAAATTAAAAGAAATTCTGAAATCTTATAAAATCGAGCTTATAGTTTTGGCGGGATTTATGTCGGTTTTATCTAAAAATTTTGTAAAAGATTATCCTAAAAGAATTATAAATATTCACCCTTCGCTTATTCCTTCTTTTTGCGGAAAAAATTTTTACGGAATAAAAGTTCATGAAGAAGCTATAAAAAGAGGAGTTAAAATTACGGGAGCTACAACGCATTTTGTAAACGAAATTGTTGACGGCGGAGAGATTATAATGCAAAAAGCCGTTAAAGTTTTAGATAACGATACGGCGGAAAAATTGCAAAAAAGAGTTATGGAATCTGCCGAATGGATTATACTTCCAAAGACTGTGGAAAAAGTTTGTAAAAGCCTTATTTTATAATTATTTTTAAAATAAATTGAGACTTATAAAAAATTTAAAAAGCAATTTGAAAAAAATTATCATTTCTTTGTTTTATTTATATTTTTCTTTATTTTCTTTTTGGCTTTTTCAATTTTATATTCTCTTCCAACCGATTTATAAATGAATCCCAATTTTTTTATTTCTATAAATTTAAGTTTTTCAAAATTAAGAATTTCGTTAGGCAATCCTTTTGCATATCCGTCCCAAATTATATCAATTCTTTCAAGATTAACCAAATTTTTAATTTCTTTTGGAAGTTCTTTTAAGTTTGCGCTTTTAATATAAAGGCTTTTAAGATTAATTAAATTTCCTATTTCTCTTGGAAGCTCTTTCATTTTATAACATTCTATTATTAAATATCTTAATTTAGTAAAATTTGCAATCTCTTTCGGAAATTCTTTTAAGCTATAAGATGAATATATCTTAAAATATTCAAGGTTAATTAAATTCCCAAACTCTTTAGGAAATTTTTTTAAATTACTTTCCCATAAAGTGAAATATTTTAGTTTTTTTAAATTTCCTATTTCATGCGGCAATTCTTTTAAATTTTCGCAAGCTATTTCTATATTTTCAAGTTTTGAAAAATTGCATATTTCTTTAGGCAGTTTTACTAATTTATCGCAACTTATTATAAGACTTTTAAGGTTAACAAAATTGGCAATTTCATTAGGCAGTTTTTCTAAATTTTCGCTTCTTATTTCAAATTCTTTAAGATTAGTAAGATTAAATAATTCTTTCGGAAGTTCGTTTGATTTTTGACAACTTATTTCAAGTTTTTTAAGATTAGTTAACTTCCCAATTTCTTTAGGTAATTTTTTTAATTTGCAATCACCTCCGATAGCAAGCTCTTCAAGATTAATTAAATTTCCAATATCTTTTGGCAACGCTTTTAAGTTTATAGAGTTTATATGTAGTTCTTTAAGATTTACAAGTTTAAAAATTTCATTTGGAATATAAGAAAATTTTTTTCCTCTCTAAAAAATTTGCTAAGCGTAAGTTCTTTAATATTCAATAGCTTATTTTTATCTTTGGTTTGCAATTTTTTAATATCATATTTTTTAGCCCATTTGTTTAATTTTTCAATATCTTTTTTGGTTAAATTGTTTTGCATTTTATTTCTCCTTAAAAATTCCACCAGCATTTAATTTTAGATTCTCTAATCAGATTGCCTATTTTTTTCGGAGTTTTCTTTAAGTTAGAGCAATATTGCATATCCAATTTTTCAAGTTTAGTCAAATTAATAATTTCTTTTGGTATCTCTTTTATTCCGTTTCCATGTAAATCAATCCGTTCAAGTTTAGGCATGCTTAATATTTCTTTAGGAAATTCTTTTAGCTTATCGCTTCTTATATCGATTCCTTTAATTATTTTCAAATTTTCTATCTCTTTAGGAAGTCTTTCTAAATTAGAACAGTCTAATCCAAGACTGCGAAGTTTAGTAAAATTTCCTATACTTTTTGGCAATTCTTTTAAAACTTCAGAATCCATACTAAAATATTCCATTTTTAATAAATTGCCTATTTCTTCTGGAAGTTCTTTTAATTTATCGCAATACATTCTAACGCTATTAAGATTAATCAAGTTTCCAATCTCATGCGGTAATTCTTCTAAACTATCGCAATACATTCTAACGCTATTAAGATTAACCAAATCGCCAATCTCTTTTGGTAGTTCTTTTAAGTTAGAGCAGTTAATATAAATTTTTTTAAGATTGATTAATTTTGTAATATCTTTTGGCAGTTCTTCTAAACTATCACAATTTATAAAAAGTTTTTCAATGTTATATAAATCAAATAACCATTTAGGAATTTCTTTAAAGTTTGTGGATTTTATATATAGTTCTTTAAGATTTTTTGAAATCGTAATTTCTTCGATTAATTCTTTCGCATTGTTGCAGTCTGCAGAATTGTTTTCCGCTTGATTTAATTCCACAATATTAACGGATTTAAGATAATCTAAACTATACGAATCTTCATAATCTCCACCGTATTCTAAATCAAAACTTTTATTTTTAATTAAATTTGATAATTCGACTTCCAATTCTTTCGCGCTATATACATTATTTATACGAATATAATAACTTTTAGATTCGATTAATTTTTTTATTTCTTCAGGTATTTTTATATTATCTTTGCATGCTATAATAATATTTTTTAATTGTTTCAAATTAGTTATTTCTTTTGGAATTTCTTTTAAATTTTTACAATCTTTAATATAGAGTTTTTTGAGATTGATTAAATTTCCTATTTCTTTGGGAATATATTCTAATTTTTCACACCAATTTATATCAAGTCTCTTAAGATTAACTAAATCGCCAATTTCTTTTGGGATATATTTCAAGTTTTTACAATGGTATATATTAAGATTTTTGAGTTTAGTTAAACCATTAATTTCTTTTGGAATATGTTTTAAGCTTTCGCACCAACTTATCTGAAGTTTTTCAAGATTAATTAAATCGAATAATTCTTTTGGAAGTTTCTTTGATTTGCGACAACAAATTGATAAATTTTTAAAATTGATTAATTTATATATATTTTTTGGCAAATATTTCATATTATCGCATGATATATGAAGTTCCTCAAGTTTTGTCAAATTGGATATTTCATTTGGAAGTTCAGTTAAACTATTGCGCCATATATTAAAATTTTTAAGATTAACTAAATTTTTTATATCTTTTGGAATTTCCGTTATTTCACAATTTATTTCAAGGTTTTCGAGATTTGGCAAATAAAATATTTCTTTAGGCAATTCTTTTAAACCTTTGCATCGCGCTATTTTAAGAGTTTTAAGATTTTTTAAATTTCCAATTTCTTTAGGAATTCCGTTAAAATCTTCAAATTCGCTATCTATTTCTAAATATTCGAGATTAATTAAATTTCCTATTTCTTTAGGCAAACATTTTAAAATTTCAACGGCTATAGAAAGTTTTTTTAAGTTAATTAAGTTTTCTATTTCTGCTGGCAATTCTTTCATGTATCCGTTATCGCCATACATCTCTAGAGTCCTTAATTTAGATAGTTTTAATATTTCTTTTGGGAATTCAAATCCATCAAAATCAAATATTTATAATTCGATATTTTTTATATTGTCTAAATCGTTTATTTTTTTATAATAACCTTTAAACTTATTAAAATAGCTTAAACGAATATTTTCAAGATTTTTTAAGTTAAATATTTCTTTAGGAAATTCTTTTAATTCTATTAACTCCTCGTAATATATAAAATTAAGAGTTTTAAGTTTTGTTAAATTGCTTATTCCATCGGGAAATTCTTCCAAACAAGCGCATTCTATATTAAGAGTTTCAAGATTAACCAAGTTGAAAATTTCTTTTGGCAGAGTTTTTATATCGGAAAATTCTATCGTAAGTTTTTTAAGATTAATTAATTTTTCAATATCTTTAGGAAATTCTTCCAAAGAATAGCAGTCTATATAAAAACTCTCGAGATTTGTAAGTTTGAAAATTTCGTTTGGCAAATAATCTATTTCATCAGAAACTATTTTAAGTTCTTTAATATTCAATATTTTTTCTTCTGTATCCAAATCTTCAATATTATACTTTTTTGCCCATTTGCATAAATTGTCGATTTCTTTTTTGGTTAAATTGTTTATCATTTTATTTTCTACCATTTCTAATTTTTTTATCTCTCTACGAACTGACTTTGGCAACCCATCCATTCTTCTGAATTCCTCAAATATAGCGTCTTGTATGTTCATGCTGGCATAAGTTTCAAATTTTATATCGCTTTCGTTGTTTGGGTTATATCTATCTATAGCGTCTAAAAGTCCTAAAAAACCAAGACTTTCAAAATCTTCATCCTCAAAGCCTAGTTTATTTTTCGCATAATTTTCAAAATTTATATTTATAGAATTAAAAGAATTTCCTATAGTCTCTTTAATTTTAAAAGCCTCGTATTTTACTAAAGGAGTATATCTCTTAATTAATGCCTCTTTTATTCGAGGGGACGAAGTTTTTTTGAATTCTGCCAAATATTCTTTTTCGTTTTCGTCCGTAATAATAATTTCATTTATATTATTGTTTTCCATTTTACTTTTCCTTTATTTAATAAAAATTGTTTATATTAATTATAACATATAACTAGTATCATATAGTGATACTAGTTATTTATATATTTTAAAAATTATAAAATTATTTTCTCATAAATTTTTTATACCATTCTAATTCTTCAGCATCCAATATTAATATATTTTCTTTATATACCCATAAATCGCCTTTGCCATCGCATGCCCAATCCCACCAACTCAATCCGTCTCTTTTGTGAACTTGTAAAACTATGTTATCATTATAATCTTTCAAAATTAATTTATTATTATGTCGCATTCGTCTATTATATATTTGTTTTTCTTTTTTGCACGAATTACAACATTGCCAACGAACGGGATTTTTTCTATAACTTCTTGACATATAAATTTCCTTATAAATTTAAAATCGTCTAATATAATTAAAATCAATTAAACGGTTTTATTTTTAAATCAATTTATATAAAATTTATTGAGTTATTTTTTCTTTTAATAAATTATATAAATCAATTATTTTCTGTCCTATTTCTTCGGGTTTGTCTTTTTCAATATCTATATATAAAGTATAAATATATCCTCTATCTTCGTCTTCTTTATATTTATTGCTATCTTTACCAAGTATTTTTCCTATTTCGGTTTTAATCGGCTCTTCTCTTAACTTATTTGCAATATTATTATTTGCAATTATATTTATAAATAAATGATAATCAACGATATAAACATTCTGTTCTAAAGTTATGCATAAATCCAAGTAGCCTATTATTGAAATAAGTATATTCCTTGACCATATACCGTTAAATTGTCCTTTAATACCTTCTTCATTATATAAAAGAGCGCCTTTCATATAATCTTCGCCTTTATCAGATTGAACGCTTTTTATAAATTCGCTTACTTTCAACGAATAATTTATATCGTCCGAAACAAGCGCAACTTTTTTATCTATAATTACTCTTTGAGCATTTTCTAACAATTCATAAAATTTATTTAATTTATCAAAACTATCTTTTATCGTTTCATCCTTATTTAATAAAGTTTCAAAATAATTATTATCTTCTCTTTCAAAAAATTTTTTTATTTCTTCTTTTTCCATGTTGTTCTCCTCGTTTGGATTAGTTATAATTTTTTCGTTATCTCTTATTTGAATTAATGCGGAATAAATCGATTGATATTTTTTATCAAATTTCAAAAACTCGTATTTATTTAAAATATCGTTTTCAATCCATTTTGCCATATCGCCATGAGATAAATAATATATTTTATCTTTTAGTTTTTCTCTTGTTTCTTTTGATATGCTATATTCTGACGCTTCATATTTCCATCTGGTTAAGTAAACTAAAAATATTTCTTTTTTACCGTCATATCTATCTTTATAATAATCTTCTAACTGGCTTTCTTGCTCTCCCGCATTTATTTTATTTTCAATTATTATTTCAAATTTATCGAATACGATTAATATATCTATTCTTCTGCCTTCTTTAGTTTGAAATTCTCTATATACATTTTCAAATTTTGCATTTTTAATTTTATCTTTATATTCATTGCCAACAACATATAAAGCCAAATCTTTTGCAAAATTTATTTCTTTATCGTAATATTTAAAATGAGTATTAAAAATATAATATAATAATTTGCTATTTTGAACTTCATAATATGTATTGCCTAAAATATCGACTATATTTACTCTCGGCGCTAATCTTTCGTATATTTCATGCCTATTTTCAATTAGATTTTTTAGCAAATCGATTTGTTTATCTTCTGTCATATAATCTCCTTTTATTTTTTAATTTTAGGTAGGTAAAAATTATTAATTTCTACCTACCGCCTCCGTTTAACTTTACTTATAAAGCTGGAGCATGTTTGCCTTTATTTGGTCCGTCTGGATGTCTTGAGCAACTGTTAGCAGTCAAATTCCTAATATCTGAATATTTCTGCCCGCAATATTTACAAGTATATTGAGATTTCTCTCCTCCCTCGTAAAGCTTATGCTTTCCCTTATTCGGTCCATCTGGATGTCTTGAGCAACTGTTAGCAGTCAAACTTCTAACATCTGAATATTTTTGCCCACAGTATTCGCAATAATAATTTTCTGACATATCTTACTCCTTCGCCTTGTCTTCGGCGTTTTTAATTTTTTATTTATATTATAACATACAACTAGTATCATACAGTGATACTTGTTTTTATTTTTCCCAAAAATATTTTGTATATAAAAATATGAATAAAAACATTTAA
>ERZ857984.2548-NODE-2548-length-10891-cov-23.520580_pt1 | contig 10891 bp, 10 predicted proteins | sample MGYA00519914_ERZ857984 | MGnify/ENA primary metagenome ERZ857984 (study PRJEB31778, sample SAMEA3449417) | human gut metagenome | biome: human gut; feature: human-associated habitat; material: faeces | place: United Kingdom | collected 2010/2012 ... | reverse complement strand
CCGAAGTATCGACCAGGCACAGAACCGGTCGACCAAACTTTTCGGCCTGGCGCATCAGACGACGCGCTTTGCGATAGCCCTCGGGATGTGCCATACCAAAGTTGCGGCGCATACGCTCTTTGGTCGTGGTGCCGCGCTCGATGGCGATGACCGTTACGGGGCGTCCGTTTTTCCAGCCAATACCAGCCACCACAGCGGCGTCGTCGCCAAAGTAACGGTCGCCGTGCAGCTCCACAAATCCATCCAGGCCCAGTGAGATCATCTCACCCGCCGTGGCGCGATCTGCCGAGCGGGTCTGCTTGACAATCTCGAGCGCGGTTTTTGGTGCCGGCGAGCGCTTAAACAAGTGTCCCAGCTTTTTGCCGCGACGACCCGTATGCACGATCTCATGCGGTGCCCCCAGGCCGGGCGCGTGCCCTTCGTGCAACGCCAGCAGCTCGCCTACCGTGAGCGCAATCTCGCCACGCGGAACAACGGCATCGCAAAAGCCGTGCTCCAGCAAAAACTCGGAACGCTGGAATCCCTTGGGCAGGCGCTTGTGCATGTTCTGCTCGATCACGCGCGGGCCGGCAAATGCCGTCAGGGCATCGGGCTCGGCCAGGATAATATCGCCCTCCATGGCAAAGCTCGCGGTTACGCCTCCGGTCGTGGGGTCGGTGAGTACCGTGATATACAGGCCGCCCGCCTCGCTGTGGCGCCTAACCGCCGCGGAAATCTTGGCCATCTGCATAAGCGATGTCACGCCCTCTTGCATGCGTGCACCGCCCGAAACGGTAAAGCCGACAACTGGCAATCCCAGCTCGGTCGCACGCTCAAATGCGCGACAGATCTTCTCGCCCACCACGGAGCCCATCGAGCCCATCATAAAGTTGGCGTCCATAAAGAAGAGTGCCGTATCGCAACCGCAGATTTTGCCCTTGCCGCACACAACGGCATCGCGCTCGCCCGAACGTTCGCTCACGCCCTTGAGCTTATCGGCATAGCCGGGAAACGAAAGGAAGTCCTCCGACGCCAGATTGGCATCCCATTCCTCAAACGTGCCCTCGTCTACCGTCATGCGCATGCGCGCGCGACCGCTCACGCGAAAGTGTTTGCCGCAACGAGGGCAGACCTCGAGGTTGTCGTGCAGGCGTGCCTCATCGATCACGCGGCGGCACTCCGGACACTTGATAAACACGTGGCGCGCGGGAAACTCGGCGCACGACTCGGTCATCGGCCCCTCGAGGACGTTGACCGTCTTCGCTTTTCTATTCATCAGCATAGAGATGCCCCATCAGATCGGTGTGATACATGCCCGACAAGAACTCATCGTTTGCCAGCACGTCGAGCTGAAGCTCGCTGTTTTCGCTCACGCCCTCAATCACGAGCTCGCCCAGGGCCGAGCGCATCTTGCGAATGGCGCCGTCACGCGTGGGCGCACACACGATGAGCTTGCCAAGCATGGAGTCGTAGTACGGCGGAACTTTCGCACCGGTAAACATGGCGGAATCCCAGCGCACGCGCGGACCACCCGGCACACGCAACGCGGTTACCGTTCCGCATGACGGCAGAAAGTCCGGCGTTTCGGCATTGATGCGGCACTCCATGGCGTGGTTGCGGACCGGCATGTCCTCCTGCTCAAAGGGCAGAGGCTGGCCGGCTGCCACGCGCAGCTGCCACTTGACCAAGTCGGTATCGGTCACAAACTCCGTAACCGGATGCTCCACCTGCAAGCGCGTGTTCATTTCCATAAAGTAGAAATTGCCGTCGTCCGAATACAGGAACTCGATGGTACCGGCTCCTTCGTAGCCGACGGCACGAGCCAAGTCACGCGCTGCCTTGTGCATGCGAGCACGAATGTCGTCGTGTCCGTCGAGGCACGGCGCGGGGCTCTCCTCGATTAGCTTTTGGTTGCGCCGCTGCACCGAGCACTCGCGCTCGCCGAGCGAAAACACATGGCCCTGCTTATCGGCCATAATCTGTACCTCAACGTGATGCGCCGGCGCGACGAACTTCTCCATGTAGCACTCGCCGTCGCCAAAAACGGCCTCGCCCTCGGCACGCGCCTCGATGAACGCCTTTGCCGCATCTTCCACGCGCTCGACCTTGCGAATGCCGCGACCGCCGCCACCTGCACGCGCCTTAATGAGCACGGGGCAGCCAATGCGCTCGGCCTCGGCCGTTGCCTCCTCGGGGCTTTTGAGCAAATCGCAGCCCGGCACGATGGGCACGCCCGCCGCGGCAGCCGTTCGACGTGCGGCGTCCTTGTCGCCCATGCTGTCGATCACCTTGGCCGAAGGACCAACAAACGCCAGGCCATACTTGTCGCAGTCGCGCACGAAGCTCGCCTTCTCGGAGAAAAAGCCATAGCCGGGATGAATTGCCTTAGCTCCCGACTTTACGGCACAGGTGAGCACGGCATCGTCGTTGAGGTAGCTCTCGGCAAGACGCGGACCGCCGATGCAATATGCCTCGTCGGCAAGCTGCACGTGCAGCGCGTCCGCATCGGCCGTGGAATAGACGGCGACGGTCTTGATGCCCATATCGCGGCACGCGCGGATAACACGGACCGCGACTTCGCCGCGGTTGGCGATGAGCACTTTGTCGAACATGAAGCCTTCCTTAACTTTCGTGCATGAGTGCAAAAGACATATCGGCGCGGCAACAGACCTCACCGTTAACGCTCGCAGTACCTGTCGCAAAGCGGAACGGCCCGCGCGCACGCGTGATGGAGCACACCAGATCCACCGTGTCGCCCGGGCGCACCGGACGCTTAAAGCGCACCTTGTCCAGACTCGTGTAGAACGGCGTCGCGCCGCGCGCCTCCTCATCGCCCATCAGCAGCACGCAGCAGTTCTGGGCGAGCATCTCGCACTGAATCACGCCGGGGACCACCGGGTTTCCCGGAAAATGCCCCTGCAAAAAGTACTCGTCGCCCGTAATCGTGATCTTGCCGTGGGCCTCGTCGCCCACTAGCTCGGCTTCGTCAAGCAAAAGCATCGGCTCGCGATGCGGCAACAGCTTCTTGAGCTCTTCTTTGTTCATGGATATCACCTATCCGATCCTCATGAGGCAGCTGCCAAACTCAACGAGGTTGCCGTCGGCCACGCAGATCTCGAGCACCTCGCCGTCTGCCTCTGCCGTTACCTCGTTGAGAACCTTCATGGCCTCGATGATGCAGAGCGTCTCGCCGGCCTTGACCTTAGAGCCCACGTGCACAAACGGCTCGTCGCCCGGCGCCGGGGCAGCATAGAAAACGCCGACCATGGGAGCGGTCACCTCGGTGCCCTTGGGCTCCGGTGCGGCAACAGGCGCCTGCGCGGCGGGTTCCGGTGCGGCAGGCGCGACTGTGGGAGCTGCAACTGGAGCGGCCATAGCGCTCGGCATGGGCATGGGCACGGCAACCGGCTGTGCGGCGCTCGCGCGCTCGAGTTCGACCGCGGTGCCATCGGGCTCCTCAACGCGTACGCGCGTGAGGCCGCGGTCCTCCATAACATCGGCTATCTCAGCAAGTCTTTTGGAATCCATGCTCTAGCTCCTCGTATATCTACGCAGCGCGATGGCGGCGTTGTGTCCGCCAAAGCCCAGGTTGGTCGAAAGCGCCCAGGTAAGGTCGGCGCGAACCGCGCGATTGGGCGTGTAGTCAAGATCGCAGGCGGGATCGGGCGTGCGGTAGTTAATGGTCGGCGGCACCACGCCCTGCTCGAGCGCCATGGCGCAGGCCATGACCTCGATGGCGCCCGTGGCACCGATCATGTGGCCGGTCATCGACTTAGTCGACGAGACGTGCGCGGCGCGCGCCGCGTCCTCGCCGAGCGCACGCTTAATGCCCGCCGTCTCGGACGAATCGTTGAGCTTGGTCGATGTGCCGTGGGCATTGATGTAGAGGCCCTCGGAAGGCCTGACGTCGCCCTCGGTCACCGCCAGCGATATCGCGCGGGCAATGCCGGCAGCCTCGGGATCAGGGCTCGTGATGTGATAGGCATCATCGGTGTTGCCGTAGCCCACGACCTCGGCATAAATGTGCACACCGCGCGCCTGCGCATGTTCCATGCTCTCGAGCACGAGCACGCAGGCGCCCTCGCCCATCACAAAGCCATCGCGGTCTGCATCGAACGGGCGGCAAGCCGTCGCGGGATCAGGGTTGGTGGTCAATGCGCGGCAGGACGTAAAGCCCGCAACGGCATCGGGGATAATTGCGGCCTCGGCGCCGCCCGCGAGGATCGCGTCGGCATAGCCGTGCTTGATGGCGCGGAACGCCTCGCCCACCGCATGGGCCGAGGTTGCGCACGCGGTCACCACGGGCAGGGTCGGGCCCTTTGCCTTGTGGCGGATTGCGATATTGCCCGATGCCATGTTGGGGATCATCATCGCGATCATATAGGGCGATGCGCGGCGGGGCCCGCGTTCGGCAATCGTATGGACGTTGTCGACGAGCGTCGTCATGCCGCCCACGCCCGAGCCCACGTAGACGCCCAGGCGCTCGCGATCGATGGCGCCTTCGACATCAAAGCCCGCATCGTGCATGGCTTCGTCCGAAGCCGCCATCGCAAACTGAACGCAGGGGTCGAGATGCTTGGCGTCACGCTTGCCAAAGTACTCGTTGCCGTCAAAGCCCTTGACCTCGGCTGCCACCTTGACGGCAAACGCATCGGTATCGAAGTGCGTGATCGGGCCGATGCCGCACGTGCCAGCACACATTGCCGCCCAGGTGGCAAGCGCGGTGTTGCCGAGCGGCGACACGGCACCGATACCGGTGATTGCAACTCTCTGTTCCATCATGGTCTCCTCATCCAAGCCGTTCTTCGGCCCTGGTTTCTACATCGCCATTCCGCCGTCGACGCGCACGACCTCACCCGTAATGTAGGCAGCCGCATCACTCGCCAAAAAGCGCACTACGCCGGCCACCTCCTCGGGGCGCGCCATACGCTTAAGGGGAATCTGCTCCTCGGTTACCGTACGCACCTTCTCCGAGAGCTTTGCCGTCATATCCGTCTCGACAAACCCGGGGGCAACCGCGTTCACTCGTACGCCGCGGGGCGCAAGCTCGCGCGCCACCGCCTTGGTCAGGCCGATCACGCCCGCCTTGGAGGCAGCGTAGTTGGCTTGCCCGGCATTGCCCATCAGGCCCACGACCGAGCTCATGTTGACGACGCAGCCGCCGCGCTGGCGCATAAAGGTCTTGGTGAGCGCGCGCGTCGTGTTAAACGTTCCTTTAAGATTGACATCGAGCACGCGATCGAAGGCGTCATCGCCCATGCGCATGAGCAGGCCATCGCGGGTGATGCCAGCGTTGTTGACGAGCGCCCAAATGGAGCCAAAGTCGTTGAGGACCGCTTCCACGCACGCGTTGACGGCAGCGGGGTCGGCCACGTCACATTGATATGAGCGCGCCGTGGCGCCAGCCGCCTCGCAGGCGTCGCACGTCTCGCGCGCCGCATCGACGCTGCCGGCATAGACGACGGCGATATCGTAGCCATCCTCCGCCAGACCGATAGCGCAGGCGCGGCCGATACCCCGCGAGCCGCCCGTGACCAGTGCCACGCGACGTGAGTCGTTGCGCCCGAGCGCGCCATTGTTCAAGTTGCCCATGTCATTCCTTTCGGGTTACAGCCCTGTGGACTATGCGAGCTCGTCGGCAATAGCTGCGACCTGCTCGGCCGTCTCGCACGAATACACACGAACGTCGCTCAGCGTACGCTTGACCAGGCCGGACAGCGTTTTGCCGGGGCCGACCTCAATAAATGTGTCGATGCCTTGATCCTGCAGAGCATGCAGCGTATCGACCCAGCGTACGGCATGGCTCACCTGATTGGCCAAGACATCCGATGCCGTCTGGGGATCCGCCGGATAGGGCGCCGCTGTCATATTTGCCAAAACAGGAATGAGCAACGGGGACGGCGCGTGACCGGCCTCAATATATGCGGCAAGGCCACAGGTCGCCTCGGCCATATAGGGGCTATGAAATGCACCCGACACCGCGACCTTCATGGCGCGGCCGCCAGCCTCTTTTACTAGGACGTCGAGCTCCTGCAGCGCATCGGGCGCTCCGGCCACAACCGTCTGCTGGGGACTGTTGTAGTTGACCGGCCAGCAGTCCTCGCCGGCCTGCGCAGCCAGGTTCTCGACTTGCGCAGCATCAAGTTTGATGACGGCGCGCATGCCGCCGGGGTGACGCTCGGCCGCCGTGGCCATCAATGCCGCGCGCTCACACACGAGCTCAAAACCCGCTCGCGTATCGAATGCCCCCGCAAAGGTGAGTGCAGCGACCTCGCCCAGCGAGAATCCCGCACAGGCGGCAGGCACCACGCCGCGCTCGCGCAGGGCGACGGCGACAGCCAAGTCGTGCACGAACACGCAAGGCTGCGTGTTCTCGGTCTGCGAGAGCTCCTCCTTGGAGGCGCTCCGGCACTGCTCGCTCGTCCCCGGGCGCACCTCGTCGGCAATGGCGAACACCTCGGCGGCCGCCGGCGATGTCTCGATCAAGTCGACGCCCATCGCGGGGTGCTGGGCACCCTGGCCGGCAAACAAAAACGCTACGCCACCCATGCGCACGCACCCTTCAGGACGTGCTCGGCGCCATCGACCAGGTCGTCAACGATTTCGCGTGCGCTCTGGCGCTCGTTGACCATGCCGGCAATCTGTCCACACAAAAACGAACCCTCTTCGTAGTTGCCGTCCTTGGCGGCCTTACGCAGCGCACCGGTTCCCATAGCACCGAGCTCCTCGGCACTCGCGCCGGAACCCTCGCTCTTGGCATAGGCGTTGGTGAAGGGGCTCTTGAGGGCGCGCACTGGATGTCCCGTCGAGCGACCGGTCGCACGCGTTGAAGTGTCGTTGGCCTTCAGGACCATCTCTTTGTACTGCTCCGAGACGGTGCACTCGTCTGCGACCAGAAAGCGCGTACCCACTTGCACGCCTTCGGCGCCCAGCATAAAGGCGGCCGCCACGCCGCGGCCGTCGGCAATACCGCCGGCGGCCACGACGGGAATGTCAACCGCATCGACGACCTGCGGCACCAGTGCCATCGTCGAGGTCTCGCCAATATGGCCGCCCGATTCGGTACCCTCGGCAACAACCGCCGTGGCTCCACGACGTGCCACGAGGCGCGCCAGCGCCACCGAGGCAACGACCGGGATGACCTTGATGCCCGCCTCGTTCCACGCCTTCATGTACTTGGCGGGATTGCCGGCGCCCGTCACGACGACCGGCACTCGCTCGTCAATCACGACCTGCGCGACCTCGTCGGCAAACGGGCTCATGAGCATGACGTTCACGCCAAAGGGCTTATCCGTCTTGGCGCGCAGCTCATGAATCTGGTCGCGAAGCCAGTTGGCGTCGGCGTTCATGGCCGCGATGATGCCTAAGCCACCCGCCTCGGACACTGCGGACGCCAGCGAGGCATCGGCAATCCAGGCCATACCGCCCTGGAACACGGGCTTTTCGATGCCGAGCAGATCGCAGAGAGGAGTCTTGAGCATCTCTACTTCTCCAATGCCGCCTCGACCGTATCGGCGAACTCGCCGACCGTCTTGGGGTTCTCCTCGGTATCGAGCTGGATGCCAAACTCGTCCTCGACGGCAACGAGGATCTCGACGGTGCCCAGGCTGTCGAGACCAATCTCCTCGAGCGTGGACTCGGGCTTCATCTCGACATCGTCAAGACCGGCGGTCTCGCGGATAACGTCGCAAACGCGCTCGAAGGTCTTCTGATCTGCCATGGTAGTTCTCCTTTGGTTGTGCCCTAGGGCGTTTTTATTTCCTATGTGCGACTACTTCCAACGAAGCAGATAGCCACCTATATCCAGACCGGCGCCAAATCCAACCAAGGCGATGGTGTCGCCTGTGTGAAGTGCACCGGCGTTTGCCAGCCGGTCGAGGGCAAGCGGAATGCATGCGCTCGAAATGTTACCGGTCTCGCGCAACGTGCGAACCACGCGCTCGTCCGGCACGCCCAGGCGCTTAACCGCCTGGCTCAGGATTCGTTCGTTAGCCTGATGGAATACAAAATGATCGATGTCTTCGACCAAAATGCCCGCATCGATCGCAAGCTTATGGACCGTGTCGCAGATGGCGTTGACGCCGAACTTGAACACGCGGCGGCCATTCATGGACAGCACGCTCGCGCTATCTGCGGAAGCCTTAAACGGCGAGGTACCGACCAGACCGGGAACGCGCAACGTCTCGACGTCGGGCGCCGTCGAAAGCTCAACGGCAAGGGGACTGTCTCCCCCAGCCTCAATCACTGCGGCGCCTGCCCCATCGCCAAAGAGCACGCAGGTGGCACGGTCGGTCCAGTCGAGCGCGCGCGTCATCTGCTCGGCAGCAACGACAAGCACGCGCTCGGCGCGACCGCGGGCGATATAGCCCTCGGCGACATCGAGCGCAAATACGAAGCCGGCACAAGCCGCCGAGACATCGAAGGCAGGGCACGTCGCGCCTAGTCGCTCAGCAACGGCACACGCCTCAGCGGGAACAAGGTGGTCACCCGTCGTCGTCGAACAGACGATCAGATCCAGCTGGCTCGCGTCGATTCCGGACACCTGGAGTGCCCGCTCACTCGCCGCTACGGCAAGGTCGTCAAGTGACTCGGTGGTGCAGACGTGGCGGCTCTTGATACCCGTGCGGGTAAAAATCCACTCATCCGAGGTATCGAGGAACTCAGACAGCTCGTCATTGGAAACACTGCGTTCAGGAAGCGCCGAGCCTGTTCCAAGAATCGTGAAACCCATCACTAACCTCCTTTGAGTTGTTGACGTGTTTACATCGACCAAGAGAGGATAACGCATTTCAGTCTTTGTTGACGTGTTAACATTAAATTGTCCAAATGCGACAAAGGCTTCACATTGTGTCTATCTCTCGACACCATTGCGTCATTCACTTATTCAATAAGGAGGTAGCAGCCGCTATGGATGCCCAATTAACGATTGTCGACGTAACCGGATCGACCAACGATGACCTGCTCGAGGCAGGAAAACAGGGTGCGCCGCACGGCACAGGACTTGCCGCCCGCGCGCAAACGGCAGGACGCGGCCGGCGCGGCCACAAGTGGGATTCAACCGCCGGCAACCTATTGCTTTCGATTGTCCTGCGTCCATGCGTTAATCCCGCAAAGTACTCTGGTCTTGCCGCCGTCAGCGGCCTAGCGGTGCTCGAAGCACTCGAAAAGCAGGGTCTTGCAAACGAGATTGGCCTCAAATGGCCCAACGACCTAGTCGCGCGAGGACGCAAACTCGGCGGCATTCTGGTCGAGGCCGCACGCGATAACGAAGGCAAACCTTTCGCCGTCTGCGGCATTGGTGTCAACGTAAACTACACGCCCCAAGAGGTGCCCGATGGCGGCCTGGCGGCAATTGGCCTCTCGGACCTCAACGAGAGCGTTCCCGCCGTCGACATGCTCCTCGATGAGGTCTATCACGCAGTTATAGACGCTGTAGATACCTGGGCAGAGCGCCTCAACGCCAAGGAAGAAGACGCCGGTCCGTTCGCGCCCGTCCACGACGAATATATCGCTCACCTCAATTGGATCGGGAAGCACGTTATCGCCCGCTCCCCCGCTGGAGACGAGCTGGCACGAGGCATATTTAGAACGGTCGACGATTGCGGCCGCGCATGCATTGAGACCGAGAGCGGCTTGTGCGTCTTCCACTTCGAAGAAGCATCCTTGCGCCCCCTGAGCGAATAGGGCGCCGCAGCCGCCGGCTCGGCAGACGAATTCGCTATCCCAAAATCTAAACTCAAAACAAAAGGGCCCCGCTACCGTAACGGCAGCGGGGCCCTTTAAGCTATGAGCGATATCGCTTAGAGCTTGATGTCGATGTCGACGCCAGCGGGGAGGTCGAGACGCATGAGCGAATCAACGGTGCCCGAGGTGGGGTCGAGGATGTCGATGAGGCGCTTGTGGGTGCGCATCTCGAACTGCTCACGGGAGTCCTTGTTCACGTGCGGCGAGCGGATAACCGTGTACAGGTTGCGCTCGGTGGGCAGGGGGACAGGACCGGAAACGCGAGCGCCGGTCTTCTGAGCGGTCTCGACGATGAGCTTCGCGGACTGATCGACGACCTCGTGATCATAGCCCTTGAGGCGAATGCGGATCTTCTGGGTAGCCAACTTAAACCTCCAAAGAGTGCGAGAGATGTTCTCGCGGATTACGTAACAGGGAGCTCGAACTTAGGCGTTCTTGCTCATGACCTCGTCCACGATGGACTTGGGCGCGGGCTCATAAGAGTCGAACTGCATCGTGTAGGATGCACGGCCCTGGGTCTGGGAGCGAAGGTCGGTAGCGTAACCGAACATCTCGCCCAGCGGCACCTTGGCACGGATGAGCTTGCTGTTCTTGCGATCCTCCATGCCCTCGATCTTGCCGCGGCGACCGGAGAGGTTGCCCATAACGTCGCCCATGTACTGCTCGGGGGTCTCAACCTCGACAGCCATGATCGGCTCGAGCAGCTGCGGATCGGACTTCTTGAGGGCGTCCTTGATAGCCATGGAACCGGCGATCTTGAAGGCGGCCTCGGAGGAGTCGACCTCGTGGTAAGAACCGTCGAACAGGGTGACCTTGACGTCGAGGACCGGGAAGCCGGCGATAACACCGGTGTTCAGGGCCTCCTGGATGCCCTTGTCGATGGACGGGATGTACTCCTTGGGCACGACGCCGCCGACGATAGCGTTGACGAACTCGTAGCCGAAGCCCTCCTCCATCTTCTCGAGCTTGATGACGGCGTGGCCGTACTGACCGCGACCGCCGGACTGACGGACGAACTTGCCCTCAGCCTTCTCGACGTCGTGACCAGCGGTCTCGCGGTAGGCGACCTGGGGCTTACCAACGTTAGCGTCAACTTTGAACTCACGGAGCAGACGGTCGACGATGATCTCGAGGTGCAGCTCGCCCATGCCGGCGATGATGGTCTGGC
>ERZ857984.2540-NODE-2540-length-10929-cov-4.194133_pt1 | contig 10929 bp, 14 predicted proteins | sample MGYA00519914_ERZ857984 | MGnify/ENA primary metagenome ERZ857984 (study PRJEB31778, sample SAMEA3449417) | human gut metagenome | biome: human gut; feature: human-associated habitat; material: faeces | place: United Kingdom | collected 2010/2012 ... | reverse complement strand
CCGGCTCCCTGCGACGGAGTGGCACAGCTGCGGGGGATGCAGTACATCCTTCCCGCACGGGATTTAATCGCGGCTTCCATTGAATCCATGAGCGGGGCGCATCATTTTGACGGGCTTGTCTTTCTCTGTGCCTGCGATAAGATTGTTCCGGCTATGCTGATGGCAGCCGCGTCGATTGATCTGCCCAGCATTTTTCTGACCCCTGGTTCCATGCTCCCTTATGAGGAGAACGGGCAAACCTTCGTAACCCCCGATCTGAAAGAATCCATCGGCGGCTGGAGGGCGGGCCGGATCGATGAAGAATCCTTCGACCGTTACCGCCAAAACATCTGTTTTTCCTGCGGAACCTGTTCCATGTACGGCACTGCCAATACGATGGCCGTTTTTGCCGAAGCGATCGGACTCTGTCCCTTTGGATCGGCCACAATGCCGTTTTGCGCATCCGCAAAGTATAAGCAGGCGCGCGACGTGGGGGAGCGGATTGTTGAGTTGGTTCAGAAAGGGCAGAATGCCCGCCGGTTCATGAGCCGCGAAGCTCTGGAAAACGGAATCCGGCATGTTTCGGCTACCGGCGGCTCAAGTAATTTCGCGCTGCATATTATGGCGATCGCCAAAGCCGCTGAAATTCCCCTGACTCTGCGGGAGTTCGACCGAATTCAGGCAGAGGTGCCGCTGATCGCCAGATTCAAGCCTTCTTCACGCTACAATATGCTTGATTATGGCAGGGCGGGCGGAGCGCTGGCAAGCCTCAAAGCCATTGAGCCGCTTCTCCATACGGAGGTTCCCACCGTTTCGGGCCTTACGCTGGGAGAACTGCTGAAAAGGTATCCCGGTTCGTCTGATTCCGAAATCATCCACCCGATCGATGCTCCGATTCAGCCGGAAGGATGCTTCTCGGTACTTTACGGCAATCTGGCTGTAAAGCGACGCGCAAAACGTTAAAAGCGAAAAACGGAGAAAACCGCATGACTGAGCGGTTTTCTCCGTTTTTTCGAGCGGACACAAATCTTTAATTTTCATCTCCGAGCGGACAAGCCAAGGAAGAAGCACATGTAGAACCTTCTGATTCTCATGCGCTTTTTTCTATTTGGTAATTTTGACGAACTTTTCCGAGCGGACATGCTATTTTAGGTGTTCTTCCAGTAAATTGTAGGTATCGGCAAAGCTCCTGAGGAGCTCTCTTTTTATAAAACTCAGTTCACTAGATTTAGTAAAATGACTTGTCGCATTTGTTCGAGACAAGAAAAAGGCTACTTCCCCTATAGCACAGCATAGTGCTTCCAGTAATTGAATTTGAAACTGTTCGCTATTCTTAGTTTCATTGAGCAGCAGGAGACAAGAGGAAAGTAAATGCTCCATGTTGTATAGGGTACCTTCGTTTAGGTCGCCCTGAACCAAGATTTCTTCCATTTTGTGAAGATGTTCTGCGATTTTGGGTTTAGTTTCCGTAGCATGAGTATAGCCAACAAATGCAACACCAAATTCATATCTAATCAGCATTTGCAATGTTGTGGATGGATTTTCTTTTCCGCTCTCTATTTTGCTGATGTGTGCATGTGTCACCCCAAGGCGTTCCGCAAATTCCCTTTGTGAAAGCCCTATCTTTCCCCGCAATGCCTTGATTTGTTCCCCAGTGAGACTGTTTTCTTCACTCCAAATACCCATAATTTCCTCCTCTATGGTGAGATTGTTACCAAAATTGCTTGACAAGGGTTGTAATGAACCTTATAATCTAACTATACCGATTTTCATTTAAGTCTATCATATTTTGAGTGGGGAAGAAAGAGGCGGTTTTATGCCACGCAGCTCAATAAGCACCTATAACCAAAAAAGTGAATTCGGGAAAATTGTCTCTATGAGGCTTTGCACTATGGGGAAAAATCAAAAGTGGTTGGCCGAACAGTGTAATGTGACACCAGCACACATTTCTTCCGTGCTATCTGGAAAAGCCAAGCCCTCCAATGGTCTACTTCACTCCATTGCATCCGAATTAGAAATTAGCGTTTCCTATCTGATCTCTGCACTTTTTGAATCGTCATAAGGGGGAAAAGTAATGATCTGGCTATCATGCGCTTCGGTTTCCGACCTTATGACGATTTCGGAACGGAGTGTTAGGAGAAAAGCCTTAAAGGATAATTTTTTTGCAGATGGCTTTAGGTATGTAAGCGGAGAGCGCGGCGGAAAGCACCTTGAAATCCTTCTGGAAGCACTTCCAGCAGAAGCTCAAGCCGCATACCGCAACCAGCACCGGGAACCCTCGGAAGATCCTGAACCTATCATCAACCGCGAGCAGTACGCGCTTTCCCAGCGCCGGAAGGGCGAGCTGAAAGCCGCTGCTGTCTGCGAGTTTGGGCAGTACCGCCGCAAGAAACGTAAGGCGGGAATCAGGAAAGAAGCAGAGATTATAGAATCCTTTCTTTCCGAATGGGAAGCGAAACACCCGGATTTCACCTTTACCGCGCAAACCCTGTACGCATGGCGGCGAAAGACCAAGGCGGGCGATCCTGAAAAACTGGTGGACAAGCGCGGCGGTCACAACCGGGGGAAAAGCGCCATCCCGGAAGAGATGCTCCAATACTTCAAGAGCCGTTACCTACAGGAAAGCAAGCCCTCTGTGGCGAGCTGCTACCGCCTGACCAAGCTGAAGGCGGATGAATCCGGGATCGTGATCCCCGGTCTCCGGGCTTTTGAGATTGCCGCCGAGAACATCCCCGCCCCGCAGATCGCCGAGTTCCGAGAGGGGAGCAAATACTTCTCAGACCGCTATATGCCTTATACCGAGCGGGATTATGAGGCGCTGGCCCCTAATGACCGCTGGGTTTCGGATCATCATCTGTGGGATATCTTTGTGAGGGTGCCGGACGGGAAAGGCGGCTGGAAAGCTGTCCGGCCTTGGGGTACATACTGGATGGACATGCGGACGCGCAAGGTTATGGGAAGCATCGTCCGAAACGGCGACCCAAATGCGGATATCGTTGTTTGTGCTTTCGGTGTCGGCGTGGAATCGTTCGGGGTTCCCCGCTCGGTGCTGCTGGATAACGGCAGGGACTACAAAGCAAGGGACGTATTCAACGAAGAATGCAAAAGCGTCATCCATTCCCTTGCGGTCAACCTCCTGATTGATACGGTTTACGCCATCCCCTACAACGCCAAAGCTAAGCCGATCGAGCGGCTTTTTGATACTTTTGAACAGCAGTTCGGCAAGCTGCAATGCACCTATGCCGGAAGCAACGCAAAGGCAAGGCCGGAAAGCCTCGCGGCTCTCGACATCATGGAATACCCCACGATGGAACAGTTTATTGCCATGCATGACCAATACGTCTATGAGGTTTATAACAACGCCCCCCACAGCGGCTATTGCATGAACGGCAAATCCCCGAACCAGATGTATGCAGAGCTTCCTTTCTCAGTGCGGCGGGTTGAAAAGCGTACCCTCTTCTTCAGCCTCATGCGGGTTAAGGGAAAGCGCAAGGTGCAGCGCAATGGCGTTACCTTCAATCACGTTCACTACTACAACGACAATATTATCAACTTTATTGGCAAAAACGTATACGCCCGGTACAATCCCAATCAGCCCGATATTCTCTACCTGTTCGACGAGGCCGGGAATTACCTGTTCAGCGCGTCGAAGATCGTCAAGCTCGGCTTCGCCCCCACCCCCGCCGACTACGCGCGGGAAAACGAGCGCCGCAGGATTGCCCGTTACAATGCTTTGAGCAGCTTCAAGCCTGATAAGGCGGTACGCAGCGTTGAAACGGTTCAAACACTGATTGCATCACAGGCCGCAGCCATGCCGGCAACGCCCGCAGCTTCCCCGGCAGTCACCGAGATAATCCGCAATCCCGCTATGGAGGAAGCGGCCCGGCGCGCGGCTCTCTCTGATCCTGAACGGCAGTACCAGGACACCCTTGCAAAGCAGGAAAGTGAGAAGCGGCAGCACCGTCAAGAATTATTGGGCTATGCAGACCTTTTCAAAAAGTCTGTTCTTAGCGATAAAGCACAGCACCGTAAAGTGTCAAATGAGTAAGGAGATGGGAACATGGTAAAACCGCCAGCAGCACAGACACGCTGCATGAACGAGGCCTATTTTGCGGCACAGTACGCGGAATCCTTCGGGGACATCTCGCTTGTCTACGGCGAGGCCGGGCTTGGGAAGACATTCGCGCTTCGCAGGTATGCGGAAGAAAACGGATCAATCTATATTGAGCTCCGCGACTGCGACAGATCAACAAAGGGGGTGTGCGAACGGATTTTAGATGTCATAGGTAAGTCCCAGCGCGGAAACGACAGGCAGCTTGTCAGCACGATTATCCGATACCTGAAGGAGCATCCCAAACTCATCATCATCGACGAGGCGCAGCACCTTCTTTTGAAAGCGGTCGAGAACCTCCGCGCCATCAACGACGCGACCGAAACCGGGCTTGTCTTGTGCGGCAATCCTATTGTATACGATCAGATGCATGGGAAAGGGCAAGCCCACTTCGCGCAGCTCTACAGCCGCATTGGGATCAAGAGGGCGATAGCAGTACCCGGCATGGATGATATCAAAGCCATCTTTGCGCCGTACGATCTTGATACCGACTGCATCCGCTACCTGCACCAGCTCGGGGCACAGTGGGGCGGGATCAGGAACTGCATCAAGGTATTCAGTATTGCGCAGCAGGTGGCACAAAAAGCAGGTGAACCCCTTTCCCATGCGCATTTCGAAACAGCAAACCTTCTTCGCAGCGGCAGCATATGAAAAGGGGTTATGGCAGTCTGGTACACTGCCATCCCCATTATACCCGGTTTCTTCACAATTGGCAAATGGAAAGGAGCGGTTAAGATGGGCACCAGATCAATCAGGCCAATCACGCAGCCGCAGCTTCGCAAGATATTCGCCGAAGCGCGGCAGGCGGGCATTGGGAATGAGTACCTTCACGACATGGTGTATAGCGTCACCGAAAAGGAAAGCCTGAAAGACCTCACCATGAGCGAGGCGGCGATACTGATCAATGCGCTGGTAAAGCACAACGGCGGCGGTGAGCGCCCCGGCATGATGACCGATAAGCAGCATTGGCGGCTTCGGGACTACCAAAGCAAACTCGGATGGACGGACGCGCAGCTTCTCGGCTTTGTCCGCAAATACGCCCATGTGGACTTTTTGAATTGGCTCACAATCAAGGATGCCTCCAAGATCATAGAGGGGCTGAAGAACGTTTATGGCAAGAAGGGAGCTGCACAAAATGTTCAGTAGCGAAAACCTCAGCGCCATCAGAGAGAGCTTCAACGAGCGGTTTTCTGAATTAAGCAAGCACAACAGCTACCTTAACGAAAACCTCCGTCAGATCAGCGCTCTTGCCTTAGACGGCCAGCAGCCTTCCTTTGACCGGGAATTTGATTTGGAGCTTGCGCTTGGCGGCATAGTTTGCGCCGCCTCGCAGCTCGGCTACTACATTGGCCTGCATGACGGGGCCAGCGCGCTTCAGGCCCTTGCAAATCCGGCCTTTCCCGAGCTAATGCTGAAAGCCGGAAGCGAATGGACGGACATAGAGCAAAATTAAAGATTTGCACGTCGCAAAAGAAAGGTGGAAATTTTATGTACTCTTTAAAAGATACGATTGGGACAATCCTTTGTACTTTCATAGATCACTTTGAACACGGTACCCTTGAAAAGAGCGCAAACTATGTAAGCGAAAACAGGCGGTATGAAGAATTGATTGGCTCTTTAGTCCAAAAGTATGGTATTTCGAATGACGACGAAAACGCCTTGAGGGATGTAATTGTTGACCTTTTTTCCACTACACAGGAAATGGCTTTTATCGAGGGGGTTGGAACCGGGGTTACATTGCACCACACAGCGACTTCCCCACGCTTTACCGAGCAAGTCTTAAAAATATTGGACGACTACAATGAAGCCTCTTAATCCGGCAAAAGATACAGTACGTCCCCGCGTCGATTCGGCGCGGGGACGTACTGCTTGATGAGGAGATATGGATATAGAGGATGTCAAACTAAAATCACCGGAAACCGCGTGAACACGCGTGATCACACCCATTTCCCCGGCATGACGGGGAATTTGATGCTTGGGGCATAAAATGCCTTACAGGCGATTTCTCAGGCTCTCAGAGCCTTGAGGAAATCTTCCGGGCAAAGGCCCAAAATCCTGCACACGTCGCTCTCCAGCTCGGTGAGCTGCCCGGAATTCGGCGTATCCTGCCGGACTGGGGGCATGCAGCGGCTAATTGCCTTTTCAGGCACCCCTTCTACTGTGCATTGTGCGGCTTCGCCGCAATGAATATGAATAACAATTTGATTGCTCATGTTGCTGTCCTCCCATCTCTCAGGTAGTGGGGTAATCTTCGGCCCCGGTGGAGCCGAACGCCAGCTGCCACAGACCATATCCGGCATTGCAGCGGCTCTTCACGCCGTATATATATTCATTTTGGAAAAATACATTATCATCTTCCGAACGGTTTTTTGCGGCAAACTCGGGCTTTTGCCGGTTCTGGAAGATGAACGGCCTGATGGGCCTCTTTGTGCAAAGCAGGAACCATTGCTCCGGGTTAGCAGACAACTCCGGGACTACAAGAGGCTCTGCCGTCCCCTTGTAGGGATTGGTTTCATCGTTGATTTCTTCAGAAAGAAGAATTCTTCGGGCCATTGCTTCCTTCTGGGGCGCGACAACCAAAAGGTCCGGGATGATGCAGAGGGAATCCCCTTCATAATTTGTCAGCGCCATCATCTGCGCCCGCGCTGCGCCGTAGCTGTCCGGCGTGAGCTTGTAGGTGCCTTTGTTGCTTTGGATTAAGGCATTCTTCCCGCCGAGTTTATCCTTGTGGCTATCCGAAAAGAAAGGCTTGCCGTCAAAACACTTTTCAGAAAACCCCTTGGGAAAAAGGCTGAAAATGAGCTTATCCGGGTTCCGCTTGGCGCTGTATCCCAAGTCCTGAAAAACAGGGGAATATACGCCATAGGTATCATCCATAACCGCGTTGACCGGAATAGAAACAGTGAGCTCAAAATCCTTGTTTTTGATGGTATAGTCGTACTGAGCCAACGCCTTGACGATCCTGTCCCCGATCCATTCGCGCATACTGGGCATTGCTCCAAGCCAGGTATAGACCTCTTGGCTTGATTCAGAGTTGACTTCCATTGCGACCTTGCTGTAAAAGACCGGGGTTTCCGCAAATGCTTTGTTGAACAGCGCGTTATAGCCGATTTGCAGGCCGTGCAAATTTGATGATGAGATTTTCATATTATGTTTCCTTTCTGCCGCGCCTGGGGGCATACGATACAATATCATAAATCCAGCGCGTTGTTAATTTGTATTTTCTTGCAAGTTCGTTATGGTTTTTGCCGTTGAATTCCTTCCTGATCAGGGCGTTTCGAATAGGAGCAAGAATGGAATCCATCTTCTTCAGGTTTAACGGAATTCCTCCGTAATAATATCCGAGCCGGATTGCGTTTTCAAAACCGATAATATCGGCTAGCGCCCTGTAATCCTCCGGCAAATCCTCATATTTCAGATTTTCTTTCACCCATTGCGGAAGCTCCCACATAAATTCCCTCCGTCAATCATCCTGCCGGGAAATAAGCTCTTTTGCCTCGATCAGCAGGTCTTTCATGCGCTGCGAAAGTCCGGGGTCGGCCTTGACCGTTTCCAGCAGCTTTGCCTCCAAGCCCTCAAAGGCGATGTCGATCTTCTTCCGCATTTCGAACTCGTTGCGCTTGACAGAGCTTTCAGTCTTTGCAATCTGTAGAAAAAGGCGGCTTGCCTGATCAATCGGCAGTTCATTGAATTCCTCTTCAGCGGTTGAAAGCCGTTGTAGAAGTCCGCTTTTCAGGATTGCCGAAGTAACTTGCACGGTGTCCACGTCCGAATTCTTACCGATATAGTCAACGATAAATTTGGTTTTCTCCAAATCCTGTGCGACCCGGTCGGCGGCTTCGTAAATACGAAAAGCGTAACTTGAAATGGACGACAGATTCACTTTGATATTGTGCTTCTCTTCCAGCCATGCCTGAATATCCCGGTAACTCATATTGCTATCTATCAACGCATGGTCGAGCTGTTCCCGCACATCCGGGGGCAGCTGGAATATCTTTGAATCAGAGCGGGGCTTGCGTCGCTTCTTTTCCATCACAGATCAATCCCTGATTCATCATCCCCGCCGTTTTCGATAAACTGAACGCCTTTGGTTGTCAGCCTCACAACGGCATCCCGTTCATACGCAGTGTAAGGCGTGACGCGTTTATCAACGAATTCGATGAATTGCATGTCATAAAGATATTTGAGCGGTTCTCAGATATCTTCATCACTGCTCAGGCCGCTTTCCATCAGCTTGCCGGATAAGCGGCGCACCAAAAAGCTAAAGTGGTGCCCTTTCGCCAACACCCGCAAAATATACCCACGGATTGCAGCGTTATCCCTGCCTCGTTCCTCATAGCTTGACATCGTGATCCCTCCTTGAATTATACTATTTGTATTTATAGAATCATAGTTCTCGCTAAAAGTCAAGAAAAAACTCCGTTCGGTATATAATTCAACTTGCTTTCGATATTTCAGGTTATCTCCTACTTGTGTTTAAAATGGTACAGGCTCTGAGTTTCGGCAAAATGCCCAATGTCATAGCTTGTATGCGTTTGTTCGTCGTATTTTAACGTTTTGCAGGTAGTATTACACTGGCCCCGGAGGGCGCAGTAGTGAAAAAAAGCGGCGTGGATCCGGCCATGTATGTCCATCGAGGCCCCGCCGTTGTCTTCGACTCGGAGGAAGAGGTCATGGACCGGATGATGAACAGCGAGATCAAGCCAGGTTCCGTTTTGGTGGTCCGCTACGAGGGCCCGAAGGGCGGGCCCGGGATGCGGGAGCTGTCGATTCCCGCGGCAATGCTGGTGGGAATGGGTCTGCATAAGTCGGTGGCAATGATTACAGACGGGCGCTTCTCCGGCGCCTCCCGCGGACCCTGCGTCGGACATATCTCCCCAGAAGCATGGGAAGGCGGTCCGCTTGCCCTTGTCCAAAACGGGGATACCATTACCATCAATCTGAATCGTCACCTGCTTCAGCTCGAGGTACCGGATGAAGAACTTGAACGCCGTCGCGCCATGTTTCAGCGGCCCGATCATCCTGCTCCCGGAATTCTGCGCGCCTACCGACGGGCGGTCTCCGGTGCCGAGGAAGGAGCGGTATGGCTGTTTTGATTTGTCCGGCATCGTTCCGAAGCCGACGGTTTCGACATAGATGCGTAAACTTCAGAATTGCTCTGGCGTTGCTGCGCTGACCAACTCGCTCTCCAGTCTGACAAAACCATTTTACTGCCGCGGGATCAAAGTCCTGCGGCAGTTTCGCTCTGCTTTAGCCGGTGTGTCAGGCGACAAGGCGCCTGACACACCGGCTAAAGCAGAGCGAGAGTCAGCGTCATTCAGGCGCCGGCAGCGGTAAGCCCTTATATGGCTTGGCTATGCCACCCCTTTTAGGGGCGGTATAACCTTGGCATCGTTTCAGAGAACAGAGCCTCCGGCTCTGCCGGCGGGGGCAAAAGCTTTTACTGCAAGCTGCGAGCGAAGCGGGCAAACAGGCAATCGGCCTCCGAATCACAAAAGGTTATGATAGAAAAAGGTTTAGGTGTTTGAGCAGAGACAGGGCGGTGGTACCGTCCTCCGCCTGGGCGTGCCGTCCATCGAGCAGGTGGAAATCGGGAAAAAATGGCGGCCGCAGGCCGCCGTTTTTGATGTACCTTGAGACATCCGCCGGTATGGGCCCTGATAGATCCTATATATGCTTCCGGCAAGTCCAAGGCCTTGACGGATTTAGGGATTACGGGGCAATATCTGCTAAAGTAGAGTGGAAGGTCAGCGCCGTTCAGGAAGCCGGCTTCATAGAAAACCCTTGGCAGGTGGTTTTTAAAAGGGTAATCCGGAAATTTTCCATAAATTGCTGTGCACTGCTAACGGTCAAGACCGTTAATTGAGCGGCAGAAATGTTCTGCCGCTGATTTCATGAACGAATAATTCCCATCTTGTGATCAAGACTAGGTAGAGAAATTCATGAAAAGGGGAGACCTCCACCATGCCAGATATGTTTTGCTTTCAATGTCAGCAAACCGCCGGAGGAAAAGGATGCGTTCAAGTAGGTGTTTGCGGAAAACAGCCGGATACCGCTAACCTTCAGGATGAGCTTGTAATCGAGCTGATTCATCTGGCACGGGCAGCCCGGAATTCCGCAGCGCAGGATCGGGAGACTGCAAGGCTTTTGGCCGATGGACTTTTCACCACGCTGACTAATGTAAATTTCGACTATCAGGCAATTCAGAAATTTATTCGCCGGGTAGAAGAAAAGCGGGAGAGTCTGGGCGGTGCGGAGAGACCATCTTTAGAACTGTGGAAGGGGGAGACCGACATTGTTTCCCTTCGCTCCACACTTTTGTTTGGGATGAAAGGCATGGCAGCCTATGCCCATCACTGTATGAATCTGGGTTATGAGGATAAAGAGGTTTCTGCCTGGTTTGTCAAAGGACTGTGTGCTCTTACCGAAAAGCATACGGTAGAGGAATGGCTGGCTCTTATCATGGAGTTCGGTCAGATCAATCTGAAATGTATGGAAATGCTGGATCGGGCTAATACAGAGACGTTCGGCAGCCCGGTGCCCACCAGAGTGAATGTAGATGTGAAAGCGGGACCCTTTATCGTGATCTCCGGCCACGATCTTGAGGATCTTCACCAACTCCTGGAGCAGACTGCCGGGAAGGGAATCAATATCTACACACATTCGGAAATGCTGCCCGCCCACGGATATCCCGGATTAAAGAAATATCCTCATTTGACGGGTAATTTCGGCACGGCATGGCAGAGCCAGCAAAAGGAGTTTCAAGAAATTCCCGCTCCGGTTCTGTTTACCACGAATTGCCTTATGCCTCCACGGCCCAGCTATGCCGATCGCATTTA
>ERZ857984.2538-NODE-2538-length-10946-cov-7.788725_pt1 | contig 10946 bp, 9 predicted proteins | sample MGYA00519914_ERZ857984 | MGnify/ENA primary metagenome ERZ857984 (study PRJEB31778, sample SAMEA3449417) | human gut metagenome | biome: human gut; feature: human-associated habitat; material: faeces | place: United Kingdom | collected 2010/2012 ... | reverse complement strand
CGAGGGGCGCGGGCGGCGGGCCCGGCCTCGTGGGACGCGGGTTCGAGGCGGGGCGCCCGGACCGGCTGCACGTGGCCGGCATCGCCTGCGTGCGCATGGCCAACGGACGCTTCGGCTGCACGGCGCCCGGCCGCCGACGTGCTCGCCCGCGGGTGTATGTGATCAAATAAAAGTGTTCGGCGTGAGGTGGTGACGTTTTCTTGGACTCGTTGAGTCAAGGAGGGCGTTGTCATGACGTATAGCAGGCAGCAGTGGGATCGGGCGGTGGGCTTGTATATCAGATACGAGTGTTGCGCCGCGGATGCGATCCATGAGCTTGGGTATCCCAGCAAGGAAGCCCTGCGGATGTGGTACCGGGAGCGGCTGGAGGAGGAGCGCGCCGGCGTGCCTTCCAGACGTGGGGAACGGCAGCGGCGTTACAGCGAGGAGCAGAAGTGCGCGGCGGTGGACCATTACCTCGAGTGCGGCAGACGGCTCAGCCGCACCATGCGGATGCTCGGCTATCCGGAAAGCAAGGAACTGCTCATGGCGTGGATCGACGAGCTGGCGCCCGGCCGGCGCAGGCTGAGACACGGGCCGGTGCCCGAGGAGTTGAAGCGGAAGGCGGTGGTGGCGGTCGCGTCCGGAAGGTTGAAATCGCATGAGGCGGCCGCCGAACTGGGCGTGCAGGCCGCGGTCGTGCGAGAATGGAAACGACAGATGCTCGCCGGATCCAAGGAGACGCACGTGGCGAGAGAACGCAGGGAAAGACCCGGGGGCGGAGGCGGCGCACGGCCCGTGGTTCCGGATGCGCCGGCGGTGGCCGCCGGTTCGCGGGATGCGGCCGGTCTGGCGGACGCGTTGGCGTCGATGGAGAAGCGGCTGGCGCGGATGCAGGCCCGTCTGGACGAGCTGGACGCCGACGTCGAGCGGCAGCGGCGGGAGAAGAGGGAACTCGACGTCGAGATCGCGATCCGCCGGGGCGCGTTGGAGCTGTTGGGCAAAGAGCCGGGCGCAGACCCGGAAAACCTGACCAACCGGGAGAAGACGATTCTCGTCAAGCAAATCAGTGAGGCTCAGAGAGTGAGCGTGAAAAGCCTGCTGCCCGTGGTCGGGCTCGCGCACAGCACCTACCATTACCGGCTCAACGCCATGAGGAGGCCGGACCGGGATGCGTGGCTGCTTCCCTTGGTCGAGGGGGCGTTCGAGAACAGCGAGAAGCGCTACGGCTACAAGCGCGTGCACCTGGAATTGCAGGGCATGGGGATAACGGTGTCGGCCAAACGCGTCATGAAACTCATGACCAGCACGGCATGGTGCCGTTGTTCAAGAGCGCGAAGCGCTACAGCTCGTACAAGGGCGAGCTCATTAGGGCTCCTGAGAATCTGGTCAACCGCGACTTCCACGCCGACGGGCCGAACATGCTGCGGGTGACGGACCTGACCGAGTTCAGCATCCCGGCGGGCAAGGCGTACCTGTCGCCCCTGATCGACTGCTACGACGGGCTTCCCGTCGCCTAGACGATCGGCACGAGCCCCAACGCCGAGCTGGCCGACGGCATGCTTTCGGACGCGTGCTCCACGCTCGGCGAGGGCGACAGGCCGGTCATCCATTCCGATCGCGGCCGTCACTATAGGTGGCCGGAATGGATCCGCATCTGCGAGGAGCACAAGCTGACGCGTTCGATGAGCGCGAAGGGCTGCAGCCCGGACAACGCCGCCGCTGAGGGGTTCTTCGGCAGGCTCAAGCAGGAGTTCTTCCACAAGCGCAGCTTCGCCGGGGTCTCGATGGACGAGTTCATCGGCATGCTCGACGACTACATGGTCTGGTACCGCGACAAACGCATCAAGACCGAGTTTGGCATGAGCATCATGGACCGGCGCCGCGAGCTCGGACTCGTGGCATAATCAAAAAGCAAGGATAAAGAAGTCCAACAAAACGGCACCACCCCATGCACCGCTGGTACCCCGCCCGCGGGAGCATGGAGCGCACCGTGGAGACCAGGCCCGCGCAACGGTCGCCCACCACCAGCCTGACGCCCCTGAGGCCGCGCTCGATCATGCCTCTGACGAACTGCTCCCAGCTGGCGGAATCCTCCTTCATGCCCTCGGCCACTCCGATGACCTCGCGGTGGCCTTCGGAGTCCACCCCGACGGCGACGAGCACGCTCACGTTCTCCACCGAGCCGCCCCACGAGCGCCTGTGCCACACGCCGTCCATGAACACGTAGGGGTATTCGCGTTCCAACGGCCTCGTGCGCCACGAGTCGATGTCGGCGTACACCCTCTTGAGTTTGTCGGAGAGGGTCTGCGAGGGCATCCTCTCGCCCCACAGCAGCTGGCTGATGTCGTCGACCTGGCGGGTGGAGACGCCCGCCAGGTACATGTCGATCAGGGCCTCCTCGACGCTTTCCCCGCGCCGGCGGTAGCGTTCGACCACCGCCGATTCGAACAGGGCGCCCTTCAGTTTGGGCACCTTCAGCTCGAGCGTGCCGGCCTTGGCGGTGATCCTGCGTTCGTAATGGTCGGCGCGGTACGCCTTCCAGCCGCCGGAACGCTCGTATCTGGACGCCCCGGCGATCTCGTCGGCCTCCGCGTCGAGCATCGCGTTGAGTATCTCGGTGACCTTCTGCGTGACGAGCCGGTCGAGCCTGGTCTCGAGCATGTGCTGGTCGATCTGTATGATGTTCTCGGGCATGGTTCCGCCTCCTGGTTTCCAATCTCGGTTTTTAGTTTTGGCGAATGAAAAAACGTACACAGGACGCGGGGCCATGCCTTTCACGTCAGGCCTGAAAACCCAAAGTGCGCAAGAACTCGGACGTTGTCCTGCTGGGTGGCGTGTTGCTGCTGACCCGTAAACGCATTAACCGGAGTCTGGAAAGCTTGAACAGAAACGAATCCGGATTCGCCCAGTGAATGCAATGAAACCGCGCAGACTTCACTGCGCGGTTTTCATATAGGTGGCGCGGCTATTAAGCTGGAACCGCTTACGAAGCTTCGTGAAGGTATCGGAGAAAGAAAGCAGGTCGTGTTATGAAGGGCATCATTCTTGCCGGTGGCTCGGGAACCCGTCTTTACCCGCTCACCACGGTGACATCGAAGCAGCTGCTTCCCGTGTACGACAAGCCGATGATCTACTATCCGCTGAGCGTGCTGATGATGGCCGGGATCCGCGACATCCTGATCATCAGCACGCCGCACGATCTGCCGAACTTCGAGCGTCTGCTGGGCGACGGCAGCCAGTACGGCGTGAGCTTCTCCTACAAGGTGCAGCCGAGCCCCGACGGCTTGGCCCAGGCGTTCCTGCTGGGCGAGGAGTTCATCGACGGCGAGCCGTGCGCTCTGGTGCTGGGCGACAACATCTTCTACGGCAATGGCTTGGGCCGCACGCTGCGCAAGGCGGCTGCGGCCGAGCATGGTGCCACGGTGTTCGGCTACTACGTGGACGACCCGGAACGCTACGGCGTGGTCGAGTTCGACGAGAACAAGAAGGCCATCTCCATCGTGGAGAAGCCGGAGCATCCCGCGTCCAACTACGCGGTGACCGGCCTGTACTTCTACGACGAGCGCGTGGTCGAGTTCGCCAAGCGGATCAAACCGAGCGCTCGCGGCGAACTGGAGATCACGGACCTCAACAGGATGTATCTGGAGGACGGTTCGCTGAACGTGCAGACGCTCGGCCGCGGCTACGCCTGGCTCGACACCGGCACGATGGACTCCCTGTTCGAGGCGGGCGAGTTCGTGCGTACCGTGCAGCGGGCGCAGGGGCTGCCGATCGCGGTGGCCGAGGAGATCGCGTTCGAGAATGGCTGGATCGACCGTGAGCAGCTGATGAAGGCTGCCGAGAAGTACGGCAAGAGCCCGTACGGCAAGCATCTTAAGGATGTTGCCGACAACAAAATCATCGTCAAGTCGAAGCACGACTGAACCGTTGAATGGTTTGATACTTCTATAGGGATTGGTTAATTGAAAGTCAACGAACTTTTTACAAGGAAAAATTGGCTGTTACTTAAGGCGATGGTCAGTACGGATTTCAAGCTGCGATATCAGCAGTCTATTTTGGGTTACCTGTGGTCTGTGCTGAAGCCGCTTATGCTGTTCGCCATAATGTATCTGGTTTTTGTGCGGTTCCTTCGCTTCGGCGCTGATGTTCCGCATTTCGCAGTTGCTCTTCTGCTGGGTAGCGTTATGTGGAATTTCCTCGCGGAAGCCACGAACGGCGGTATGACTTCAGTTGTGGGTCATGGTGATCTGCTTAGAAAGATTCATTTCCCCAAGATCACGGTTACCATTGCCTCGATTATGAGTGCGCTGATCAATTTTGGGATCAACCTCATCGTGATGATTTTTTTCATCCTTATCAATGGTGTGCATATTTCGTTTAAAGCGGTCTTGATTATCCCTATTTTTGCGGAGCTTCTGCTCATTGCATCAGGTCTTGCATTTTTCCTGGGCGCATTGTTCGTGAACTTCCGTGATTTGAGCCCTATTTGGGAAGTCGTTCTGCAAGCTGGCTTCTACGCTACGCCCATCATTTACCCTATTTCTTTGGTGGCCACCAATATTGGTCCTCAAGCAGCTCGTTTCATTCTGCTTAATCCTATGGCACAGATAATTCAGGACGCCCGGTATGTGCTTATTGCGCCCGAGAATCAGACGGTATGGCAATCGTTCAGTACGTCATTGGTCGGTTTGATTCCGGTCGCTCTGTCCGTTGTCATTTTTATAGGTGGACTGGTGTTTTTCGAGTCTCGTTCTAAGTTGTTCGCGGAGCTGGTGTAATGAAGGAAGATATGCAGCAAACTTCGGATATTGCGCTCAAGGTTACGAACGTCTCTAAAAGCTTCAAGCTTCCTACGGAGAAATCGAGCAGCTTGAAGAACTCTTTGTTCAATCTTATTCGTGGTGTTCACGGGTATACGATTCAGGAAGTTCTGAAGGACATCTCCTTTGAAGTGCACAAGGGCGATTTCTTTGGCATTGTCGGGCAGAATGGTTCTGGAAAATCGACGTTGCTGAAAATTATTTCGCAAATCTATACGCCGAATACCGGTAGCGTTCAGGTTGAAGGCAAGCTTGTCCCCTTCATTGAGCTTGGCGTTGGTTTCAACCCTGAGCTGACTGGCAGAGAGAATGTGTATCTGAATGGCGCAATGCTGGGCTTCTCCAAAGACGAAATTGACGCCATGTATGACGATATCGTCGATTTTGCCGAGCTGGGCGATTTCATGGAGCAGAAGCTCAAGAACTACTCCAGTGGTATGCAGGTGAGGCTTGCCTTTTCCGTCGCGATTAAGTCTCAGGGAGACATTCTTGTTCTTGATGAGGTTCTTGCCGTTGGCGATGAGGCTTTCCAGAAGAAGTGTCAGGACTTTTTCTTTGACGCGAAGCGTGAGAAGAAGACAATTATTCTTGTCACTCATTCCATGAATGATGTTCGTAAGTATTGCAATAAGGCAATGCTGATTGAAAATGGGCATATTACCAAGTTCGGTAAGCCTGATGAAGTGGCCAATGCGTATTCGAACATCTTCCTACGCAGGCAACAGGCTGAGGTTGCTGCTGAAAATAATGAGAAGAAGTTGAGCACTAGCGCTGCGTGTGAGTTGAAGGACATTAAGGTTGTCGTTTCCGACGAGGAACGTCAGCTACTCGATATCAACGAGGACTTCGTTGTCGAAGCAACACTTGAATGCAAGCGTGATTTGCAGGGAGGCGTTTTCGCGATCAATCTCATAGATCAGGAGGGACGCGTTTCCGTTGCCGCTTCAACACGTTCCTGCAAGGGTGAGGGTATCTTCGCAAAGGGAACTCATCGCATTCGCTTCAACATAGGAAATACGTTGCCGTATGGCAGTTTCCATATCAATATTGCGGTTGCAGAAGGATATGATCTTGTCCTGAGGCAGGAAAACGTATACAACTTCGGCATTAAAAAGGATAAGGAATATAACCAAGTATTGATGCATCCCCATATTGATGTGTCCGTTCTTTGACTATATTCGGTGGGGCATTAGACTTAAATCATGCGTGATGGATCACGAGTCCTGATAACTCAGAGTGCTTTTTCCGGTATTGGAGGCAGTGAGGTGCAAGCTTTTGAGCTTGCACAATACCTGCGAAAGCAGGGTTGCCAAGTCACATTGTTCGCTTGGATGTGTGGCTCTCCAATGTCGGATATTCTGCAGGAGAATGGGTTCCGTGTCCTCACTCCCGAGTCGGAGGAATCGTCTGCGCTCTCGCTGAGCGATTTCGATATCATATGGGTTCAGCATGAGACGTTACCTGTGCAGTTGCTGAAGGAATTCGTGGATAATACGGCGAAGTCCGACCCTCTTATGATTTTCTCACACTTGTCGCCGTACCGGGAAGTGTACATTGAGCATCCGTATACTTTCGATCTTGAAGCTAAGCTGGCTGATGTCATCGTCTTTAATGCTCCGAATACACGTGATGCACAGAAATCGGAGTTTCGTTCCTACGAGCGGATGATGCTTTATCCGAATCCTGCGCCGCTTGATTTTGTCGCATCAAAGCATATGCAATCAAGCGAGATGCATAAGATACTAGTGGTCTCCAACCATCCGCCGAAGGAATTACAGGAGGCGATGAGCCTTCTTTCCGCTAGGGGATATCAAGTGGACATGCTCATCGACGCGATAGGCAGCGAGAAGCCGGCCATCACCTCTGCGGAGTTGTTGGATCACTATGATTGTGTGATTTCGATAGGCAAGACGGTGCAATACTGCCTTGTACAGGGCATACCTGTGTTCTTGTACGATCGTTTTGGCGGTCCGGGATACTTGAACGAGAGCAACTATGAACTTGCCGAATATTACAATTTCTCGGGGCGTTCCAAGCCGGACGGCTATTCTCTTCATGAAGCCATGAGGAATGCTGTATCTAATAGACGGACGCCGGAAGAATTGGTGTCGGCCATTGAGGATGGCTATTCAGCGGCTGTGGAGTTTCAAACCTCTCATAGAAACGATTTTGTTGCTTGCTACTCCATCAGCAACGCTTTTGAGGCTGTCTATGAGAAAGGCATTGCTGAGAAGCATAGGAAAACGATTAGCGACCGGATATACGGAGAATATCTCGTAGAATCTCAGAAAATGATTGGCGAATATGTAGCTGCGCATCGTAGACTTGCCAATCCCAATGCCGCCTTCTACGAGCAGACGGTACAGTCTTTCGCTGGTGAAGGATATGTTTTTGCTGCAAGCGATGTACTGGAGCAAGAACAACGGTTGAAGAAGAACAACTCTGTTGAGATACATGTGCCACATGGCAAGAGGACGGCTCGTGTGGATTTCGGAGAGTCTCCCTGCGTCATCACTGATTTGAAGGTCAATGGGATTGAACGCCATTGTTGGAATAACGCTTCTTTGGAGATGAACGGAACGTACTTCTTCCTGGATCCGGACCCGCAAATCGTTATTGATTTGGGGGATTCCGTGAACACTCGGAAGAGTGACACTTCGCTGTTTGTTTCCGCGAACGTGTACCCTCTGAGTGGAATACCTCGCGATGTGGAAGAGCATCGCATAGCGGACATAAATGATTTGACCGAGAACCTGAAGAAGATTCAAGGCAGTCGTTGGTGGAAGCTGCATGAGAAGATGAAGCCTGTTATATCCTTTGCGCGAAGGATGGGACAGATTGTGAAAAGGTTTGTACGCTAGTATGTTGTGCACAGTGAATGGAATGAGTAAATGACTCTTGTAGACAATTCGACGGCCAAGCGGCTGGGCATACTCTGTTTCTACGATAAGAACGGTCGTGCGGCGAAGTTCCTCGATGGCTTCCTTGAGGATCTGATGCGGAACCTGACCGATCTCGTCGTCATCGTGAATGGCAAGATTGATGATGAGGCCCGCAAGATGTTCGGCAAATACACGGACATCATCATGGTTCGTGAGAACACGGGGCTTGATGTCGCCGCGTACAAGCAGGCGCTGCTGACCATCGGCTGGGAGAAGCTGGAAACCTACGATGAAGTGCTGTGCCTGAACGACACCATCATGGGCCCTGTTTACCCGTTCAAGGAGATGTTCGAAACCATGTCCCGCAAGGATGTGGATTTCTGGGGCATCACGGCGTACGCGGGCGAAACCGTGAACGATGAGAAGATCCCCACGCATCTGCAGGCCTACTGGCATGCATACCGCCGCAGCTTGGTCTCCTCGCAGGCGTTCCACGAGTACTGGGAGAACATGCCCCTGTGGAAGGACTACGCGGAAGTCACACGCAAGCATGAGATGACCTTCACCAAGCATTTCGCCCAGCTTGGCTTCAAATGGGCGTCCTACATCGATTGGCGCAAGTACAAGGGCTACTCGTCTTACCCGCTGCTGTACATGCCGATGCAAATGCTGCGCGACGACCGTTGCCCGGTGTTCAAGCGTCGTTCCTTCTTCGTTGACTACAGTGCCTACTTCGATCAGACCGCAGGCCAGCCAGCGCTGGATCTGTACGATTTCCTGAAGGACGAGACAGATTACGACGTCGACCTGATCTGGGACGCGATTCTGCCGAACTACAATATCGACGACATTCGCAAAGCCCTGCACCTCGACTATGTGCTGCCGACCGTGACCCGCAATCCGAGAACCGGAGCCGACGTGCGTTCCGCGTTCATCTACCACATCTACTTCCTTGACCTGCTGGGTGACACCTGCCGTTACATCAGCGCTCTGCCGGAAGAGACCGACCTGTACATCACGACCACCGAAGACAAGATCGACGCGATCCGCGATTATATGGCCTCCCACGGCGTGAACCATCCGGTCACGTTCATCTCCGTGGTGAACCGTGGCCGTGACGTGTCCGCGCTGCTGGTCGCGGCATGCGATGTCGTGCTGAGTGGCAAATACGATGTCATCGGTTTCGCGCACGACAAGAAGTCGAGCCAGAATCAGGAGAACGGCCATCACGGTACCGAAAGTCAAGGCTTCGCGTACAAGCTGATGGAGAACACGCTTGCCAGCCGCGACTATGTGGAGAACATTCTCACGCTGTTCTCCAATGAACCGCGTCTGGGTCAGGTCGCCCCGCCGCCGCCCTTCCATGCCCTGTACTTTGCGCACACCCTGCCGCATGACTGGGGCGCGAACTTCGAGATCACGAAGGAACTGCTGGAAGATCGCTTCGATATCCATGTGCCGCTGAGCCCGGGTAAGCCTTCGGCATCCGCCATCGGCTCCTGCTATTGGTTCCGTGTGGAAGCATTGAAGCCGTTATTTGAATACGGATGGAAATACGAGGACTTTCTGCCTGAAGGTGAGATGGGCGAAGATGGTACCGTGTCCCACGCCATCGAACGCGCCAACGGCTACATCTGCCAGTCGCAGGGGTACTATCCCGCATGGGTCATGTCGGATCGATATGCACGTATCGAGGTTGATTCGCTGGTTTATTCCACTGCCATGCTGATGGGAGCAAGTTCTCGTGCGCATGAGGGCGAATCGTTGCAGACAAATATGCACGGTTTATATAAGGCGACAAATCCAATGAGGATCTTCCCGGCAATGAGGCGTCGCCTCCATAAGGGTCTGCAGTTTTTGACGGCGAAAACCATTAAGAAAATGCCTGAACCGGTGCAGAATGTTACTTATCGCGCAGCTTGGTTACCCATCAATGCTGTGCGTGGGGTGAAGAACGCCGCGTTGAATGTGGTACGTGCCGTTCGTTGGCATAGATAACGTATTTTATACTGCTGTTTATGGAGGTGCCGGCGGCTAATGTAGCCGCCGGCACCTCCATAAACAGCAGTATCTGCTATGCCATGTTCTTGACTTTGCGATCGTATATACCCTTCTCGAACAGGCGGATTTTTTGTAGTGCCGCGCATTGTAGACGTTGACACGTAGTCAGACGTTCAAGAAGCTCGGCTTTCTTTTTCAGATCTGCCTCGTACTGAATCCGGTTGCTTGACTCGTTGATATCTGGTGCAGTTGCTTCCTCATTGACGGAACCGATCAGCGTGTAGTAGCTACGCGCCGGCATCACACCGTGTTCAAGCGCATATTCGAAATTCGTGATTCCAGCCGCCACGTTGTCATGGTAGAAGCTGAAACTACGTTCCTTGTGTGTTACAGAGCCTGCAGATTGCAGCCAATAATACAACACGCAATCAATATCGGCTACTTTGTTCATACGCGCGTACAGTCGGCCTGCGACCATCACATCCTGCGCATACATCCCCTCTGGGAACCGAATGCCATCCCACAACTCACGTTTGTACAGACGACACCAGTTCGCTTCGTTAAAATATCGTGCTTCTGTCTTATGTCCGGTATATTCTCCTATTAATCGGAGAGTTTTGCTGAATACCGTTTGATAAGCAAGCAACGGACTGTTGAAAACACTTATCATTTTTGGTGCGACAGTACCTTGCAGAGCTTGATGCGAGATATTTTCTAATTGGGAAACGCCGAATTGCTGCCACCTTGCTTTGCTCATATCTGCACCAGTGATTTGTAAAGCATGCAGTAAGTATTCGATGTTATGCCTGTCGAGTATATCGTCATTATCCGCGAAAGCGATATAGTCCCCGTGAGCGATATCCAAACCGGTATTTTGCGCTTTGGCAATTCCGCCATTTTCTTGGTGGATTACTTTGATTCGTGAATCGCTAGCTGCGTAGGAATCGCAGATACTTGATGATGCATCTTTGGAGCCATCATCAATGAGAATTATTTCAAGATTTTTGAATGATTGGGCAAGAATGGATTCAATACAGCGTGATAAATATTTTTCCGAGTTGTAGACGGGAACGATGATGGAAATAAGTGGTTCTATATTGGGCATAGTTTCTCCGGGCCAAAAGTACATGTATCGGAATTTAAGCGTTATCCATCTGTGATGCTATCACGTCTATCAAATAGGGAAGCTTTTACCCGTTGTCTAAATGAAAGTGCAACACCCCGTTAGATTGGAGATTGTCTAGAAAACCAGTCCGGAAGG
>ERZ857984.2536-NODE-2536-length-10952-cov-10.295311_pt1 | contig 10952 bp, 10 predicted proteins | sample MGYA00519914_ERZ857984 | MGnify/ENA primary metagenome ERZ857984 (study PRJEB31778, sample SAMEA3449417) | human gut metagenome | biome: human gut; feature: human-associated habitat; material: faeces | place: United Kingdom | collected 2010/2012 ... | reverse complement strand
AGGTGACCCACGACCTGGAGGCCTTCAAGGCCGGCTGCGACGTGATCGTCGCCAATCGCTGGAGCGACGAGCTCGCGGACGTGGCGGACAAGGTCTATACGCGCGACCTGTTTAAACGAGACTAGGTGGAATGAATGGCAGATAGAAAAGTCCTCGTCACCGGTGCCGCCGGCTTCATCGGCGCGTTCCTCGTCAAGAAGCTGCTCGAGGAGACCGATGACGTGATCGTCGGCCTTGACAACCTCAACAGCTACTACGACCCCGGCATCAAGGACGCGCGCCTTCGCATGCTGGCCGGGGCCGACACAGACGGCCGCTTCACCTTCGTGCGCGGCGATTTGTGTGACGCCGCTCTCATCGAGCGCCTGTTTGCGGAGAACGGTTTCGACGTCGTGGTGAACCTCGCCGCCCAGGCGGGCGTCCGCTACTCCATCGAGAACCCGGGCGCCTACCTCGAGAGCAACCTCGTCGGGTTCTTCAACATCCTCGAGGCATGCCGCCACCACCCGGTCAAGCACCTCGTCTACGCAAGCTCCAGCTCGGTCTACGGCGGCAACAAGAAGGTACCGTTCTCGGAGGAGGACCGCGTCGACTCGCCGGTGTCACTTTACGCCGCCACAAAGAAGTCTAACGAGCTCATGGCCGCCGCCTACTCCAAGCTCTACTCCATCCCCGCGACCGGCCTGCGCTTCTTCACAGTGTACGGCCCCATGGGCAGGCCCGACATGGCCTACTTCGGCTTCACCGAGAAGCTGCGCCGCGGCGACACCATCAAGATCTTCAACATGGGCGACTGCCGCCGCGACTTCACCTACGTCGACGACATCGTCGAGGGCGTCGGGCGAGTCATGGACGCCGCGCCCGAGGTGAAGATGGGCGAGGACGGGCTGCCCCTCGCCGCGCACCGCGTCTACAACATCGGCAACTCGCACCCCGAGAACCTGCTTGACTTCGTCGACACGCTGCAGCGCGTGCTGGTGGAGGAGGGTGTGCTTCCGTCCGACTACGACTTCGAGGCCCATAAGCAGCTCGTTCCGATGCAGCCCGGCGACGTGCCCGTTACCTACGCGGACACCACGGCGCTCCAACGCGACCTGGGCTACAAGCCCGCGACGACGCTCGAGGACGGCCTGAGGGCCTTCGCCAAGTGGTACCGCGAGTACTACGTCACCGTCAAGGAGTAACGCTATATATGAGCAGTGACGGAGAAATTCGTATATTTCAAAATAATCTTTGTCTTCCTGGGCGCGTTGATGTGATGGGTGCTCCCGTTGACCCGTGGACGATGGAGCAGACCGTCGAGGCGACCGACGCCCTCATCAAGGAGGGGCGCTTCGCCCACCTTATCGGCGTGAACGCCGACAAGCTGCTGCAGATGCGCGACGATCCAGAGATGGACGCATGCGTGCGCCGTTGCGAGATCGTAAACGCCGATGGCGCGTCTATGGTCATGGCCGCAAAGAAGCTGGGTGTGGGCCTGCCCGGGCGCGTGGCGGGCATCGACCTAATGTGGGAGCTGTGTGGGCTGGCCGAGCGCGAGGGGCACAGGGTCTACCTGCTGGGCGCCAAGGCCGAAGTGGTCGCAAAGACTGCAGAGGTACTGTCCGAGAGGTATCCCAATATGGTCCTCGCTGGCTACCGTGACGGCTACTTCGGCGACGACGAGTTCGACGCCGTGATAGCCGAGGTTGAGCAGACTAAACCCGACATCGTTTTCGTAGGCATCACCTCGCCCAAGAAGGAGCGCCTGATCGAGCGTTTCCGCGAGCTGGGCGCCAAGGGTGCTTTCGTGGGCGTGGGGGGCTCGTTCGACGTCGTCTCCGGCAACATCCCGCGCGCCCCGATGTGGATGCAGCGCGCGAACCTGGAGTGGCTCTTCCGCATGATGCAGGAGCCCAAGCGCCTGGTGAGACGCTACATGGTCGGCAACACCCGTTTCTACATGCTTCTCCGCAAGGAGTCAAAGAGGAGCAAGGTCAATGTCTAAGAAGAAAGTTATGCTCGTCTTCGGCACCCGTCCGGAGGCAATCAAGATGTGCCCGCTCGTAAACGAGCTGAAGGCGCGCGCTGATGAGTTCGAGACCGTTGTCACCGTGACAGGCCAGCACCGCGAGATGCTCGACCAGGTGCTGCGCGTCTTCGACGTTGCGCCCGACCACGATCTGGCGATCATGAAGCCGGGCCAGACGCTATTCGACGTGACGTGCGACGTTCTGCTCAAGCTAGAGGCGGTCCTCGAGGGCGAGAAACCCGACGTGGTTCTGGTCCACGGAGACACAACGACTAGCTTCGCCGCGGCGCTTGCCTGCTTCTACCTGCAGATCCCCGTGGGTCACGTCGAGGCCGGCCTACGCACGCACGACATCTACAGCCCCTGGCCCGAGGAGTTCAACCGCCAGGCGGTCGACATCATTTCCGAGTATTATTTCGCCCCCACTGAGGCGAGTAAGCAGAACCTTCTCGATGAGGGCAAGCCGGAGTCGAAGATCTGGGTCACCGGCAACACGGGAATCGACGCCCTGCGCACCACCGTGCTCGAGGGCTACTCCCACCCCGAGCTCGAGTGGGCGGAGGGCTCGCGCCTCATCCTCATCACGGCGCACCGCCGCGAGAACCTGGGAGAGCCCATGCACCGCATGTTCCGCGCCATCCGCCGCGTGATGGAGGAGCATCCGGACACCAAGGCGATCTACCCCATCCACATGAACCCGCTCGTCCGCAAGGCCGCCCACGAGGAGCTCGACGGCTTCGACCGCCTGCACATCATCGACCCGCTCGAGGTGCTCGACTTCCACAACTTCATGGCCGCCAGCCACCTCATCCTTACCGACTCGGGCGGCATCCAGGAGGAGGCCCCAAGCCTGGGCAAGCCGGTGCTCGTCATGCGTGACACCACCGAACGCCCCGAGGGCGTGGCCGCCGGCACGCTGAAGCTCGTCGGCACCGAGGAGGACGTGATCTACCGCGAGTTCAGCAGGCTCCTTTCGGACGAGGGGGAGTATGAGTCCATGAGCCATGCTTCGAACCCCTATGGAGATGGGCATGCGAGCGAGCGCATCGCCGAAGTGCTGGCGGGACAGGCGCAAGGGTGACGCTCATGACTGGCAACGCCACTAGTGCACGAGTCCTTATGGTGGGTCCCGAGCGTTCTCTCAGGGGCGGCATCGTCACCGTTGTGGATGGTTACTTTCACGCTGGGCTCGCTGATTGTTGTGCTGCGTTTTCGTATCTAGGCACCGGCGTGGGATCTAACCTACTTTCCAAGAGTCTTGCTTTCGCTCGCGTTCTGCCATTCTATGAGCGCACTCTTCGCGACTTCGACATCGTGCACCTTCACATAAGCGCGAAGGGTTCGTTTTGGCGTAAATCTATGATGGCCACTATGGCCAAGAGAGCTGGCAAGAAAGTTATTCTCCATGAGCATAGCGGTGAATTTGCCCGAGACTTCGAGACAGGTGGAGACTCTTATCGCGAGAAGGTGAGGACTGTCTTCAACGGCGTAGATCGCGTCGTCGTGCTTTCCGAAGAGTGGCGCGACTACTTCGCAGATAATGTCATGCTCGATTCCGAAAAGCTTAAAGTCCTTCACAATGGTGTCCCTTTGCCGGCAAAGCCTTGTTCACCCTGTTCGCACAAAAATGTTTTATTTCTGGGGCGCCTTGATTCGAATAAAAGTCCTGACGTGCTTTTGCGCGCTTCAAAGGATGTTTTAGCCACCTTCCCAGATATGCGTCTCGTTTTTGGTGACAACGGAAATCTCGAGCATTATAAGACCATTGCGCATGAGTTGGGAATCGCTGATAGATGCGATTTCCTTGGATGGGTAAGCGGCGAGGACAAGGAACGTCTTTTCGAAAGATCCGGGATTTACTGTCTACCGCCAAAGAACGAGGCGATGCCAATGAGCTTGATGGAGGCTATGGCACACGGCGTTCCCGTGATTGCGACTCGCGTGGGAGGTGTTCCTCAGCTTGTTGAGAGCGGCATTGATGGCCTGCTTATGGGTGTCGATGACGTGCCAGCGCTTTCCAGACTCCTTGTGAAGCTCGCGGGCTCTACTGAGCTGAGGACAGAACTTGGCCTTGCAGGTAGAAAAAAAATCGAACGAAGTTTCAGTATAAATACTGCCATTGACAGGCTTGTGGGCATTTACCAGAACCTATACGAAGAGGAGCATACGTGAACGAAATGTCACGTAACTTATGGAGCATGGCCTACGCCGTGTTTGTGAAATGGTGGCCTCAGAACCAATGGTTTCCATTTGCAGGATATGCTTGTGCTTATTTTGCAAATCGGATCTGTGCCGAGACTGCCGAGCATATCGTAATCGATCGAAATGTGACGTTTCCCTCAAAAACACATATGGGTGATTATGCGCGTATAGGACACAACTGTGAGCTGCACGGTGTGGTTCATTTGGGAAACCACGTCCTGATGGCGCCAGAGGTGGTGTCCTACACCGTTAACCATGAACACGGCAGCCTTAGCTCCCCAACGGACTCACAAGGTGACGCGGCGATGGAACCGATTTATGTAGGCATCGATGTTTGGTTAGGCAGGCGTGTGATGGTGATGCCGGGAGTGCACATTGGTGATGGCTGCATCATCGGGGCTGGTGCCGTCGTCACCAAGGATCTTCCACCTTATAGCGTGGGGGGGGTGTTTCTTGTCGCGTAATAGGCTCGCGGCTTAGCTCATGAATAGCATAACTACATTTAACGGCATGAATTGTCACAGAGGGTTGGCGGAGGATTTTGGTGTTTCTTTTCGATTAGCTCGATTCGAAGCCGTCTTCTGCGCTTCGTTTTGTTTCCTTTTTTGCATACTTTACCTAGTTGGGCAGCAATCCATTTTTCCATGGGTTGTTCTCCTTTTGGATGTTCTCGTACTTTCAATGAGAAAACCCTCAGTGCCAGTCTTATGCTCCGCCCTTCTTGTAGGCAATGAACTCGCAAGTATTCTTATACTTCTTATATGGATGGCTATGTCTCGAGATATTAGTCTTAAGCTCATCTCAACGTGTAGATTTGATAAGAGCGTTCTTGTTCTTATTTCATTGATTTTTGCCGCCTCATTCGCTCAAGCATGGCGTGCTGGCACTATTGCAAATATTATTCTCTCTGGTACGTATCTGTTGATTGTTGCATTTGTTGCATTTGCATGCAGTCAATCGATAACGTATAGAAGTACTCTCGTTTCTGTAGTGTGTTTTGTTATTGCTGAGTTTATTGTTTCACTATTAATCTGTTTTAAGAACGGATTTGAACCTGGCGACCTGCATTATGGAACTTTAGGTAATGCTCATTTCATTGGTATTGCCTGTTCCTTATTTCTTCTCCTTATCCTCCACGCTGCCTTTAAGCAAAAAGTACTTTCCCTGACGTATGCGTTTGCCTTAATCGCCATGCTCGGTTTCATGATCTGGGAAGCGGATGCCAAGGCTGCTATCGGGGCTGGTTTTATTGCGCTATGTTGTTTTTTACCATTCTGGGCAATCAATAAATCGCGGAATGCTATTTCCATTTATTTATGGACAACAGTCCTGGTTTTCCTGATAGGTTCACTTGCTTTACAAACACAAGATATAGAAACGGCGCTTACGCGCCCTGATTTCCCTTTACACGGTTTCTTCAATGAGTATGTTTATAACAGCGGGCTGCAAAATAAATTCGACTATTTCATGGGAACAACATCTCAGATGCTAAATGACGGTCATATAGTATCTGGCTATGGCCTTGGTACATACGGCAGTCGTTTTGCGAATATGCTGGGTTATACGTTCACTTATCGCGATCCAAGTGCAATTAATGATTTGGCTGCTACTTTGTTCAAATCTAGAATGATTCCTGAATATGCACAATTTGCCTCACAATATAATCAGTCCGTAGTAGACGTAATTCATTCTTTTTCTGCAGTGTTGACTTACCCTTTTGCTAGTTTGGTCGCGTTGATCGGTGAGACTGGTCTTATCGGCGTATTCACTGTGGGAATCATTCTGAAAAAATCGAATTTGAGTGCCATGTCTCAAATGTGCGTTGCTTTTTTTATCGGTGCGTGTCTGACTGATCTATATTTCGATCATATTCAAACTACTGCACTACTGCTTATGATGTGTGCCGCATATAACCAATTAAGCCGTTCAGAATATGTGAATGGCAATCCTTCAGCTAATGGTATTGGTGATGCTCTATGAAAATTTCGATAGTCACTCCAGGTATTTCCGGAGGAGGAACGGAACGCGTTGCTACTATTCTTGCGAATGGATTTGCAGAGCGAGGCCACGATGTTTGTATCGTCTGCTGTTATTACGATAATCGTGAGTACGAATTGGATAATGCGGTTATTGTTTCTAACGTTATTTCAGAATATCGCGGGTTTAGGGGACTTATTTATCGGAGTCTAAACCTAATTAAGGCCCTTCATGAGCAAGAACCCGATGTTGTTCTTTCCTTTGTTGCGCCTGAGATGGTTATTCCACAGCTCTTCTGTCCTCCAACGATTCAAACGCTTCGAAATGACCCTTGGCACTTTGATACAACATGGGGCAAACGACTTTTAATTAAACGAGCTTTTTCATCTGCATGCAAAGTCGTATTTCAGACCCATAAGTCAATGGAATTTTATCCAATGAGCATACGGGACAAAGGCATTGTGCTGAACAACCCCTTGGAAGTTAGCCATCTACCGCTTTGGAATAAAAAAACTGAAGCGCATGAGTTTATTGCGGCTGCCCGGCTGAATGCACAAAAGAATTATCCTATGATGATTCGCGCTTTCAAAGAATTCCACGATTCTCACCCCGACTGGATTCTCACGATTTACGGAGATGGCGATGGACGTCTCGAACTTGAGAAGTTGATTGTTAAATTAGGACTTGCCGGTTCCGTTAGACTACCAGGACGCTCAATGGAAGTCCATGAACATATGGCTAAAGCATCAGCGTTTCTTCTGTCTTCTGATTATGAAGGCGTGTCCAATTCTATGCTTGAGGCGCTCTGCATCGGTATGCCGTGCATTGTTACCGATCATTCCCCTGGTGGTGCACGTGAATATATAGAAGACGGAGTAAATGGTCTGCTTGTTAAGGTCGGCGATTACCATGGAATGGCCAGAGCGATGGAAAGAATAGCCAGCGAGCCTGGTTTGGCTTGCTGGCTAGGCGAACGCGCCCTACTTATTCGAAATCAAGTTGATGAGCAGGCTGTTGTGGGCCAATGGGAGAAAGTTCTGTTAGACGTTGTCGGTAACCGATAATCTACATGATTTCCAAATGAATGCGATGTGATCTAATGCGAAGTTCCAACAAGATATCTACGTTTATACATAACCCATGGACCTTATATCATTGGATGCTTAGAAGGGGGGTCACTGATTGGGTTCCTGATGAGCTACATTTGAAGTTATTATATCGTGCAATTTTTGACAGGTGGCCTGATTTTAATCAACCTAAGGGTTTTAACGAAAAGCTTCAGTGGCTTAAGCTACATGACCATAACCCTTTGTATCCTCTGCTGGTCGATAAATACAAGGTAAAACAATGGGTTTCAGACCGTATTGGCGAGAAATATGTCACGAAGACTTATGGCTCGTGGGATCGACCTGAGGATATTGATTTCGGGATGCTCCCCGACAAGTTTGTTTTGAAAACTAACCATGACTGCGGTGGCGTGGCTATATGCGAGGATCGGGATTCTTTCGATTTTGAATCTGCTAAACACAAATTAAATGAACATCTTCGATCTGATTATAAAAAATGGCGCGAGTGGCCTTATAAGAGTGTTAGGCCACTCGTATTTGCTGAAGAATACCTCGAACCTGATACGGGGGCTGACGACCTCTTTGACTATAAGTTTCTTTGCTTTGATGGAAACCCGAAGCTGGTCGAGTTGCATAGAGGGCGTTTTGGCAACCACACTCAGGATATATACGATACGCAATGGAATCGTGTTGAGTTGAGTGACTGGGGATACCCTCAAAGCGAAGAAACTCTTGAAAAGCCTGATCGTTTTGACGAAATGCTGTCTTTAAGCAAGATGTTGGCTGACGGTTTTCCCCATGTTCGAGTTGACTGGTATCTTACACACGGGAGGCTATTATTTGGCGAAATGACATTTTATGATGGGGCGGGCTTTTGTCCTTTCGAGGATTATGCCGATGATCTTAAGTTAGGTTCTTTACTTAATTTACCCGAGTGATCTCGTCTCTTTGACTAATGTTGTTCCGAATTAATGCTGTTTAATAAGGATGGCTTGTGGCAAAGGAAAGACAATCAAACATTGAGCTGTTACGCATTATTGCAATGATGTTGATCGTGATGCATCATTTATGTTTATATGCTTGGCCCGCTAACACAATTCTTCCTATTGAGATACTGAGAAATCTTCTGATACCAAGTGGAAAAATTGGTGTTGACATTTTCGTTCTTATTTCTGGCTATTTCCTTTCACGGGGGAGTGTCCATTTTCTTTCCATTTTAAAGCTTCTCTTTCAGGCTTGGTTTTACGCAGCGGTTCTCGGTGGCACTTGCTGTGTGTTTTGCAACTCCAATTTTGATATGACGACTTTTATTAAATCGTTCTTACCAGGGGACGGCGGTCTTCCTTGGTTCGTTACTTCGTATCTTGGTATGTACCTATTTGCACCTTGGCTTGCGAAGTTCGCAGCTGATCTTAATAAAAGGCAGTTCGTTCACCTGATTGTTGTTGGATTTGTTGTTTTTTCTCTCATACCTATAATTCCTGGCTGCACGTTTGTAACAAGCGGGTTTTCTTGGTTTTGTTTCCTATTTCTCGTGGCATGCTATATTCGCAATTTTGAAATAGACCGCTCCATTGCCACTAAGTTGATAATCGGAGGGGGGCTCTTTCTCTTTGCTGCGGTTTTGGGAGGGGAAGCTATTTCCATTGTTTTCGATGGGGCAATAGATTTTATAATTAAATACTTGATGAGCATGAATGCAGCTCCTATTGCAATTTCTTCTATCGGTTTGTTCTGCTTATTTAAGAACCTCGATATCAAATGCATCAGGTTAGTTAATCTTCTTGCAAAAGGTACTTTTGGGGTTTATTTGATACATGAAAATGTCTTTTTTAGAGATGCTTTATGGCAGCGCTTCAGTTTTGTCTTTTCACATGGAGCCTTTTTGACACTACCCTTGATCCTTTGCTCGGTTTTCGTCGTGTTTGTTGTTCTTGATGCTGTAGATTTGCTCCGTTTGAAATTCCTTGAGGAACCTCTGCTTGACTTTGCAAGCAAACGTTTCGGCTGCGCCCTCGACAGCATTGATCGTTTTTTGAACGGATAACCCGGATCACAGTTGAAAACACCTTATGCATGACAGCCTGTCCTGTTTGGAAGGATAAATGACTTCAACACTTAATGAAAAAGCAGCTGATGCTGCGAAATGGTCTCTGCTTACGGAAGTACTCGTCAAGCTCGTTACCCCTATCACTCAACTGATATTGGCTCGCATTCTCACGCCAGAAGCATTTGGAGTTGTGGCAACGGTTACGATGGTCACTAGTTTTGCCGACATGTTTTCTGACTCGGGTTTCCAAAAGTATTTAGTACAACATGAGTTTTCAGACAAACACGACCTTTACCGTAACGCCAATGTCGCCTTTTGGACAAACATGGGCGTTTCAATTCTTCTGTGGGGCCTTATCGCTGTTTTTAGAGATCCTCTTGCTGAGATGGTAGGCAATGCTGGACTTGGTCTCGTCCTTGTTGTAGCTTGCGCGTCGCTTCCGATGACTTCATTTTCAAGCATTCAACTAGCGTTGTTTCGGCGAGAGTTGGACTTTAAATCTCTCTTGCCAATCCGTACCTTTGTTGCACTGATTCCCCTCGTTGTTACATTGCCATTGGCGTTGATGGGTTTCGATTACTGGTCCCTTGTTATCGGAACTATAGCTGGCAACTTATTTAATGCCGTTGCTCTAACTGCTAAATCAGAGTGGAAGCCAAAGCTTTATTATTCGATGCAGCTTTTTAGAGAGATGTTTGCATTTAGCGGGTGGTCACTTTTGGAGGCGGTTGCAATCTGGCTAACCTCGTGGGCAGGCACATTCGTTGTTGGCGGCCTTTTGAATTCCTATTACCTTGGACTATACAAACAACCGATGACGTTTGTGAATTCTGCTTTTGCACTAGTGACTAACGCGACAACGCCAGTTTTGTTTTCATCGCTTTCAAAGCTTCAGAATGATGACCTTAAATTTCAAAATTTCTTTTATAAATTCCAATTTTCTGTAGGAATGTTTGTTTTGCCTTTGGGCGTAGGCATTTTTTTCTTTAGGGATTTTTTAACTAATCTTCTTTTGGGGGATGCTTGGACTGAAGCCTCTCTGATGCTCGGTAGCTGGGGCTTGTCTTCTGGACTGACTATTGTTTTCGGCCATTATTGCAGTGAAGTTTTCCGCGCAAAGGGCAAGCCGAAAGTTTCGCTGCTTTGCCAGTGTTTATATATGTGCTATATGGTTCCCGCTCTTTATATAAGCGCCTCATTTGGCTTTTCGACACTTGTAGTAGTGAACGCCGTCGTGCGAGTCCTTGGAATAGCGATAGATCAGACGGCATTACGCAGGGTTGCTGGAATCCGTTTTACTGCAGTTGTTCGAGGATTGAAGACTCCGTTGTTTGGATCTTCGGTGATGGGCCTCGTCGCATATTTAACGAGTTCATTCGCCTTAGATTCATGGGCTCTTAATTTCATTGCGATTGCTGTTTGTATAGCTGTCTACGTTATTGTATGTTGCGGTTTTTCAGATGGACGTATTTTTTTGTACCGTATGATTGGCTCTAAAATTAGCTAGCAATATGCCCTTAATGAGTGATATTTTGAGTGCATTGCCGTCGGACGCGCAATAAATGGAGTGGTGCACTCATGAGGCCGCGATGTTAGCGCCGGAATAATTTAGCCAAATATAGTCGGCCGAGATTGACCAATCCCG
>ERZ857984.2532-NODE-2532-length-10969-cov-3.277259_pt1 | contig 10969 bp, 10 predicted proteins | sample MGYA00519914_ERZ857984 | MGnify/ENA primary metagenome ERZ857984 (study PRJEB31778, sample SAMEA3449417) | human gut metagenome | biome: human gut; feature: human-associated habitat; material: faeces | place: United Kingdom | collected 2010/2012 ... | reverse complement strand
CAGGGGGCGCTCCGCCGCAATGGGCGGGCTGCACAGGGTGGCGGGGATAGATCGGGCAAGGGGTAAGTGGGAAAGCTAAGGCAGCCCGCGGCAGCCGCGAGGCAGCGGATAGAAACAACATTCCAAGTTAATTGTAGCACAGGTTTGGCGGGGTGGGCAAGACTTTGGAATGAAAAAACGAACAAATTTTCGTATTTGTAATAAATCTGGGCATATATGGGAAAACCGCCCGCTCCCCAGTAAGCAGAGGACGGGCGGCCGGCATTGGTCTTTGTGGATCAGGCAAGGGTAAAATTGGAGCCCTTGTAGCGCAGGCGGATCTTATCCGCGATCATGGCAATGAACTCACTGTTGGTAGGCTTGCCGCGCAGATTGTGGATGGTATATCCGAATTAGGAATTGAGAATATCCACATCCCCGCGGTCCCAGGCCACCTCGATGGCATGGCGGATGGCACGCTCCACACGGGAGGCGGTGGTACCGTTCTTTTTGGCGATGGCCGGATAAAGCACCTTGGTAACGCCGTTGATGATCTCCGGTTCCCGGACGGTCATAATGATGCCATCCCGGATATACTGGTAGCCCTTGATATGCGCCGGAATGCCGATCTCCATGATGATCTCGGTGACGATGGTTTCCAGGTCCACCACTTCCACGGCGGGACGGGCCGCGGCAACCGCTTCTTCCCCGGCGGCCGGGGCGCACATCATTTCTACCCGCTCGGCAATGATATCGGGATCGAACGGCTTGACAAAGTGATAGGCGGAGCCTGCCCGGATCAGCTGATTGGTGATGCCGGGCGCATCCATACCGGTCATGGTAAAGATGGTGGGCTGGACACCGCACTCCCCGCGGGAAACGGCCATGAGCACACCCAGGCCATCCAGGCCGCTCATTAGGGCCTCCATCAGCACAGCGGTGGGCTTCTTCTCCCGGATCATATCCAAAAGAGCGCGTCCATCCTTGCGGCAAACCTCTACTTCAAAGCCCTTTGCCTCCAAAGCAGCTTTGCAGGTATCGCGGAATTCGCCCGCATCATCGGCGATCAGCATATAGTTGTGGTTCTCCATGTGAATACTCCTCCTAAAATGTTATGAAATCCGGCCGTTGAGTTGATGTTACCATAAATTGTAAAAGATTTCAACATATATTTCAATATTTTTTGATAAAGTTTTCGCCAATATTTTCCAATATTAGATGCTATGCCGCATTGCGGGTGGTTTGGTCGAGGTTTTTCTCGGCGTTTCGCACTGTTTCGGCAAAAATCGCGTAGCCGCGGTCCGGTTCATCCACAAAGACATGGGTCACGGCGCCCACCAGCATCCCATTCTGGACGAGCGGCGAGCCACTCATGCCCTGTAGGATACCGCCGGTTTTTTGCAGCAGTGCCTCATCGGTCACCCGGATGACCATATTCTGTCCCGCGTGGCCGCTGCCCCGCAGCACCTTCTCGATAACTACATCATACTCCCGCGGAGCGCCGCCTGCAATAGTTGTCAGCATTTTAGCAGGGCCGGGCTGCACTTCGTGCGAAAAAGCCACTGGCAGCCGCTCCCCCTGCGGGATATAATCCGGGCGGAGGGACCCGCAGACCCCGCATTCGCTATTGGCGGTGAGGCCCGCAAAGGTGCGCCCCGCCACAAACTGACCCTTCAATTCGCCGGGGGAGCCGCTTTTGCCGGTGGTATAGCCGGTAATGACCGCTTCCACTCCCTCCCCGGTGGAAAGGGTCATGATCTCGCCGGTATCCACATCGCAGATGGGATGCCCCAGGCCGGAGAAGGTACGCGCGTTTTCATCAAAGTAGGTGACGGTACCGATTCCGGCGGAGCTATCCCGCACCCAAAGTCCCAGATGCCAGCGGCTGTCGGAAAGGCTTTTTTGCGGGGTGAGGCGAGCGGTGTACTGCCGCCCCTGCCGCTGATATACAAGCTGCACCGGGCGGCCGCCGCTGCCCTGCACCAGAGCACCCATCTGCTCATTGGAGGTCAATGTGATGCCGTCCAGGCTCAGCAGGATATCCCCGGTGGCAAGGCCCGCGCTGCGGGCCGGATTGATGCGCCTGCCATCGGCGGAAAAATCGGTGAAGCCCACCACCATCAATCCCTCGGTAAACATCTTGATGCCGAAGGGACGGCCGGAGACCAGCACGGTATCCCGCTGCACATAGCGCACCGAAACAGTCTTGACCGAAACGCCCAGCGGCAGGCGCAGCTGGGCTTCGGCCGTTGCTTCCCCGCTGCGGGCCACGGCGGTCTCCTCGCCATAGACTGCAGTAATATTGCCGGGCAGGCGAAGGCTGCCGCCGCGGGTCAGGGCGTATTCATCCGGCAGGCGGGCCTGCCAGTACACCGCCGCGGCCAGCACCAGCAGCACCGCGGCGCCAAAGATCCAAAAGCCTGTGCGTATTACTTTTCTCAAAGGATTTCACCCCCTTTCCCCCAAAAGCGGGGCCGCGCCCGCACTGATGCGCCGCCCCATAATCTACTGTGCGCCGGAAGCGGCGGATGATGTGATGTAAATACTTGCGGCGGATGCAGCAAAAGGACAGGGATGCCAAAAAATGCGTCCTATGACAAAAGTCCGCGGGGATCCCGCAGGACCAGGTGAACGGTGTAGCGGAGCTCCCCCAAGGGGATATTTTGTAAATCGTGACCGCAAAGCGCCGCCCGGGCCGAAAGCCCCAGCAGATCACTGCGGGAGCGGGACATTTGGGTATTCAGCGCGGCCAGGCGCCGCTGCAGTTCATCCAGCAGGGCCGCTTCCAGCGTTTCCCGGGTCATGTTTCCATCGACGGACTGTACAGAGGCTTCCGCCGTCAGGGTGAGGGTGGGTGCTTCGTCCTCCCATTTGACCCCAGAAAGGGTCAGCCGCCGCAGCAGGATGCTCGCCTCCCCCGCTCCAGTCGAAAGCGCATAGCGCATTTCCGGGCGCTCGCCCAGCAGCATAAGGCAGATCTCCTCCGGCTCCTCGGGGGCGGTGTAGTCGCTTTGCCCGGTGGCGATGGCACCCGTTTCCCGCAGCTCGCCCTCCGCCGTCGTCAGCCAGGGGATCAGACCATCCCGGCCGGTCCCCTCCAGCAGGTTCAGCAGCTCCTTGAGTCCATTGCGGCGGCTATCGGTATACTGGCGGGTCAGCAGGGCGGTGATGCTATCCCCAGTGAGCGCTTCCCCATCATACAGTGAAAGGGCGTCCCCGCACAGGGCGATCTGGGTATTGGGGGAAAGCCTTCCATCGGCCAGCAGCGCACGGAGATACTCCCGCAGCGTGCTGCCATCGGGCACGCCGGAAAAGACGATGCTTTGCAGCGCGCCAAGGTAGACCTGCTCCCCGGTTTGGCGCTCGGCGGCGGAAAAGAGGGCGGTGAAGCTTTCCCCCTGCACGGTGATGGTCTCATTTTTCTCCTCGCGGATCACCTCCAGCACGGCGGTAAGCGGGCGGGCGGAGCACTCCACCCCCATGGAGGAAAGGACCAGGCGGGAGGAGATGGGGCGCTCTCTGCAGCCGGGCAGCAGGCAGAGCGCAAGGGGCAAAAGCAGGACAAAAAAGCGGCGAAGCGGCATGGGGGACCTCCTAAATGAGAAGATAAGCAAAGGGCGGGGCGGCGGGCAGAAGCGGCGAGCGGCCAGGCAGCGGCGAGGGCAGGCTGGTGCCCGATGAAATCGGGCTGGCGCCTGTTGAGCCGCTAACGCCGCCGGTCCCGCTTATTCCCGGTGCCCGCGGCGGCAGCAGGGCAAAAATCAGCCAAAGCAGGCCCGTCACAGCCAAGATGGGATAAACGGCAGCATCCGGCCAGCCGGTATAGTGCAGCAGCGCTACCCCGCCAAGGGAAAGCGCCACGCCTGCCCAAAGGGAGCATTTTGGACGGCAGCCAGCCATACCGCCCAACCGCGCGGCGGCGACCGCCAGTCCGGTAAGCCGGAAAAACGCCGCCGTGATAAGCAAAAAACAATAGACCGGCACCATGCCGGAAAGCCCGGCCGACCGGGCCAGCTGCATCATGGGGTAGGGCTGCAGGCTGCCGTAGTGCCCCAGCACCAGCGCCGCCAATAGCAGCAAAAGGCCGCCCAGAAGCCAACCGGCGGGCACCCACAGCAGCAGGGCGGCAGACCGCGGCCGGCTGCACCGCTGGGTGAACAGCAACAGCAGCAGAGGTTCTATCTGGCGAGGCAGGATGAATAATATCTCCTCCCCCAGGCGGGAAAGATCCTCTTCGGGCAGGCGGAGATTGAGCGCCGTAGCCTGCGGCAGCACCCCAAGGGTAAGCAGCAGCACCACAATCAAAAATAAAAACAGACTGACAAAGGCGGCCCGGCCCAGGGCCTCCTGCCCGGCGGCAGCGGCCGCCCACACCGCGCCCAGCAGCACCAGCAGCAGGAGAAGCGGGGAAAACACACCCTCGAACAGAACACGGGCGGCGGAAAGCAGCTGTTCGGCCGTGACCGCGAAATATCCCACCGTAAGGAGCGCACCCCATGCGGCAAATACCGGCGACAGAGGGGTCTCCCCCCGGGCGGCGCAGCGGCGGCAGAATACCGCCAGCAGGAACACCACCCCATAGGCCACTGCCGAGGCCGCCATGCTCAACAGACCGTTGACAAGGGACGAGCGGCAGCACAGCAGCCAAAAGCACTGGGATAATACCAACAAAGCGAATATTTGCCCGCTGCCGCTGATCTCACGCGTCCTGGTCATCGGTCTGCCCCCTTTCCCGCTGGCGGGCGGAGGACACATTGTAGTCCTCCTGCCCTAGCCGCTGCCAGCCGCTGCGCCAGAATAGATCCCGCAGGGTGCGGGGCTGCCACGGCGCGATGGGCGCCGTGAGCGGTGTGCCCAAAGTATGCAGGCTGCACAGGTTGACCACCAGCACCAAAAAGCCCAGCACCATGCCGTAAAGCCCCAATATCCCGCCGATGAAGATGAATAAAAACCGCAGGATCGTCACCGGCTCGTACAGGCTGGGCACCGCGAAGGCGCTTACGGCGGTCAGCGCGATAATGATGATCATGGGCAGGCCCACCAGTCCGGCGGTCACAATGGCATCCCCGATGACGATGCCGCCCACCACACTGAGGGTATGCCCAATGGCATCCGGCAGGCGCAGCCCTGCCTCCCGCAGCAGCTCATACAGCAAAAAAAGGGCCAAGGCTTCCCCCATAGCGGAAAGCGGCGTGGCCGAAACAGAGCCGAGGAAGGCGGGCAGCAGTATCCGGGGAATACGCTCCGGGTGGAAGGTGACCACCGCCACATAATAGCCCGGCAGCAGCACCGTAAGGAAGAACGCTGCCAGCCGCAAAAGCCGCACAAACGCCGTAAAATAGGGTCGCTGGGTGTAGTCATCCAGCGTGTGGAAATGCTCGGTGAAGAGGTAGGGCGCGATCATCACATTGGGGCTGCCGTCCACCATAACGCCCACTCTGCCCTCCACCAGCTTGGCGCACAGGGTATCGGGGCGCTGGGTGGTGCCCGTCCCGCTGAAAAGCGACGCCGCCCCCTTGCCGATGAACGCCTGCAAAAAGCCGCTGTCCAGCACCAGCGGCAGAGAAGCCTCCCGCAATTTTTGCCGCACGGCCTCCACCGTTTCGGGCGCCGCCACATCGCTGAGGTAGCAAAGGCGCACATTGGTGCGGCTCTGCCGGCCCAGGTACAGCGTTTCCACCGTCAGATTGGGGGATTTGAGCCGGCGGCGCACCATGGCGGTATTGGTATTGTTGCTTTCGGTAAAGCCCTCCCGGGAGCCGCGGAGGTTCTTCTCCATGGCGGGCTCCCCCACGCCCCGTGTCTCAAAGCCCTGATAGCCCAGCGAGAGCGCCCGGGGCACACCATCCAGCATCACCATGGCAAAGCCGCTCATCGCCTTGGTAAAGAGATCCTCGTAGGTTTCCACGATGCCCTGCTCGCTGCTGAACAAAAACTGTGAGCGCAGGTACTCCCACAGCTTTTCCGGGTCGGCCTCCGGCGGGGCCATGCGGTTTATGGGGCGCAGCAAAAAATCGCTGACCTGGGTATTGCTCACCAGACCATCGAACATAAAAGCCAGGCCCTTTACCCCGGCCAGCTCAAATTCATCCAAAATGAGATCGGCGGAGCCGCGCATCCCCTGCTCAATGCGCTCCCGCAGCAGCACAATGCTGCTGTCCAGTTTTTCCGGCATCATTTCTCCCTCCACTCGGCGCCGCTCCCCGGCAGATATCGGGTCTTTCCCGGCAGGAGAAAGCCGCAGGCGGGCCAGGAAGCGCCGTGGGCAGGCTGACGCGCAATGCGGTTTTCTTCGCCGAAAATATCATTTTCCCTGCCTGGGAAATTCCTTTTCATTATTCGCCGCGGCCGCCGGAATATGTGCGGGAATATGCCGCCCAAATCCGTAAATAATACCCTCCATGCGAGGTGATTTTTTGTGCTGGTCACATTTTTGCGGACGATGATCCTGTATCTTGTGGTTGTGTTCGGCATCCGGCTGATGGGCAAACGCCAGATCGGGGAGCTTCAGCCCTCGGAGCTGGTCATCACCATCCTCATTTCCAATATCGCCACCCTCACCATTGAGGAAACGGACAGCCCCATGTTCGCGGGGCTTCTGCCCATTTTGGCGCTCATGTGCTTCGAGGTGCTGACCTCCTTCCTCTGCTTGAAAAGCGCCCGGCTGCGGCGCATTGTCTCCGGGCGGCCCATTATCATCATCCACGATGGGAAAATAGACCAGCGGGAAATGCGGGAGCTGCGCTTTTCCGCCGATGACCTGATGATCCAGCTGCGGCAGAACGGCATCTTTCGGGCAGAGGAGGTGGAGTTTGCGGTGGTGGAGACCAACGGCAAGCTCTCCGTCTACCAGAAGTACCAAAACCGCCCGGTGACGCCGCAGGTGCTGGCCATGCCGGATCAGCCGGAGGATAACGCCCCGCCGCTGGCCGTGGTGTGCGAGGGCACCGTGATGCACGAGGCCCTGCGCCGCAGCGGCAAGGACCTGCGCTGGGTGGAAAAGAAAGCCGCCGCCCAAAAGCTCAAAATTGATGATGTGTACCTGATGGTCGCCTGCCCCGATGGCAGCTGTGATATTGTGGCGAAGGAGCGTGGCCGATGAAACGATTTTTGGCGGCGGTGGGCATTTTGCTCATTATCATCGGCATCAGCATTTACACGCTGGTGGATATGCAGCAAAGCATCGATCGGCTTACGGAGCACACGGCGGCGGTACGGCAGCAGGTGGAAAAAGAAGGCGCCGCCACCGCCCAGCGCCAATGCGAGGAGCTGATGGCGGAATGGAACGGCATGGAGCCCCGGTTTTTGCTGTATGTGCGGCACGACCATCTGGATAATATCATGGAGCACCTTTCGGAGCTGCCGGCCTACTGCCTGGAGGACGACCGGGCCGAGCTGCTGAGCACCCTGGATGCCGCCCTGCGCATGATGGAGCATCTCAAGGAATCCATCACCCCCAGCTGCCGCACGCTGTTGTAGCGTTCCCCGGGCGCTGTGACCGGCGGCACCGGCAAAAGGCGGCGATGACTGCGCGGCCGGACCTTGTCAGGCATCAGCCTATCTGCGGCCCGTCCTCCTGTCCTCCTGTCCTCCCACCCTTTTTTCCATTCGCCGCCGCAAAATAAAAATCAGCCCGCAGGAGAGCGCCTCTCCCGCGGGCTTTGGTTTATTCTTCTGTTCAGCCGTAGAATGGCTCCTCCGAGGCGCCCTTGATGGTCACCGTGACGGTATCCACCTCGGCGGCGGTCCTGGGCCCGACGGGACTGCCCGGCGCGATGCTGGTGCCCACCACCGTGCCCGGCTCCCCACCCGTTTCCGGGTTGGTATCGTAGACGATGGTATAGCTGATCTGGAAATCGGTAAGGATGCGGATGGCATAGGCTTCATTGGCGCCGTACAGGTCCGGCATGACGGTATACTGCGGTCCCTTGCTGATATAAAGCGTCACGCTGCCATCCTCCGGCAGCACCTGCCCCACCGCCAGCGATTGCTTATAGATCACCCCGCTGGGGTAGGTATCGCTGTACTCATAGCGGTAGATGAAATTATACCCACTCATCTGCTCCAGCTCGTCCTCTATCGCCGGCAGATAGTACCCCTCCAGGCTGCGCTCCATCACCGGGGTGGCGGGCTGCTCCTTGCCGTCAAAGGCGCCGCTGTTCCACAGCGCCAAAAGGACATTCCCGATGACGCTGACCGCCAGCAGCACCGCCAGCAGCACCATGGGCGGAGAAAACTGCTTTGGGCCCGCGGCCGCCGGTTTTTCCGCCGGGCGGGGCGGGGCCTCCGGCCGGAACACGGCGGTATTGGCACCGGCTTCCTCCAGCAGGGCGGCGGAAAACGCCTCCATGGAGCGGTAGCGCTGCTTGTGATCCACCGAAAGTGCCTTCATGATGCCCTCGCAGACATGCTCCGGCAGGTCGGGGCGCAGCTTACCCAGCGGCGCCAGGTAATCATCCCTTTCCCCGCGCAGCTCGGCGCTTACCGGGGCCTGTCCCGCCAGCATGCGGTACAGCACCGCTCCCAGCGAGTAGATATCGGTCCATTCTCCCTGCCACAGTGCCTTGGAATACTGCTCCGGGGCGCTGTACCCGGCGTAAAGCTCGGCGTGCAGGCCGTTGCCCACGGTGCGCAGCTCCGGCAGGGCAAAGCCATCCAGGATGACCCGCTTGCGGCTGTCCACATAGATGTTCTGCGGAGAGATGCCGCAGTGAGTCAGGCCCATATTGTGCAGCTGGCTAAGCAGCGAAATGAGCGGGCTGATGAGCTGCCGGGCATCGGTCAGGCTCATCTCTCCCTTTTGGCGGGAAAGATACTCCTCCAGCGGCTCCATGCGCAGATATTCGGTCACCCGGTACAGGGTGTCATTTTCGGAAAAAAGCACCAGTGTTTTCAGCATCGCCTTGTGGTTCACTTCCATCAGGCGCTTCCAGCGGTCGTGCAGGTCGCTGGCCATGGTGCGGAACAGCGTTTTGCTTTCGGCGGAGATGAGCATAATGCCCCGGCCGTCCTCGGCACGCTTCAATATGCCGGGGAAGAATTCCTCCACCTGCACCTTGCGGTCTTTTTCGGTATCCCACCCAAGATAGGTGGTGAGCAGGTCATTGTGGTGCAGCACCATCCCCACGCGGTACTGCCCGGAGAGCACCGTTCCCAGCGGCAGGGCGGCATCGGGGTTGGGGGCCTCCGGCTTCTGCCCGCAGGCGGAACAGACCGTCTCCCCCTCCTCCAGTACGGAAAAGCAGTGGCGGCACAGGTTCGGCTCCGGCATGGGCGCTCCTCCTTTCGGATCGTGGCTTCTCATGATTTGGTTTCATCGGCGGGGTCGTCCTCCCGCGCCGGGTGGGTAAACAGGTAAATGGCAATGCAAAGGGCCCCGGCCAGCAGCGCCCCGATGAGGATGTACCGCACCGGGCTGCCGGTTCTCGCTTCCCGCTGGGGCAGTACCAGTTCGGTGGGGGCGGCATCGGCCGCCTTGCTGCCGGCGGGCTTCTTCTGCTTCTCTTCTTCCTCCGGCAGGGCGGCATTTTCCCGCTCCGCCTCCCGGAACGCCTCATCCCGCTGCTGCTGTTTTTCCTCCAGCTCCCGGCGGGCCTCCTCCAGCTCCTGCTGCTCCTCGGAGGGCAGCTCGGTACGGACACCACTGTTGCCCGGGTCTTTCCAATCGCCCCACAGGCCGTCATCCAGCTCGTGAGAGGGCTCCCCAGTATTCCCGGTATTATTCGCGGCAGTATTCCCGGCGCCATTCTCTGCGCCGTCCTCCGTACCGCTGCCGGTGCTGTCCCCGGTGGGTTCCTGCGGCAGCTCCGTGGATGGAGTCGGCGTTACCTCATTGGGGTTATCCACTTGAGGGTTTTTATTAACAGTATCCGAGTCAAAATCGCCCATACCAAAGCCATCGGCCATCGCCGGGACCGCAAGCACCAGCAGCGCACACAGCAGCGCTGCGGCCAAACGCAGTCTCTTCATAGTCTGCCCTCCCTTTTGCCAAAAAAGCGGCGCTTTGGGGGCGCCGCTCTTGGAATATTTGCGGGGATATTACATTTCCCAGTTGTGCCAGAAGCCCTGCACATCATCGCAGTCATCCAGCAGGTCCATCAGACGGGTCATCTTATCGGCGGCGTCCTCCGGCAGGGCGGTGTAGGTGCTGGGGATATAGGCCGGCTCGGCGGAAAGGAAGGTATAGCCCTTCTTCTCCAGCGCCTCGCGCACCTCGCGCAGCTCATTCACCCCGGTATACACCTCAATGGTATCCTCATCGAAATCCACATCCTCGGCCCCGGCATCAAAGCAGTCCTCCATCACCTTCTCCTCGTCCAGCTCGCCCTCGCTGTTATCAATGACGATCTGGCCCTTCTTGGTAAACAGGTAGGAAACGCAGCCGTTCTGGCCCAGGTTGCCGCCGCACTTATCAAAGTAATGGCGCAGGTCACCGGCGGTACGGTTGCGGTTATCGGTCAGCGATTCAATGATAACGGCAACGCCGTTGGGGCCGTAGCCCTCATATACCATCTCTTCGTAGCTGTTCTTATCCTCGCTGCCCGCAGCCTTCTTAATGCAGCGCTCGATATTCTCGTTGGGCATATTGGCAGCCTTGGCCTTGGCGATGCAGTCGCGCAGCTTACCGTTGGTATCGGGATCGGCGCCGCCCTCTTTTACCGCTACCGACATCTCACGGGCCACCTTGGTGAATACCTTGGCCTTGGCCGCATCGGAAGCACCCTTTTTGCGTTTGATATTATTCCATTTGGAATGTCCAGACATAGGAAAAATCGTCCTTTCGTGTGATAGTGCATACTACATAAGAATTTTAGCACATCCCGCGGACGCTGACAACCTTTTTTGCAAAATTCTCCCGCTAAATTCTGAAAAACGGTTGACAAAGCCCCCCTCTTTTGGTATGATAACTGATGTCGCCAAAGACCGCCTTTGGACCTGCGGGTGTAGTTCAATGGTAGAATTCCAGCCTTCCAAGCTGGTTACGTGGGTT
>ERZ857984.2529-NODE-2529-length-10982-cov-5.309234_pt1 | contig 10982 bp, 10 predicted proteins | sample MGYA00519914_ERZ857984 | MGnify/ENA primary metagenome ERZ857984 (study PRJEB31778, sample SAMEA3449417) | human gut metagenome | biome: human gut; feature: human-associated habitat; material: faeces | place: United Kingdom | collected 2010/2012 ... | reverse complement strand
ATCCATTATTTATTTAACTATAAATATAATTAAAATATAACATAGATTAAAAAATATGTCAAGTATTTATTTGAAAAAAATTCGGCAAAGCGTGTAGTAGCCAAAAAATTAAAATTATAGTTCATAAAGTATTTAAAAAATAATTAATTGACAATATATAAAATTAATTATAGAATTCCTATAAAATTACATTAAGGAATTAAAAATATTTTGAAATTAAAAATTATATTATTCATAATCTTTAATAGTATATTATATTCTCAATATAATAATTTGCTTAATTTCAATACGAATATAAACGACAACGAAGTAAAAATAATTTTTAGTTTAAAAACCAACGAAAATAAATTAATCGTTAATGCCGATATTCCAAAAAATTATTACGGTTATTTAGAATCTTCTATAGCAAATAAAATAAAATTCTTTGCAGATAATAAAGAAATAAACGCAATATATCCAAAAGGCGAAAAATTTCACAATGATATAATAATAAAAGGAAAGCAAGAATTTATATTAAATATCGATATAAAAAATATTAATTTTATAAAAGCTAATTATCAATTATGTTCTGAAAAAGATAATATATGTTTGCCTCCAAAAAGCGAAATTATATTTGGAGAAGAGATGCACAATATTTCAGAAAAACCTAAAAATGCAAGTTTATTAACAGAAAATAATTTAATAGAAAATCAAAATATATTAATAACTTTAATAATTATATTCGCATCGGGAGTCGCTTCGATTTTTCTTCCATGTTCCTACCCTCTTTTGTCAATAACGATTTCAATATTTTCAAATTCAAATAATCAAAATAAAAAATCAAATATATTATCTTCTCTTTTATTTAGTTTAGGAATTATAACGACTTATACGATTTTAGGCGGAGTCGTTTCGGCTGCTGGATTCTTTTTTAATAAAACTATTTTATTTGGAAGCATTGGATACAATCCGATAGTTTTGACAATTTTAATTTTATTTTTTCTATATTTTACTTTTTCAATGGCTGGTTTTTACGAAATAAGAATTCCTAATTTCTTAAAATCGGCAAAAACAAACGCATTTTCAAAAAATAAAACTTCTTTAATAAACAAATATATAATGGGACTTTTGACGGGAGTTGTCGCCACTCCATGCGCCGCTCCTATAATTGCATTTATACTTGAAATTGGATTTTTAAATCCTATTTTTGCAACCGTTTATATGTTCGTATATGCTTTTGGTTTTTCTTTAGTTTTATTTATTTTGGGAGCTTTCGCTTCGATACTTTCAAAAATGCCAAAATCTGGGAGTTGGACAATTTATATAAAATATATTTTTACTTTTATAATGTTTCTTATCTGTTTTTATTATTTAAATATATTATTTGGAATTTTAGGATTTAATAAAATTAGTTTTCTGTTTGCCGATTTATCAATTATAATATTTGCAATATTTATTTATTTGATAAAAAAGAAAAATATTTATTTGAGTAAATTTGAAATTAAAATATTTGTTTCCGTTTTAATATTATCTTTAATTATAGGTTCGTCTTATAGTTTTATAAAATCAAAATCCGAAATAAATAATTCAATTACTTACGAAGAAGCTTTAGAGATTTCAAAACAAAATAAAAAAAATATATTAATCGATTTCTCTGCAATTTGGTGCGCCAACTGTTTTGAGCTTAAAGAAAAAGTATTTGAAAGCGAAGAATTAAAAAAGTTTATTTACGATAATTTAATTTTTGTCGAAGTAGATGTTGATAAAAGAAAAGATATTGCAAAAGAATTTAATATAAAATGGCTTCCTTACATAATTATAATAGACGAAAATAAAAATATATTATATTCAAAAAATTCATTTTCAAGTTTTGACGAAAAAATTGCAAATGAAATAAAAAAAGATATAGAAAATATAATTAAATAATTTTAAATTTCTTCTCCGTTTTCAATTTTGCTTATCAATTCCACTCTTTTTAAATGTCGTCCGCCTTCAAATTTCGCTTCAATCCATTCTTTAACTATCATTTTTGCCAAATCTACTCCGACTACTCTCGCTCCGAAAGCTATAATATTTGAATTATTATGCTGTTTCGATAGTTTTGCAGAATAAGGCTCTGAACAAACCGCCGCTCTTATTCCTTTAACTTTATTTGCAGCAAGCGAAATTCCTATTCCCGTTCCGCAAATTAAAACTCCTCCGTCATAATTTCCTTTAGAGATTTCTTCGGCGACTTTTTTTCCGTAAATAGGATAATCTATACTCTCGGTGCTATTCGTTCCAAAATCGAAAACTTCATGCCCTAATTCTTTTAAGTATTTTATTATTTCGGATTTCAATTCCACTCCCGTATGGTCGGACGCTATCGCTATTTTCATTCTCTCTCCTTTTTATAAATTATAAGAAAATTCTACTATTGCATAAGTTATATTATTTTCTGAGCAAAGTTTAATTACAATTTTATCTTCAATAATTTCTTTATTAACTATAATCGTATCTCCCAATTTTGCAGGAACTCTATATTCTATTCTTATTCTTTTATAATAATCTTCCACATAATCGATAACCATATCAATATATCTCGCGTTATTTACATGATTATTATCGTCTATAAAATATTTTTTTACTTTAAATCTGTCAATCTCTTTTAGATTTTTATTATCGAATTTTATTTTTCTCGGTAAATAATTCATTTCAATTTTTTTATCGAATTTCACTCCGTCAATAATTGACTTTGGAATTCTAACTAAATTTGAATTAGTCAAATCGACAAATCCGCCAATCGCATAACAAACGACAAGCTCAATATTATTTTCATCGTATATAACCGTATTTCTGTAGCCGTAAACCTCGTTGCATTCGTAAACATAAGTTCTCGTTATAATTTTTTCGCTATATTTTGGTAGTTTATAAATATCGACTTGTCTTGAAATAAGAAACATACTAACATTATTTTCATTAAAATAATTTGTAAGTTCATTTTCGCTTTCTAATTGAAAAAAAGAACAATCTTGCATAATATCGAATATTGACGAAGTTTTTAAAAGTCCGTCCTTGTCAATTTGACTCGTTCCAATAATCGTTTTCATTTCATACATATAAAAACCTATAATTTTAAGTTTGTATATTATATAGGAATAATTTGGAATTGTCAAAAATATTTTTTTAATTATTATATTTTTTAATAAAATGAATTTCTTTAGATATTTAAATCTTATGTTTTATTAAACATTACTTTTTATTGATACTATTGATATACCACAAATAAGCGCTTTTAATACTCTCTTCTAAACTATTTTAGATTTACAATTTAAAACATTTTTTATATTTCCAATAATAGTTTTTACACTCTCGTCAAAACTATATTATTATCTTTCAATTTTATGCCATTTATTGAATTTGGAAGAACGCAATTTATTGATTGATTTGAATTAAACGATATATTAAATACTTTATCCTTTATATTAATTTGAAAAGTCGAATCACTAGAATTTGGGTCTAATTTATTATCAAATTTTTCGACTTTATTAATAAACATTATTTTAGCTAAAAATTCTATATGTATGTTTCCATTACTTTCGACTTTAACTTTGATATTAACATTTGTTTTTATAGGTTTAGTTACCGCACATACGCCTTCGTATATTCCCGATCTATCTTTTAATGTTAATTGCATAATTATCTCCTTAAAAATTAAATATAACATTTATTGTAAAATTATATCAGATTTAATTATAAATTGAAATATCATAATATATTTTTATTATAAAACTACTATTAAATGTTTTTGTAATATCTTAATTATTAATTAAATATATTATATTTTATATTATGCATTATCTAATTTATAAAATAGCAAAATTAGTAATGCCTTTAAAATAATTCACCCATAAGATATAACTACAATAACATTTTTAGAGTATTTTACTAATTTTATAATTCTATATATTGACTTTTTTATTAAGAAAATATAAATTAAATTATAATTAAAATTAAGGATAGATATAATGGCAAAAGTGACAACTGAAGAAGAACTTACAAATGCTATAAAAAATAATGAAAATACTATAGAAATAGAAGGCGACCTTTCTAAAAAAGCAATTAGAATTAAAGCCACAGGAAAAGTTGCATGGGTTGTAGCTATAGCGTCAACTATCGTAGCCGTAATAGGTATTTTACTTATTACAACTTCTGGAGGCAAAAATTTAATAGCATTAGGCTCTGGAACTGGAGCGGTATCTACTCTTGGAAGCAATACGACTATAGGCGCAATTATTATAGCCGTAGCTATAGCAGGCGCTGGAATTGGAATTCTTAATAAATTGCGTAAATACAGAATAGAAAAAGTTTCAGAAAAACACATTATTTTGCATAAGAAATAATTTATTTATAACTTTAATATTGCAAGATTACAATAAATTATCTTATAATCCTCAATATATTTTTTCAAAATACTAAATACTAAAAAAATCAAAAGACAACTATTAATATATAACTTTATCGCTAAAACTCTTAACAATTCTCAAATAATGACTCTCGTCTATATCACTTAACAGAATTATATTTAAATCTTCTATTCTCACTTAAAACTTTGCTTATAGCCTTCATTAAAAGCCCGATTGAAAAAGACAAAGCGGATAATATTATCAAACATATAGTTAATATCGCTGTCGGAAATCGCTCAACTTTTAAAGTTTCAAAATATTCTATCGTTATTCCTATTCCTAAAAATAATCCAATCACTAAAAATATTAAACTTATCGTATTAAAAAATAATAAAGGTTTTTCGGTAATTAATAAATAAATTATAGTGAAAAGTATTCTAAATCCGTCCTTAAAAGTATTTAATTTTGAATGCGAACCTTCGGGACGCTTTATATATTTCGCTGAAACTTCGTCTATAGGCAAACGCATTTGCAAAGCGTATATTGTAAGCTCCGTCAATATCTTTTTGATTAAATAGCTCGTTACCTTTTCTAATCAATGCGCTTCTTGTTGAATCGTTTATTTCCATATTCTATAATTATATATTAATAATATTAAAATTCAAGCGTAAATTTATTTATAATTTTGTTGGATTTTATAAAATTAAAAACAGATTATTTAATATAAAGTTAAATTGGCAATTTATCACAAATATATTATTTAACTATTGATAAATCTATCATAAAGTAGTAAAATATATATAATAAAAATTACAGGATAAGAATTTATTTATGAAGAAAATAGATGTCAAAAGATTTAATGCTTTTATAACATTTACTAGACTTCCGCAAGCTAAAAATATATTTAAAGAAATAGAATGGTATGAAAATTATAATTCTAATGTATTCGCTACAATTATATCGGATAGGATAGATAAAGATTTTTCAGTTGTTATTTTAAGAAGAGACAAAGATTCCAAATTTAGATGTTCGGATACTAAATACTCTTTAGCAACTATAGAAGAAGCTAGAAAATGGATGTTGGATATTGTAGAAAAAATTGAGAAGTCTAGAGAATATATATTTGTTCAATATGATGAAAAAGGTAAAAATATAGATGTATTTAACACTATTAAAAATAAAAATATAAGCGATAGTTTTAAAATATTAAATAATTCTGACGAATATAAACCAGCTAAATTATTAATATCCGAAATTATGCCTCATTATATGGATATAGATGGTAATTTTGTAGAGCAATTTCAAACGACTGGATTTGATGCTAGAATATGGGAACTATATTTATACTGTTATTTTAACGAAGAAAAATTTATTATTAATAAAGATTACAGTGCTCCAGATTTTTATATATCTAAAGATGGCTATAATATATCTATAGAGGCTTCCACTTTAAATAACAAAAAGGAATATCAATTAGATATAAAAATATATGATAGAATAAATAGCATATTGCCTATTAGATTTGGCAGTTCAATAAAATCAAAAATAGACCATGTGGATAAAAATAATTTACATTACTGGGAATATGAACATACTAAAGATAAGCCATTTATTATAGCTATTGCAGATTTTAGTAATGATATTTCTATGATATATAGCAGTAATTCTTTAATAAATTATTTATATGGGTATTCACATGAAATCTCATATAATAAAGAGGGCAATTTAAATATAATTCCAAAGAAAATTGAAAATTTTAAATATAATGATAAGGTAATAGATGCTGGTTTTTTTCTAAAAAAGGAAAATGAAAATATAAGTGCTATATTAAGTTCTACTTCAGGAACACTAAATAAATTTCTCAGAATCGGCAAGCAATCTGGTTTTGATAAATATAATAAATTATGCATAATGAAAGAAGCTTTTTATTATGACCCTAATCCAAATGCCTCTAAACCAATACACGATATTAGCGAAGTAACAGAAAAGACTAACGAAAAATGGGGTGATGGATTATCTATATATCATAATCCTAATGCTAAATTTCCAATACAAAGACATTTATTTCCTAATGCTACTCATCACATTTTTAGAAATGGCTTAATAGAAACAGTAACGCATCCATATTCTCTTTTATCGTCTATTACTTATATATCAATAAGATAGAATTAAATTATTTTTTAATATAAATACAAAAAACTATTTAATCGAATTATACTTAAATCTTCTATTTTCGTTTATTCCTCTGCCTTTATAATTCTTGCATAAAAATATATGGTAGCTGTCCAACAATCTGATTGTTCTGTTTAATGTTTTTCGCTTCGATTGAAAATTTGTAATATATTCGCACTCTTCAAAATATTGAGAAATTAAATCGGTATTATCCGAAGTCGAAATATAATAAAAATCATTGCCTATAAAATCTTTATCATTATACCAAAAATCAAAAGAAGTCGGATGATAAGTGTCCCAATTCAAACAAACTGCTTCCTTTTCGGGTTTGACATAAAAATTAATCATCGAAGGAATTTGATAATTAAGCGAAAAAATTCTAATATCTTTATTCATACTATTTTTATAATAATCTTTAATATCATACCTTATCGCATCATACTTAAAATATCTGTCAGTTGGGTCGCCTTTTATCGGAATTATTGGAATGAAATATTGAAGAATTATTATAGATATTACCGTCATACAAAAAATTATATTTCCAAAAAATAAATTTCTTATATATCTTTTATGCCCATTTTGAGAGATAAAAAACGAAACTAAAAATAATCCGCCCGCATACATAAACAAAGCCCAATTTGCCTCAAGTTTATTTTTAAAAGATTTTTGCAATATGTATAAAAATGGAATTAACGATATAAATGCAAAATAAAAATCTTTTTCGGAAGTTTCTTTTTTAATATATTTAACCGCAGTTTTGATTATCAAATAAACGAATAATATAAAAAATAAAGGACTAAATAAACCGATTTGAGCGCCCCAAAAATCTAAAGCGCTGTTTATACTTCTTGCTTTACCAAGTCTTTTTATTATATAAATAACGGGAGCAAAATCAGTGTCAATAATATAAATTATAAAAGGCAAACAGAAAATAATTATAATTAAAAACGATAAATAGAATTCTATTGATAAAAATATTTCCTTTCGTTTTGAAGAAAACAATATAAAAACTAAAATTGAAAATATTATAAATACGGAATTTATTTTAGATAATATTGAAAATCCAATTAAAGCTCCCGACAAATAAAAATATTTCTTATAGTAAAAAATACTTTTGTAATAAGCTATTATAGAAAATATAATAAAATAAAACATTGGAGTATCTATCGTAACTATCAAAGAAAGCCCAGAAAAGAATGGGATTATATTAAATAATATTATCGAAATTATAGCGGAGTTTTCGTCTCTTTCATTTTTTATAAACTTATACAAAAATACCGAAACCAAAATTGAAAATATTACGCTTCCTATTCTCGCTCCAAATCCGTTATAACCGAAAATCGTTAAACTTAATTTAAGGAAATAAGCTATTCCCGCTCCATGGTCGAAAAAACCAAACGGCAAATGATTTGTCCATAAAACATAATAAGCCTCATCGTCTATCAAAGTAGTAAACGATATTAATATGATTTTTACGATATAAACAAAAATTATAAATATAAAAGAAATTAGAAATATTTTATTTTTTATTACTATTTTTAATTTATTGTAAATATTTAAATAATGCAATTCAAATAAAATATTAAATAACGATTTTTTATTTTTCATAAAATACCGCCTTTAATATTTAGTTGTGATTTACGCCAAAGAAAGCGTTTAAATGTTTCAAATAATTCTTTAGTTTTGCAATGGAAAAATCGCCGAAAAAATTTATAATGCGGCGTTAGTGTAGTGTAGTGTCAAACTAAACATATAAAATTCCTACCTTATTTTTTAATGATTAAATTATAACATATTAATAAAAAATGTCAATACTTTAATTATAAATTATAATTAATTTAAAATAATATAATCTTCATTTTTTATAAATATAATATATAATAATTTTATTAAAAGTCTATTTTATACTATATATTCCGAAAATATTAAAAAGCGGAATTGTATATTAGGTTATAGGAAAGATATGCCTGCGAGCGAAGAAATTAAAGAAAATAATATTGAAAGTTTAGAACCAAAAAAAGCTTTAAAGAAAAAAGTTTTGATTAAATCTAAAGACAAAGTTAAAGATTTGGATTTATCTAATTACGGTTATAGAACTCAAGCGAGAATATACGCTATTATGTCTTTATACGCTTATGAAATGAATAAAGGAGATATGAATCTTGAAGAAGTTTTATCTTTCGATTATGAAGATAAAAATATAAACGATTCTATAAAACAATTTGCAAAAGAACTTATTGAAGGAACTATAAATAATTTGGAGAGAATAGACGCTATTATAGAAAAATATTCTAAAAATTGGGATATAAAGAGAATACAATATGTGGATAAATCAATACTAAGAATGTCAATTTATAGTTTGATTTATTTGAAAGAAAAAATATCAAAACCTATAATTATAAACGAAGCGGTAGAGATAGCAAAAATATTTGGCGATAAAGATTCTTATAAATTTGTTAACGGGATTTTAGATGGCATACAAGAAGAAGACTTATAATAAATTATTGTCAAAATACAAAAACCTGCAAATCATTGTATTTATTTTATGCGTAGGAGCTTTAGGAATTATATCTATTATTTCTTTAAATGTCGCTATAGTTCAAGGAAAGATAAGATTAAATTCAAAAATTATAGACGAATATACTTTAGCCGAAGAATATTATAATAATAAAGATTACGGAAAAGCTAAATCAATTTTGAAAAAAGAGATTAATTCTACTATCGACCCTAAAAAAGAATACGATTCTAAAATACTTCTTGGTAAAATATATAATGAAACGGGAGAATATATAGAAGCGATTAATCTTTTTAATAAAATGACTAATTCTTTATATTTAGACGAACGATTAAAATATAATATGGCTATATCCTATTTAAAAAGCGAAATGCCCGAACAGGCTTTATATTATTTGGAGCAAACTTTAACCGTAAACTCAAATTATATTCCTACCCTACTTACATTGGGACAATTTTATATGGATAGAAATTTGCCTCGTTTAGCGAAAGGTTATTATGAAAGAGTTTTAAATTTAGAAGACAATGACGAAGCTATGTTTTATGTCGGAATAATCGCATTAAACGAAGGATTGCAAACAATAGCTTACGACACTTTAAATAAACTTGTTAGAACAAGCAGAAGCGAATATGCGGACAAAGCGGCTAATATTTTAGGCGACATTTATGTAATATCGGGAGATACCGACAGCGCTATAGAAATGTATTTAAAGAGTTTAGCAAATTCAAAAATGCAATCCGATTCTGTTGGAAGGCTTGTTAGAGTTTATCAGCAGACGGAAGATTACGATTCTATAAAAAAAGTTTATGAGCAAATTTTGGAACAGAATCCTTACGATATCGAAACTATTTTATCTCTTGGAGAATTATACGAAAAAGAAAATAGTTATGAGAAAGCGGTTAAATATTATTTAAGATTAACAAAAATTAAAAATTACGATAATACTTACGAAGCCGTAGGATTATTGGCAAACGCTTATTATAAAGGCGCTATGTTAAAAGAAGCGGAAGCGAATTATAAAAAAATATTAATAGTCGATAAAAAAGACGATTTATATATAACGGCTTTAGAGAGACTCGGCGATATAACTTATAGAAAAAAATCTTATTTTGAATCTTTAAAATATTATCAGCAAATTTATGTAATGGAAACTAATAATTTAATATTTATGCCAAGATTAGGCGAATTGGAATTATATTTTGGCAACTCCGACAGAGGAATTAGATTGCTTGAAAATTCTATTAAAGCGGAAGTTGGAAACGCTTTTCCGAGTAGAACTTTGGCTATTTATTATGAATCGATAGGAAATAATAACGAAGCTATAAATTATTATAATTATACTTTGTCGAAATATCCTAAAGATAGAGAAAGCATTTATAGAGGCGGAATTCTTTATTATAAAACAAAAAATTACGAAAAGGCAAAAGAATCTCTCTTGATTGCTGCAAACGATGAAAATAATACAACTTTAGTTAGAGAAACCGCTTGGGTAACTTTATGTTCTATGATGGAAGAAATATCTTCGTATAATGACGCTTCAATTTATTATAGACAATTAATAGAAATGTCGCCTAAAGTTGAAAATTACAAACTTTACGGAGCGTTTTCATACAGAAGACTTCAATATAATGACGCTATATATTCCTACAACGAAGCTTTAAATATAGCGACAGATAAAAAAGATATGTTTGAAATAAATTTAGCTTTAGGAAAATGCTATTATAGAATGAACGAACTTGACAACGCGGAAGAAAGTTATAGAAACGCTTTAAGTTATAACGGCGGAGATTCGCAGGCAAAAGAAGGTTTAAAGCAAGTTATGGCAAAAAAGCAGTTGATATATAATAAATAATTTTTTAAAATAAACGCTTGACAAATTTTTTAATCTATGTTATATTTTAATTATATTTATAGTTAAATAAATAATGGAT
>ERZ857984.2525-NODE-2525-length-10990-cov-5.232647_pt1 | contig 10990 bp, 8 predicted proteins | sample MGYA00519914_ERZ857984 | MGnify/ENA primary metagenome ERZ857984 (study PRJEB31778, sample SAMEA3449417) | human gut metagenome | biome: human gut; feature: human-associated habitat; material: faeces | place: United Kingdom | collected 2010/2012 ... | reverse complement strand
CCCGCCGTTTCTGCCGTATTTTACATATATTTTACTTTATCATAGCACGAACTGCGCCCCGGCGCAAATCCCGCTGAGCACGCGCGGCAAAAAACGCCGGGGGCGCAAAGCCCATCGCACCCCCGGCGTGCCCGGCCGGAAAAAAGTTTACAATTATTTAAAAGGGAGAACGGTTGTATTCGCAATTTAAAAAGAGTATACTTGGCACCGTGAGCCGACCGACCGGTCGGTCGGAAAAATATGGAAGGGCCGCCGCCGGCTGCGGCAGGGCGGCCCGCACAGGGGAGAAAGCCGTACTTATGTCGAAATATTGCGTGAAAAAGCCGTTCACCGTGTTGGTGGCGGTGGTGATGGTGATTGTGCTGGGCGTGATCAGCTTTATGAACATGACCACCGACCTTTTGCCCGCCATGGAGCTGCCCTATGTGGTAGTGGTGACTACCTACCCCGGCGCCAGCCCTGAAAAGGTGGAAACCGCAGTAACCGCCACCCTGGAAGCGGGCCTGGGCACCGTGAACGGGGTGAGCAGCGTGACCAGCACCTCCAGCGAAAATGTGAGCATGGTGGTGCTGGAATTTGAAAACGGAACGAATATGGACAGCGCCATGGTCAACCTTTCCACCGCGCTGGACCAGGTGAAAGGCTATTTGCCCGACACCGCCCAGAACCCCATGCTGCTGCAGCTCTCGCCGGATATGCTGCCGGTCATGATTGCCAGCGCCGACATGGAGGGCATGGACATTTACCAGCTCACCGAGTTTGCGAACGAAAACCTGATCCCCGCGTTTGAGCGGCAGGCGGGTGTGGCAAGCGTGAGCGGCACGGGCCTGGTGGAGCGCAGCGTGGAGATCCGCCTGGATGAGGAGAAGATCGAGGCCATCAACACCAAGGTGCTGGCCGGTGTGAACGACAAGCTGGCCGACGCCAAGGCCGAGCTGGACAAGGCGCAGAGGGAGCTTGCGGACGGCAAGGCCGAGCTGCAGAGCGGCAAGACCGAGCTGGAGGACAAACAGGCCGAAACCGCCGACACGCTGGCCGACGCCAGCGCCCAGCTGGATTCCGCCATCGCCCAGGCGCAGGCTCTTGCCAGCCAGGAAACGGCGCTGAACGCCAGCAAGGCTGCGCTGGAGATGGAAAAAGAGCAATATGATGCATATTTAAAACAGATATCCGATGGAATCACTCAGGTGGTTTCGATAAAGACGATACTGGAAAGCATGCAAAGCAACCTTAATTTAGCTGATGATTCGGCGACTTTGAAGGATGTTTTCGGAACATCCTTGGATCAACTGGCCCAGTTTGGACTGACGGGCGAGAGCACGGTAGCGGAGGCCAAAGTTGTACTTGCTGCAAGTATTCAAGAGCTTGGGACCCAAAAAACAGAGCTTGAAGCACAAAAAGCAGGACTGGAAGCGAAAAAGGCCCAGCGCCTGCCTCAGATCGAAACCGAGCTGGCGAACCTCTCCACCGAGCTGGCCGCCGCCAAAATGATGAAGGAAAAGGCCCAGGAGGGCATCGACAAAGCGCAGGCCGCCTACAAGGAACTGGAGGCTGGCAAGATCAACGCTGCCGCGGGCTTTGGCAGCGGCGCGGCGCAGATGGCGGCCGCCGAGGCCAGCATCAAGCAGGGCGAGGAAACGCTCAAGAACGCGCGCGAACAGTTTGAGGACGCCCGCGAGGAGGCGCTGAAAAATGCCGACATGAGCCAGCTGCTCACCAAGGACATGGTAGCAAAGCTGGTGATGGCGCAGAACTTCGCCATGCCCGCCGGTTATCTGTACCAGGGCGAGGACCAGTATCTGCTGAAGGTAGGCGACGCGTTCGCCAGCCTGGAAGAGCTGGAAAACGCCATGCTGCTGCACATGGAGGCCGGCGGCGTGGGCGACGTGCGCCTTTCGGACGTTGCCACCGTGACCATGATCGACAACAGCGGCGAGAGCTATGCCCGGGTGAACGGCAACGTGGCGGTGGCCCTGAGCATCCAGAAAAGCTCCACCGCCTCCACCAGCGCGGTGTCCAAGGCGGCGAACGCCGCCATTGAGGAGCTGGAGGCAAAGTACCCCGGCCTTCGCATTACCCCGCTGATGGACCAGGGCGACTACATTAAAATGACCGTGAACACGGTGCTCTCGAACCTTGCCTGGGGCGCGCTGCTGGCCATTCTGGTGCTGGCGCTGTTCCTGAAGGACCTGCGCCCCACCGGCGTGGTGGCGTTCAGTATCCCCATCAGCCTGATGTTCGCGGTGGTGCTGATGTATTTCTCCGGCGTTACCCTGAACATGATCAGCCTGTCCGGCCTGGCGCTGGGCGTGGGCATGCTGGTGGATAACTCGATCGTGGTCATGGAGAACATTTACCGCCTGCGGGGCGAGGGCATGCCCGCGGCCAAAGCGGCGGTGAAGGGCGCAAAGCAGGTGGCCGGGGCCATTGCGGCCTCCACCCTGACCACGGTGTGTGTGTTCCTGCCCATTGTGTTCACCAGCGGCATTACCCGCCAGCTGTTTGTGGACATGGGCCTGACCATTGCCTATTCGCTGGCCGCCAGCCTGTTGGTGGCGCTGACGGTGGTGCCCGCGCTCAGCTCCACCTTGCTGCGCACGACCAGCGAGAAGGGACACCCCTTGTTCGACAAGGTGCTTGTTCTCTATGAAAAGGCGCTGAGCTTCTGCCTGCGCTTCAAGGCGGTGCCCCTGGGCCTTGCCGTGGCGCTGCTGGGGGTGTGCGTGTGGCACACCGCCCAGATGGGCATGGAGTTTATGCCCAGCATGGGCGGCAACCAGGTAAGCGCTACCCTTAAGCTGCCGGAGGACACCCCCCGCGCCGACGCTTACGCCATGGCCGATGAGGCGATGAACCTGATGCTCACGGTGGACGGCGTGGAGACCGTGGGCGCCATGGAGGGCGGCGGCGGAATGATGAGCATGATGGGCGGAGGCGGCAGCAGCGGCAATAAGGTGGAGAGCGTGAGCTTTTACCTGCTGCTGAGCGAAAAGGCCGCACAGAACAGCGCAGAGGCGGCAAAGCAGCTGGAAGCGCTTTCGGCCCGGCTGCCGGGCTGTGAGATCGAGGTGTCCACCTCCAACATGGATCTGTCGGCACTGGGGGGCAGCGGGCTGGAACTGATCGTGCGCGGCCGCGACCTGCAGACCCTGAACAGCATCACCCAGGATCTGATGGAGATGCTCTCCGGCGTGGAGGGGCTGGAAAACCCCTCCAACGGGCAGGAAGAGGGCGCGCCCCAGCTGCGGGTGGTCATTGACAAGGACGCCGCCATGCGCTATGGCCTGACCGTGGCCCAGATCTACAGCGAGCTGTCGGGCGCGCTGACCACCGAGACCACCTCCACCACCCTCACGGTGGGCCAGAGCGACTACGAGGTGAACGTGGTAGACGAGCGCAACCCCGTGGACCGCGACAACCTGATGAATTATGAATTTGAAACCAGCGTGCAGAACGAGGACGGCGAAACCGTGACCGAAACCCACATCCTGGCCGACTTTGCCAGCCTGAAGAGCGATTTGAGCGTGGCCTCGGTGAGCCGCGAAAACCAGCAGCGCTACATGACCGTGACCGCGGCCACCGCCGAGGGTTATAACACCACCCTGATCGGCCGCCAGGTGGAAAAGCTGCTGGCCGATTATGAGGTGCCGGACGGCTACACCGTGGAGATCGGTGGCGAAACCCAGACCATTGCCGACGCCATGGGCGATCTGGTGCTCATGATCCTGCTGGCCGTGGTGTTTATCTACCTGATCATGGTGGCCCAGTTCCAAAGCCTGCTGTCGCCCTTTATCGTGATGTTCACCCTGCCCCTGGCCTTTACCGGCGGCCTGCTGGCGCTGTGGCTGGCGGGGCAGCCGCTCTCGGTGATTTCCATGCTGGGCTTTTTGATCCTGGCGGGCATTGTGGTGAACAACGGCATCGTGTTCGTGGATTATACCAACCAGCTGCGGCTGGCGGGCATGGAAAAGCGGGCGGCGCTGCTGCTCACGGGCAAGGCCCGCATCCGGCCCATCCTGATGACCGCCCTCACCACCATTCTTGCCATGAGCACGATGGTTTTCTCCAAGGGCATGGGGGCCGAGATGGCGCAGCCTATGGCGCTGGTAACCATCGGCGGCCTTGCCTACGCCACCCTGCTCACCCTGTTCGTGGTGCCGGTGCTGTATGACCTGCTGTTCCGCCGCCAGCTGGAAAACGTGGATGTGGGGGAGGACGACTGATGTATACCGAAAAACAGCAAAAAATATTCGGCGCCGTGCTGGACCTGGCAAAGCGGGGGGAGAACCTGTACACCGTGAAGGTGCAGGATATTGCCACTGCGGCCGGGGTGGGCAAGGGCACCCTGTACGAATATTTTGATTCCAAGGAAGAAATTCTGGTGCACACCATGCTCTGGTGCCTGGAGAAGGAGCTGACCGAGCTAAGGGCTTCCATTACGCCCGGCGGCAGCTTTGAAGAAGATTTAGAGGCGCTGCAGCGGTGTGTGGCTGAGCGCATCCGCCTGCAGGGCGGGGCGTATTGGCTGATCATGAGCAGCTTTTCTGCAAATGATCTGCCGGAGCTTGCCGAGAGATACAAGACCGAGATGGAGCAGCGGGACGCCGAAGGCCGGGCGATAAAAGCCGAGTTGATCGCCAAGGGTAGGGCGGAGGGCCGCATTGCGGCCAGCTGCTCGGACGACTACTGCAATTATGTGATCGATACTGCGCTGAAAAGCGTGGCGGAACCGCTTGGCGGATGCAGCGGCAGCCAAAGCGGCGTGTACAGCCTGACCATGGTGCGCAAGGCCCTGGCCTGAAAAACGTTAAAAACGAGGGGGCGGCCCTTGACAGGGGCCGCCCCCTCGTTTACAATAGGATACATCCAATAAAAGGGAGTAGTTCGCGCCTCGTTCCGGCAGGAACGCGGCGTTGTGCGGTCCGTCATCCCGTCACGGGGCTGCCAGCCCCGGTACCGGGCCGCGCACGGGTGCCTTGGCCTTTCGGAACGAGACTTTTGTTGTGCTTTTGGGCACAATAAAAGTCTCGTTTTTTGTGCCTGCGCCCCAAAATAAGGGAGGAATGGATCGAATGATCTGGAATTGTGTGGTACTTTTGTTCGGCTTTGCGCTGCTGCTCAAGGGGGCGGACGCATTTGTGGACGGCTCCTCCGGCATCGCCCGCCTTTTGCGGGTGCCCGGGGTGGTGATCGGCCTCACCATCGTGGCCATCGGCACCAGCCTGCCCGAGGCGTCGGTGTCCATCACCGCGGGGCTTGTGGGGGCAAACGGCCTTTCCCTGGGAAATGTGATCGGCTCGAACATCTTCAATCTCATGGTGGTGGCCTGCCTGTGTGCGCTTATCATGACCTTTTCGCTGGAAAAGCAGCTGCTCACCCGGGATTTCCCGGTGTGCGTGGGGGCCAGCGCCCTGCTGGTGGTGTTTTTGCTGGACGGTGTGCTGGCCCGCTGGGAGGGGCTTGTGCTGCTGGCGGGAATCATAGCCTATATTGCATGGACGGTGGCGGCCACCCTGAAAAACCGCGCCGGCACCGAGCCCTGCACGGAGACCATCTCCCCGGTCAAATGCGTGGTGTTTATTGTGCTGGGGGCCGCGGCCATTATTTGGGGGGGCGACCTGGTGGTGAACAGCGCCAGCGCCATTGCCCGCACGCTGGGCCTCACCGAAACGCTCATCGGCCTCACCATCGTGGCGGTGGGCACCAGCCTGCCCGAACTGGCCACCAGCATTGTGGCGGCAAAAAAAGGGGAGAGCGGCCTTGCGCTGGGCAACGCCATCGGCTCCAGCACCTTCAACATCCTGTTCATTTTGGGCGCGTCCAGCGCGCTGAACCCCATCGAGGCGCCCGCGGGCATTTTGGTGGACGCCCTGATCCTTCTGGCGCTCACAGGCGCGCTTTTTGTGTGGTGCCGCATTAAGGGCCGCATGACAAAGCCCATGGGGGCGGCAGGGCTGGCGGCCTATCTCGCTTATATGGTATACCTGATCGTAAACGCATAAGCGGCGCCCCGGCATGGTTTCAAACTTCCCCGGCCAAGGCCAGAAAGGCCTCCATGGCCGGGGTTTTCCATTTTGCGGCGTGGCGGAACAGGCGGCTGGGCACCACCGCCGCAAACCCCTCCACCTGCAGCGGCACAAGCTCGCCCCGGGCCTGGGGCCCCTCCAGCAAAAAGCCGGGCAGCAGGGCCACGCCCAGCCCGCTCAGAGCAAACTTCAAAATGGCGGTGGTGCTGTCGGTTTCCAAAAAAATATGGGGCTGCAGGCCCTGGCGCGCGCAAAAATTTTCAAACACGGCCCGGTAGGGGCAGCCCTGTTCGGTAAAAAGAAAGGGCATGCCCGAAAGCCTGGCGGGCGGCACGGGGCCGGGGCTGGCCCAGGGGCTGCCCGGCGCCGCGGCAAGCTGCAGCGGGTGGGCCCCGGAACAGCTTTGGGCCCAGCTGCCGGGGACCGGCCCCTCGCCCAAAAGCCATACAAGGTCCAGCCCGCCCGCGTTCAGCTGGCGGGCAAGCTGATTCCAGCCGCCGGTCTGCACCTCCAGGTCCACCTGGGGATATCGCTCATGATAGCGGCGCAGCAGCTGCGGCAGCGGCCCACCGCACAGCGAGGTAAAAACCCCCAGCCGCAGCTTGCCCCGGGGCGGCCCGGGCTGCTGAACGGCAAGCTTTGCGTTTTCCGCCCCCCGCACCAGGGCGCGGGCGTGTTCCAGCAGAATTTCGCCGGCCGGGGTAAGGGCAATGCGCTTGCCCAACCGGTCGAACAGGGGAAGGCCGAGCTCTTGTTCCAGCAGCTGGATTTGGGTGGTCACGGTGGACTGGGTATACCCAAGCTCTGCCGCCGCGCGGGAAAAGCTGTGCAGGTCGGCCACCCGGATAAAGGTGTTCAGGTTGCGGAGCTCCATCTTGCAGCCTCTTTCTTGTATCGAAATAATTGAATGTTATTATATTATAATTCAATTTTACAAATTTTAAAAGAGGAAGTATACTGAAACCAGGATCAAATTCAGGAGGTACTTTGTATGAACGTGACCGTGATCGGCAGCCATCTTTGCCCCGATACCCTTTATGCGCTGTGCGAGCTGCGCAGAGCGAACGCAACCATTGAGTTCAAAAATCTGTCCGCCTCGCTGGCAGACCTGAAGGCCTATTTGGCCCTGCGCGAGAGCGAGCCCCTGTACGACGCTGTGCGCCAGGGGGGCGGCATTGGCATTCCCTGCTTTGTGCTGGAAAACGGGGAAAAAACGCTGGATCTGGGCAAGGTGCTGGCCGGCTGCTGAGCGGCCGGCAAAACCCGCGCAGGCCCGGAACACCATTCAAGAGGGAGAAGGGGCCCCGGCCGTTTTTGGCCGGGGCCCCTTCTCCCTTTTTCGCCCTGGTGGGGCGGAGATGCTGAAAAAACCACAGAGATGCAAAACCGTGCGGCCCTGGCGGTGCCGCGGGCGATCTGGGCCCGCTACAGCTCCACCCGCACCGGCTGGTCCAGCGCCATGCTTTCGGGCGTGACGCGGCAATCGTATGCCAGCAGCTGCACCCCCGCTGCCACGGCCCGGCGAAGCGCCTGGCCGAACGCGGGGTGGGTGGCCCAGTTGGGGCCAAAGGTGTGGGGGCCTTTCATCTGGATCACGATGAGCACACAGCAGCGCCAGCCCTGGCCGGCCAGGGCGGCGAGCTCGTTCACGTGCTTCAGGCCGCGCAGGGTTGGCGCGTCGGGGAAGCGGGCGTACCCCTCTGTTTCCAGGGTGCAGCCCTTTACCTCCACCAGCATTTTTTGCCCCGCCTGCTCCGCGTAAAAATCAAAGCGGGAATCCCCCAGCTTATACTCGGCCCGAAGCGCGCCCAGCGGGCCAAGGCCACCCGCGGCCAGCCACTCCTTTGCGGCGGCGTTGGGGGCGGCGGAATCCATGTTCACCAGCAGGGAGCCCTTTTCCACCGCCACCAGGTCACAGGGGGTCTTGCGGGCCGGGTTTTCGCTGCGCTCCAGATATACCCGCGCGCCGGGCACCAAAAGCTCGGCGCAGCGACCGGTGTTTTTTACATGCACGGCGAACGGTTCGCCTTTGCCGCGCACCGTTGCCACAAAGCGGTTGGGGCGCGCCAGAAATGTGGCCGGTTCGATGTGGGAATACTGCATTTTTGCGTCCTTTCAAGGGTCGAAAAGACCCGGAAATTGGCTTTTTCAGCGGTTTTGCTTGACGTATTCTACAGGAATGCTATAATTTTACCAAAGCATACCGAAACCGGCCGCACCGGCCGGCACACCGGCGTATGCGGAGGGTTTTGCACACTGAAAAGGAGAGGTAAAAACAATGAAAAAGAGCAGCGAGCAAACTGTGATCAGTGCAGATAAATATTACACCATCACCGCCGCAAATGGCAAGGTGGTAGAGGTGGCCGATTTCAACCCCGAGAACGGCGCCGCCATCCAGCTGTGGGACTATGCGGGTGAGGACTGGCAGCAGTGGAGCTTTGTGCGCGCGGGCGACGGGGTGTACCGCATCTGCAACAAGTTCACCGGCAAGATGCTGGACCTGATCGCCGGCGGCGTGGTGGACGGCACCTGGGTGCACCAGTGGGAGGGCGCCAGCGGTTCCAGCCAGCTGTGGGTGCTGGAATCCACCGGCGACGGCCGCGTGAAGATCCGCTCGAACCTTTCGGGCAAATGCCTGGACGTGGTGGGCATGAACCAGGAGAACGGCGCGCGCCTGCAGATCTGGCAGGACGTGAACGGCGAGAACCAGATCTGGCTGGTGCAGGAGGCAAAGGCTGTGAAGAAAGCTTCCCGCGCCAAAAAAGCCGAAGCCGCGCCGAAAGCCGCCGTCAAAAAGGCTGCTGAGCCCGCAAAAGCCGAAGCAAAGCCCGCTGCCAAAAAGCCGGGCCGCAAGCCCGCCGCCAAGAAGGCCGCGCCCAAAGCTGAGCTGGTAAAGCCCGTCGAGACCACCAAGGCGCTGGCCGAGCAGCCCAAGACCACCAAGGCGCTGACTGAAAAGAAAGCCGCCCCCGCCAAGAAGGCCGCGCCTGCTAAAAAGGCGGAAACCGCCAAGAAAGCGGAGCCTGCCAAAAAAGCTGCGCCCGCCAAGAAGACCGACAAAGAATAACAAAAGCGGGGCCGGCCTGTTGCCGCCGGACCTTCTGTGGATAAAATTACGAACGGCCGCCATTCCTTTGAGGAATGGCGGCCGTTCTTCTGTTCCGCCCGCTTGACCGCGCTGAGCAGCGGCCGGACGGGCGGAACTTCCTTACGGTTTTTCTTGCCTCATGTATGCCCGGATGAATTTTTCCGAGGGGGAGTAGAGCTTTTGGGGCAGGGCATCCAGCGAAAACCATTCCCAGGCGTCCTGCTTGTCCGGCTCCATCACCCTGGCCTCTCCCGCGTGAGCCCTGGCGATTACCTGGAGGGTTACAAAATGTTTATGGGGCTGGATATCGTCGGCCGCGCTGAAGACCTGAAGGTCCCAAATCGTAAGGCCGGTTTCCTCGCGGACCTCCCGGGCCGCCCCTTCAAAAATCGTTTCGTGGTATTCCTGCTTGCCCCCCGGCAGGCACCAGCTGCCCGGCTCGTAAATGCCGCCGGTGTCTGGCCCGTTTACAACGCGATGCCCCAAAAGGATCTTGTTTTCTTTTAGGATCATTACCCCAATGCCCACTTTTATAAAAGGCTCCACAAAATCACCTCACACGTTGACCCGGTGTGCCTGCCACAGAAAAACAGGTGGCTTTTTTATAGTCTAATTCCGGCGGGCCGAAATGTCAAACAAGAAGTGCTGCGCAGGGGGCTGTTAAGCAGCCGCTTTTGGCTTTTTGCACCCCTTATGTGACTTTGCCACAGTAAGTTGGCGCAAACCCGCATATAATAAAAACTATTCCCCCTTTTACAGGGGCATCCCAACAAAAAGGAGGCCTGTTTTATGGGCTTTACCGTTGAAACCGGGGTTTCGGCCCTTACTGTTTTTGTGCAGGGGCTGCTGAGCTTTTTTTCCCCGTGTGTGCTGCCGCTGGTGCCGCTGTACCTGGGGTATCTGGCCGGGGGAGCGGCCGCCGGAGATCTGACCGACCGGCAGCGCCGCCGGGTTACAATGCGCAATACGGTGTTCTTTGTGATCGGCGTGAGCTTTGCGTTTTTCCTTCTGGGGCTGGGCTTTACCAGCCTGGGGCGCTTTTTGAGCGGCAACCGCGCCATGGTGGCCCGCATTGGGGGCATCCTGATTATGCTGCTGGGCCTGGTGCAGCTGGGCTTTTTGAGCTCGAAATTCATGCAGCGCGAGTGGCGGCTGCCCTTTAACCTGCAAAAATGGGGCATGAACCCGCTCACCGCGCTGCTGCTGGGGTTCACCTTCAGCTTTGCCTGGACCCCCTGTGTGGGCCCGGCGCTCACCAGCGTGCTGCTGATGGCGGGCTCGGCCGCCACCCGCGGTATGGGCTTTGTGCTGATTGGGGTGTACACCCTGGGCTTTATTCTGCCCTTTTTGGCGGTAGGCATGTTCACCAGCCAGGTGCTGGGCTTTTTCAAGCGGCACACCAATTGGGTCCGCTGGACGGCCAAGGCCGGGGGCGTGCTGCTGATCGTGATGGGCCTGATGATGTTTACCGGCTGGATGAACGGGTTCACGGGGTATCTGTCCGGTCTTGGGGGCGCGGGGAGCGGCCCTGGCGCAAGCCAAAGCGCCCCGGCCCCCACCGAGGCCCCGCCCGCTTCCGGCAGCGGGGCGCCGGGCGAGGCGGACGCTTCTTCCCCGGGCAGCTCTTCGGCAGGCAGCGGGGCGGCCCCGGGCAGCAGTTCGGCCGCCGAGCTTCCCCCTGCGCCGGATTTCACCCTGGTGGACCAGAACGGCCAGGAGCACACCCTCTCCGACTACAAGGGCAAGGTGGTGTTTTTGAACTTCTGGGCCACCTGGTGCGGCCCCTGCCAGCGGGAGATGCCGGAGATCCAGCAGCTCTATGAGGATTGGGGCGAAAACACCGGCGAGGTGGTGGTGTTGGGTGTGGCGAACCCCA
>ERZ857984.2520-NODE-2520-length-11004-cov-2.835784_pt1 | contig 11004 bp, 9 predicted proteins | sample MGYA00519914_ERZ857984 | MGnify/ENA primary metagenome ERZ857984 (study PRJEB31778, sample SAMEA3449417) | human gut metagenome | biome: human gut; feature: human-associated habitat; material: faeces | place: United Kingdom | collected 2010/2012 ... | reverse complement strand
CCCTGTATATGATCAACGGCAAACCGCAGCAGGGCAAAATGTTCACCGAGAAATTCGGGACTTACCAGTGTACCCTTGCCGTTCGTGAGGCGTTTATGCAGAAAACGCAGCGGGAAATCAACGATGCCATCATCGACGAGGTGCTGATCACCGGCACGGCAAATATTGCGCCTGCCGACCTGAAAATCATCAAGGGCGTCGCCGCCGAGTATGTACGGGATATCTTCCGCAGACTTCGTGAGCACGGCTACGATGAGAATACAATGACCTTGTATGTAACCGGTGGCGGCGCTTGTCTTGTAAAGAACTTTTATAAGTTCAGCGCCGACCGGGTGAAATTTGTTGAGGATATCTGCGCCGCCGCAAAGGGATATGAATATCTGGCGGAAACGCAGATAAAGGCTGAGGCGAAGGGATGAGCAAATATCGGATCAATGTGCGGTTTGATTTGGACAAGCCGATGGAAGAAAACGCCGCAAAGTATTTACAGTCGCTGGATAAATCCCGCAACGCTTTTATGGTAACGGCGATCTTAAACGAAATGCAGCGGCAGACATCCGCAAGCGGGGTTTTGCTGGAGGATATTCGGCAGGTCATACGGGAGGAATTGCAGGAGGTGTCGTTTGCTGCGGCACCTCCTGTCTTTGAGCAGGTACAACCGGAGCTGACCGAGGAGCAGCAAGCTGAAAACGAAAAGAGTGTGCTGGATGACCTTGAAATGTTCGGCTGAGCCAAAATGCCGAGATGTGGCTCAAATCGCAGTATTTGAAGCAAAGCCAGTGCCACTTTGGCTCAAAGACAAGATGCGCCCCAAGGGGCAAGAAAGTGGTTTTCGGTATCGTGCAGCGCAAAGAACGCTGAAATCCCGGTATCTGACAGCCGCTTTTCTTTATGCCCTGCGGGGTGCGTCTCACGATATAACAAGCAGGGACTTTGTGTGCCACAGAAGTCCCAATCACAGCCGAAATCGGCTGACTCTTTGGGGGCATAGCCCCCAATCCCCCGAAAGGAGAGATGTGTATGGGGAAAGATGTTCGTATTGCCGTAAGAGTTACGGCAAAGGAAAAAGAGAAAATCCAAGCAAAGGCCCGAAAATGCGGGCTGAACACAACCGAATATGTGAAGCAAAGAGCGTTGGGGTACGAGCCGAGAGAGGTTCCGCCTGGCGCTCTTTTTGCTTGCCTTGAAAGACTGGGTGAGCTTGCGGATAAAGCGAGTTCACCGGAGTTGGACGAGGAAATCTATTTAGCATTGAAACAAATAACGGCGAAATTTTTGTTGCCGGGAAAGGGATGATGCGATATGGCTGTTACAGGCTTTTGGCCAGTGTTCAAAAATCTCAAAGCCACGCTGGACTACGCCGACAATCCCGATAAGACCACCGCCCCGGAATATCTCGACGAGGATTTGTACGCCGCCCTGCGCTACGCAGAGAACGACGATAAAACCGACCGTAAGATGTTTGTCGGCGGCATCAACTGCTCGGCGCAGAACGCCTATGCCGAAATGATTGCCGTACAGCGGCGATTCGGTCTGCGTGGAAAGGTCGTCGGCTACCACGGCATTCAGAGCTTTCGCGAGGGCGAGGTAACGCCGGGGCAGGCGTTCTCCATTGGCAAAGAAACCGCAAGAAGGATGTGGGGCGACCGGTATCAGGTGCTCGTTACCGTCCACCTGAACACCGACAATGTGCATTGTCATTTTGTTGTGAATCCCGTGTCCTTCAAGGACGGTGCAAAGTTCAAAAACAAAATCGGCGACCACAAGGAGCTGCGTAAAATCTCCGATGAGATCTGCCGAGAACACGAGCTGTCAGTATTGGAAAACAGCGAGTTTTACAGCAAAGGCAAGAAAAAGGAGTGTTGGGTTCACAAGGCCGGCAAGAAAGCCCACCGGGACTATCTTCGTGAGGATGTGGAATATTGCCTGACTTTTGCAACCTCTCCGAGAGAATTTGAGAGCCAGTTATATGCACTTGGATATACGCTTGATCCCGTTCGTTTTTCTGTAAAGGCAAAGCATTGGGAGCGTTCTGTTCGACTTTCAAATATCGGTTTTACAAAGGAAATCGTGCAGGCGCAGTTAGACAGGAACGCTGAAAGTAGATACCGCCTATCCACTTTGGAGTACCGTCCACCGTACAAACCAAAAAAGTTTCCACTGGAGGATGAACTGCGAAAGCTTGAGTTTGCCATTGACCACAGCTATGATGCGGCAACTGTTTTAGTAGATACTCTCTTTTATATCATAATAACAGTAATCCAAATTGCTGCCGAGCTTGCCGATGTAATGCTGTTGTCACCGGATTTAAGGGCGACAGAAAAGGATTTGAAAGAGCTGATTGCCGATTACCGCTTTATGCAGAAGCACGATATTCACACCGTAGCCGATTTACAAGCGAACATCGGCGAAAGCAAAGCACAGTTATCCGATTTAGAGCGTGAGCGCAAAACGCTTAGCAACCGTATCCGCCGTCCGAAATCGCCGGAGGATGAGAGCAAAAACAAAGAGCGCCGCAAGGCTATCAGCAGACAAATGAGGCCTGTTCGTGAAAGGCTTCGCCGTGCGGAGAAGATTTTGGAGAAGTCTCCGCACCTGTATGAATTATTAAAACAAGAGCATGAGCTTGAGCGAAAAGCCCGTGCAAGATATTTAGATAGGAGTAGATGAAAATGAAAAATACGATGAAAAAGCCGGTGGCAATTCCGGTTTCAAAACTTCGCCCGTTTGAGGGGCATCCGTTCAAAATTAAGGACGACGAGGAAATGAATACCCTGATTGAAAGCATACAAACGCAAGGAATTTTTTCGCCGTTGGTTGTACGACCGATTGAAAACACAGATGAATATGAGGTGATAAGCGGACACCGCCGCTTACACGCCGCAGTAAAGGCAGGGATTACAGAAGTCCCTGCCTTAATTTATGCCCTTGACCGAGATTCCGCCGCCATTGCTGTGGTGGACAGTAACCTGCACAGAGAGCACATTCTGCCCTCTGAAAGAGCCTTTGCGTACAGAATGAAGCTGGAAGCAATGAGCAGACAAGGACACCGTTCCGATTTAACTTCCGACCAACTTGGTCGGAAGTTGGAAACAGCCGAAATAATTGCACAGCAGTCCGATGATAGCAAATCTCAGGTACGGCGCTATATCCGCCTGACCTATCTCATCCCAGAGTTCCTTGAAAAGATGGACAATAACGAAATTGCTCTGTCCGTCGGCGTGGAGCTTTCATTTCTTGATGAACAGAGCCAGCGGGAAGTGTTGGAACAATGCGCCATCAACGATTGCACCCCGTCCTATTCGCAGGCATGGCGGATGCACAAGGCTGATCGGGAGAGGCGACTCTCCACAGAGGTTATTCAAACCATTATGAGTGAGGAAAAAGCTAATCAGAGGGAAATGTTCAAAGTCCCGATGGAGTGCATACGCCAATATGTCCCTAACGCCAATGCAAAGCAGGCTGAGGATTTTGTTTTGAAGGCTTGCGAGCATTACCGCAAATTCTTAATCCGTCAGCGTAACCGTGATGAAAGGTAAGGTGAGAATATGATACAAAAAATCAATTTTAACGACTGTGTGGCTATTCGTGGTATGGGGCGGGTTGATGAAACTCGCCCCATTGATTTGCAGGAATATGTAATTCCGAAAAGCAAAACGCTTCGAGCCACGCCGTTGCCGATTATGCCGATTCCGCAAAAGATTTACGTATCGAATAAAATCGGAGAGACCGTTTATGATGTTACTGCCAATTTTAATATTGACGGAAAAGAAACGATATTACAACAATTCAAGACTTTGATTTTATCCGCAAAATTGAAATAAGTGTACCGGGCATTGTATAATGGCTTCGCCTAATATGCAATGCTCGGCTTACACAGAAAGGAGTTTGTTATGGCAAAGAAACAAGCCGAGAATAAAGTAAAAATTACAGCACTTTACTGCCGCCTTTCCCAAGATGACGGGCGTGACGGCGAAAGCAACAGTATATCCAATCAGAAGGCAATCCTCACTCAATATGCCAAGGAGAACGGATACCTTCATCCTGAATTTTTCGTAGACGACGGAATTTCCGGAACAACCTTTGACCGTCCCGGATTTAAGCGTATGCAGCAGATGGCGGAAAACGGCGAAATCGGTGCAATTATCGTGAAAGACTTATCCCGTTTCGGCAGAGAAACGATTGAGATGGGCAGACTGACGCAAGTTGTTTATCCGTCTCTTGGAATAACCTTTATCGCCATTCAGGAAAATGTAAACACTCTTACGGGGACGGGGCTCGAGATGATGCCATTCTATAATATTTTTAACGAGTGGTACGCAGAACAGACAAGCAAAAAGATAAAGGCTGTTTGGAAGTCAAAAGCGGAAAACGGTGAGCGAGTATCCGCCGCTGTTCCTTTTGGGTATATGAAATCTCCCGACAATTCGAAACAATGGATTATCGACGAGCCGGCCGCAAAGGTTGTTCGATATATCTTTGAACTGTGTCTTGCAGGACTCGGACCAATGAAAATCGCACGGCGGTTAGAAGATGAACAAATCATATGTCCGACGGAGCATTATTACAGGAAAGGAATAAAAGCCTCCAACCCAAGGCCGCAAAATCCGTATAGGTGGGATCAGGTAACGGTAAGGCATATTCTTGAAAACCGTCAGTACACCGGATGTACCGTTAATTTCAAAAGCACGTTTGTCAGCTTCAAGGTTAAGAAAAAAGTGCACATTCCCGAAGAAGAATGGCAGATTATTCCGAACACACAAGAAGCTATTATTGATGAAGATACTTTTGAAAGAGTGCAGGAACTCAGAAAGCATCGCCGCAGAAATACGGCAACGGGAAAAACGAGTATGTTTTCGGGACTTCTTTACTGTGCCGACTGTGGCTCTAAGCTGTATTACTGCGCTTCCAAAAGCATTAAAGACGGACAAGAGTTTTACCGTTGTTCGCAGTACAAAGAAAACCGAGGCTCCTGTACCATTCATTTTATCCGTGATTCCGTGCTGAAAGAATTGGTGCTTGATACGATACGGAAGGTCGCCAAGTATGTTCAGGAATTTGAGCCGGTGTTCCTTTATCTCTTTGCAAAGCAAAATACACTCGGCAGAAAGATAAACATTCGTAATATGAAGCAAAATATTGAAAAAAACAAACATCGTATTAAAGAACTTGATATGCTGATAGAGCGTATTTATGAGGATAATGTGCTTGGCAAGATTTCCGATGAACGCTTTTGCCGTATGTCTGCAAACTACGAAAAAGAGCAAAAAGAACTGCTCGCCGCAGTTGGTGGTGGGCAGGAGCTGTATGGAAGCCGTGTTGAGCACGACGAGCAGGCAGTCAGGAAAGCCGAACAGGAAAAGATTGATTTGAAGGTTTTTCTTGATGCGATTCGTGAGTGTACTGACTTAAAAGAATTAACACCCACCATTGTAAATACTTTGATCAAGCGAATTGAAGTCCACAACAGCGAAAAGGGCGAAGACGGTTTGAAACACGTTCCCATTGATATTTCTTTTACTGCTGTAGGGATAATCAATATCCCGACCGAAAAGGAACTGATTGCGGCAATGGAAGAAATGAGAGAAAACCCGCTGAAATCCGCTTGAAACAAAGGAAAACGGTGCAGCCCTCACGGGCTACACCGCATCCTACATAGCGACTGTCCTTTAGAGTACGACTCTAAAGACTGAGTCTTTTTCGTAGATGATACAAGAGATAGACATCTGATGGCTATACAGAGATTTTTCCTTTTTCAACATACTGTCGAGTTCAGCGGGCTTTCTTTTTTTGGGATTTTAAATCAGTTAAGAAAATTTGATAGATACGCTGCAAAAAACGGTTTTACACTGATTGTTTTCTAAACGAAAAGCCAAAGCTTCTTCTTGTTTTGCCGCATGTTTTCTTTGTGGCATGTTTTCAATGATACGCTTTGAAAACAGCAACCACAGCGTATTTTTATTCGTCATGAACAGAAAATGGATATCATACAATGTCCCATGGAGGTGATCCATTTGAAGATACAATGGAAAAAACTGTTTGTGTGTCTTGTCATACCGCTGGCCGTCGGTGTGTTATCTGCATTATTGAGTGGGAATGGTGTGGATTCCTTTGAAGCATTGAACAAGCCGCCCTTATCTCCCCCGGGATGGGTATTTCCGGTCGCGTGGACCATACTGTATATTTTGATGGGAATTGCATCATATCTCGTTTTGGTTTCTGGAAAACCAAACAAGACGGCATTGCAGGTTTACGGCATGCAACTTGTTTTTAACTTTTTCTGGTCCATTCTCTTTTTCAAATTTGAGATGTATTTACTGGCATTTATATGGCTTGTCATTCTATGGCTTTTGATTTTTGTGTGCAGTGTTTTGTTTTATCGCATTTCCAAGCCATCCGGGTATCTTATGCTGCCATATTTGTTGTGGGTCACCTTTGCCGGATACTTGAATTTATATATCGCTCTTTTCAATTAAAATTTTTTTCTGATTTCTGATATTACATGCCTCTTTGCAATGGAACAGAAAAAGAGAGGTGGCAAAAAATTAAAGAGAAAAACTGATATCACTGTTGTGAACGATAGCAGGTGTTCAAGCAATATAGGATATATCAGGACTTTTCTTGCAAAATGCATGTTTTGTGCAACTGTGCCACGCGTCACTTGTTCCGTATCAGATCTGTTTTGCATACAAAAAACAGAAAATTGTGATCGATGCGTACTTTGTGGGGTAAAAAAAGCACCCGGAGCAGATTTTGCTCCGGGTGCTTGTCCGCCAATTCTATCTAAAAAGATGATGACTTTTAAGTGCGTATTTCTGTTTCAGAAAAAAAGAGCTCGGAGCGCTTTTTGCTCCAAGCTCTGATTTCTTTCTGGTGACCCGAGGGGGAATCGAACCCCCGTTACCGCCGTGAAAGGGCGGTGTCTTAGCCGCTTGACCATCGGGCCGTGATATGGAAAATTCTTTTTTGCTGTCGATATGATTGTATGGTTTGCACACCAACATATCGGATACTTTCCAATTATAGCATATCATGTTTTTCTTGTCAAGTGTTTTTCCAAAAAAGATTGTTATATATTATAATTTTTGTAGAAATAAGGAAAATGATTGATCACGTCCGATCGGATCTTTCTCCTTGACAGATTATCAGAAATTTGTTAAAATATAGTTGATATTTTTAGGATGTCCATGCCGCATCTGACGGTACAAGTTAACTGACGCCCTTTGGGCGCGGTCTTGTGACGGAGAGGAGATTGGACATGAATCAAGAAAAGCAAGGCATCGCCCATCATAGGGGTGCCGTGCGTCCGTTTGGAACTGTTGTGGCCGACTCCGCTGTGCAAAACAACATGCTTTCTTCCTTTCATCAAATGCAGACAATTTGCGCCAAAAGCGAAGTAGATGTGCCTGCAACAGGTGCTGATCCATGTGAGAGAAAATTTTTGCATCTAAACCTGATGTTTTTGGCGTCAGAAAAGACTTGTATCCGTGCTGCACAGCGTGGTGGGGTGGATCGCATTCTTTTGGATTTGGAAACGTTGGGCAAAAAACAGCGTCAGGCAGGGCACAGTGCATTTTTATCGCAAAATACGCTTGAAGATGTGCCGCGCGTGCGTTCTTATGTCGACAGCGCTGCATTCTGGGTACGTGTGAACCCCATACATCCGGGATCGCAGCATGAGATTGATGCGGTGATTGCCGGTGGGGCGGATGTCGTCATGTTGCCTATGGCGTTTGATGCCGATCAGGTGCAGGCGTTTCTTTCTTGCGTCAACGGTCGCGCGAAAACTTGTGTTATGATCGAAACAATACCGGCCTTGCAGACATTGGAACAGATCGTCGCACTGCCGGGGATCGACGAGTGCTTCATTGGGATCAATGATCTGCATATTGCACTGGGACAACGTTTTATGTTCGAATTATTGGGTGACGGAACCCTCGATCGCATTGCACGCTGTATGCACAAACATCAGATGCCGTTCGGCTTTGGAGGCATTGCGAAAATGGGTGAGGGAACGTTGCCTTCCACTGCCATTTTGGGGGAACATTTGCGTCTGGGTTCTTCCAGTGTTATTTTATCGCGCGCGTTCCGCCGCGGTACGACGGAAACGGCACAGGCATGTGAAAAAATTCCAATGGAAATAGAAAAAATCCGTGCAGAACAACGCCGCATTTCCGCTTGGGATGAGGCGGCATTTGAACAAAATCATTTGTTCGTTCAAGATACGATTCGACGTATTTTGTGCACAATGTAGGTATTTTTACATGCGCTCTTTTATCATTTCATTTATGACAAAACAGGTGTCGCTCGGCGGCAGATGGGAGTTTTTATATGATCAATGCAAAAGTAACAGAACAGACTTTGGTCAAGGTGTGTGATATTTTCCGTATTCCCGGCAAAATTACCGGTTATCACGTGATTAACATCGGAAACATCAATCAAACATATCGGGTAGATACCCAATTGCCGGACGGTTCGGAAAAAGCATATATTGTGCAGAAGATCAATACATATGTATTTCACAATCCGCGCCAAATTATGCATAACATTGATTTGGTGACAGAGTTTATCCATGATGCAGCGCCCGATCAAAAATGTTTGCATTTCCATCATACTGCCCAGCGTAAGAATTTTTATTTTGACGGGGACGACAGCTTTTGGCGTTTGAGCAACTACATTGATTCTGTCACGTATGATACCAGCGATGATCCGGTGGTGATGCGCGGCGTTGGCACAGCGTTCGGCCGGTTTCAGATGATGCTTTCCGATTTTCAGGCATCCCGCTTATATGAGACCATACCCGATTTTCATAACACCAAAAAACGCATCGAAGATTTTTTTGTGCATGTGGAGGAAGACCCCTTCGATCGTGTGCATGAGGTATATCCGGAGATCGGTTATATTGCTGCTGTGCGTCGTACGGCGGGCAAATTAACGGAGATGTTGGAAAACGGACAGCTTCCGCTTCGTGTCACACACAACGATACAAAAATCAACAACGTGTTGTTCGATCCCGCCGGAAAAGAGCCGGTGTGTGTGATTGACCTGGATACTGTCATGCCGGGATTGTCTGTGCATGATTTTGGAGATGCCGTACGCGCCGCATGCAGTACGGCCGCGGAGGACGAACGAGATTTGGAAAAAGTCACACTTGATTTGGATAAATTTCGTGCGTTCGCCGACGGTTTTATTTCGGAAACGGCCAGTGTGCTTACCAAAAGAGAGTTGGAATGTATGGCACTTGGTGCGTTTACGTTGGCGCTGGAACTTTCCGTACGGTTTTTGGATGACTATATCACGGGCGATAAATATTTTAAGACTTATTATCCGGCCCACAATCTGGATCGTGCACGGTGTCAAATGCGCTTGGCGCAGGATATGTATAAAAAGCTGGACGCCATGGATGATATCGTTTCACAAATTGCCCATGGTGTAGCGTGTCGATGATGTGATTGAAAAGAAAGAAAAAATCTGATTGTCCGGCACTTGATGACATAACAATGAAATAATTGACAGGATAGGGGAAGGACAAATGATGAGCAGAATGATAACATCCCGCCACGATCGGTTGCAGTTGCTTCAACTTGGAACATGTATCGATTCTCGTATCTGTTTGAAACGGTTTTTGTGTGCCGTTTTTGCAGTGGGCGTTCTGTTTGTCATGACTTTGTCTCCTTGTGCCAAAACGTATAAGACCGATGGAATCTTGGAAAAGGCTCCATCGGTTTTCTTTACGGATGTGGACGCGGATATGTGGTATGCAGAGGCTGCTGCATACGGCGTAAAAGCAGGATATTTCTATGGTGTTGCGCCCAACACATTTGGTGGCGAGTTGTCGTTGAACCGTGCGATGATGGTCACTCTTTTGTGGAGGCATGCCGGTTGTCCGGACGTGCAAAACACGGTGATGCCGTTTGAAGATGTGCAAAGTGAAGCATGGTACGCGCCGGCGGTTTTATGGGCGTTTGAAGAAAATGTGATCGGGGATTTTGAGCAAGAAGAAAAACCGGCGTTGTTTGATCCGATGCAACCTTTGTCGCGGTGGGAAACGTTAGACATGATATACCGCTACATGGAACAAAGCGGGGAAAATGTTGCAGCGGAAGGGGATTTGCTTGTGTTTCCCGACGCATCGTCGGTATCGTCCACCGCGTGGGGAGTGTGCAGCTGGGCATACGGAAATGATATTTTGTGCGGTTCGGACGGCTTGATTTTGGCAAATGAAACGGCAAGTCGTGCGCAGGCGGCTGCCCTGTTGCAGCGTTTGGATACCTATTTACAGTTGGAAATTCCATCCGCGTATCATAACGGGGCAAACGGCTCGCAGTTGCGATACGAATTTTTCGAACCCACGGCCGGAAGTGCCCAAGGTGAAGCATCGTTTTATACGGTGACGGCGGGGACATATGACATTTGCTGGGGAACGCAAACAGGTTGTATCGATGCAACGCCGCTCATGACATTGCAAGCACAAGAGCGGCAGTGGGGCACAGTGTCCACAGACGCCATCGGCGCGCATTTGGCCATCCCTCCCAAGGCCACGCATCTCGTCGCCGTCAATGAGGCAGGACAACCCGTTGCGTATGCCGCCATACCGCAGGAACATCTTTTGAAACAACAGACCGGCTTTGTTTTCGGCGTTTTATCTGACATTCATTTACCGGCGAAAACGGCCACCGGTGAAATGACACAAGAGGCGCAGTTTGTCCTGGACGCCATGGAGCATTTGGTGTCGCAGGGAGCGCAATTGATTGCAATCAGCGGAGATTTAATGGAATATGGATATCAAGATGAGTACGCGGCTTACCGGCAGTTGTTAGATACGTTCTCACAGCGTCATCCCGACATTCCGGTGTATGCTTGTACCGGGAACCATGATGTGTCCAACGACGGCGCCGAATTTTATGAAGGAGCCGGTGACGATGCCGTCAGAGATGATGTTGCCATCTGTTTTGTGCTCGATGACCGGCCCGTCCAGACGGTAGCCCATCCGGTCGCTGGCTG